>OHAC01000448.1_pt1 | contig 43369 bp, 37 predicted proteins | sample 1577051 | NCBI WGS metagenome assembly OHAC01 (sample SAMEA3541499, study PRJEB24748) | human gut metagenome | biome: human gut; feature: human-associated habitat; material: faeces | place: China | collected 2012 | reverse complement strand
TGCTCTGGAATTATGCAAACGGCATCGATGACGGACAGGTTGTAAAAGAAAAACCGAAAGCAAAGGGTGTGGGAAATTCCACGACACTGGCAAACAATGCAGAGACAGAAGAAGAGGCATATGCTGTATTAAAAGAACTGGCGACCAGTGTCTCAGTGCGCCTGAAAAAATATCATTTTCTGGCAGCACAGATCAGCACGGAGATCAAATATGCATCTTTTCGTTCCGTATCGCATCAGACAACGATTCTGACACCGACGGCGGAAGTCTCAGAAATCTATCAGTGCGCCTGTCAGCTGTTTGATGAACTCTGGGAAGGTGAACCAATCCGTCTGCTTGGAATCCGAACCACAAAATTGCAGGATGAAGAAGAACCGACACAGATCAGTCTGTTCGATCTGGGCAGGTATCAGGAGCAGGAAAAACAGGAAGAACTAAGGCGTGAAAAAGAAGCACAGAAACAGAAAAAACTGGCAAGTTTAGACGATGCCATTGCAAAAATAAAAAAACGTTATGGAGCTGATGCCATTCATAAGGGCGTGTAAGCAGAAGCTGTTGCGTCAGCGGCTCCATAGCGTAGAAAACGAAATGAGTAAAAAAGAAAACAACATTGCAAGACGGTAGAAAAGCGCCCGTGTCTGCTATGTTGTTTTCTTTATACTCATTTCGTTTTCGGAAGTATGTTTTTATTTCACAATATGGAAGGACATCAACAGATCATCCTGTGATACGGTATCTCCCTGCTGAACGTAAATCTTGTCGACGGTACCAGTAATCTTGGACACAACCGTTGTCTCCATCTTCATAGCCTCTACAGTAAGCAGCGGCATATTCTCTGTTACCGCATCGCCTTCTTTTACAAGCACTTTTCCAACTGTACCCGGGATAGAAGAACCAAGGTGCTGTGGATTTGTCTTGTCTGCTTTCAGCTTGCGGTCCGCTTTGATTTCAAGGTTCTTATCCTGAATCTTGACAGTACGAAGCATACCATTTACCTGGAACGTCAGAGTACGGATACCATTTTCATCCGGTTCGCCTTCCTCCAGATATTTGATCAGAAGCTGTTTTCCCTCACCGATATTCAGGTAAGTTTCCTCACCTTTGCGTAATCCGTAGAAGTAAACGTGGCTCTCCAGACGGGTTACATCATTGTACATCTGGAAATGCTCACAGTAGTCTTCGTAAACCTTCGGATACAGCGCATAACTGATGGCTTTCTGGTTCATAACTTCTTCGGATTTATCACCATAATTGTATTTCTCAATCAGATGCTTCTTGATTGTCTCAAAATCAACCGGTGGGAGAGATTTACCCGGGCGGTCTGTCAGCGGTTCAATGTCTTTCAGAACGATCTTCTGAAGCTCTTTCGGGAATCCGCCATAAGGCTGTCCCATCATACCCTGGAAGTAGGATACGACAGAATCCGGATAGGAGAGTCCGGCACCAGCCGTCAGGATATTCTCTTTTGTCAGACCGTTTTTAAACATAAAGATGGCCAGATCGCCGACCGCTTTGGAAGTAGGAGTAACTTTTACGATATTTCCAAGCAGATCGTTGGCATCTTTGTATAATGCTTTGATGGACTCAAATTCATCTGCAGAACCCATGCTTGTAACCTGAGCTAACAGGTTGGAGTACTGTCCACCAGGAATCTCATATTTGTAAATCTCAGCATTCGGAGCTTTCATATCACTCTCAAACTGCTCGTAAACTTTACGGATGCGTCCGTAGTAACGGCTGAGCTCATCCAGTTCTTCAAAATCAAGACCGGTATCACGTTTGCTTCCGCGCAGAGCTTCTACGACAGCATTCATAGAAGGCTGACTTGTCATGGAAGACATAGACTCAATGGCCAGATCCACGATATCCACACCAGCTTCCGCGGCCATCAGAACCGTGCTGACACCGTTTCCGGTAGAATCGTGTGTATGTAAATGGAGCGGTACATGAAGTTCCTGTTTCAGAGCAGTTACCAGTTCTTTTGCGGCACGCGGTTTTAACAGTGCGGCCATATCTTTGATTGCAATGGAATGGCATCCTAAGGACTCCAGTTCCAGAGCCATTTTTACATAATAATCCAGTGTATATTTTGTCTCTGTCGGGCTTGTGATATCGCCGGTGTAGCAGATGGTTCCTTCTACGATTTTGCCGGTTTTTAAAGCTTCCTCAATCGGCATTTTCATATTTTCCACCCAGTTTAAACTGTCGAAAATACGGAACACATCAATACCATGAGCAGCAGAAATTTTGATAAACTCCTGAACCACATTGTCCGGATAGTTGCTGTATCCGACGGCGTTAGAAGCACGCAGCAGCATCTGGATCAGTGTGTTTGGCATACGTTCTCTTAAAAGTTCCAGACGTTTCCACGGAGATTCTTTCAAGAAACGGTAAGCGGTATCATAAGTAGCACCACCCCATGCCTCAACAGAAAATGCATTCTGCATGTATGCGTTTGTAGCGTAAGCAGCACCACACAAATCTTTACTTCTCATACGGGTTGCCATCAGAGACTGCTGAGCGTCACGCATGGTAGTATCTGTAACGTATAATTTATCTTCTTTCAGAATTTTCTGCATGAAACCTTCTGCACCAAGTTTCAGGAACTCATCACGGGCACCATATACCGGTTTTGACTGATCCAGTTTCGGAAGCACACGGTTCTCATAGTGCGGTTTTTCACCTTTCTGGGAGTTAACGATACGGTCGCCGATAAACTCAATAATCTTGGTCGCACGATCCTGACTCTGTGTGAGCTGGAACAGCTCCGGTGTCTCCTCAATGAAAGTGGTATAACATTTTCCGGCAATGAAAGTCGGATGATGCAGTACATTGATCAGGAACGGGATATTTGTTTTAACACCACGGATACGCATTTCCTGTAATGCACGGATGGATTTGCGTACAGCACCTTCAAAGGTACGGTCGATGGAAATTGCTTTTACCAGAAGGCTGTCGTAATAAGGAGAGATGACAGCGCCGGTGTAAGCATTACCGCCGTCCAGACGGATACCTTTTCCGGAACCGGAACGGTAAACAGTGATCTCACCGGTATCAGGCATGAAGTTGTTTGCCGGATCTTCGGTGGTAACACGGGTCTGGATGGAATAACCGATGCAGTGAATGTCGTCCTGAGATTTGATGTTGATCTCATCGGAATCCAGCGGATATCCTTCCGCTACCAGAATCTGGGACTGTACCAGATCGATATTTGTAATTTCTTCGCTGACGGTATGCTCTACCTGAATACGTGGGTTCATTTCGATAAAATATGGATGGTTGTCTGCATCAACCAGAAATTCCAGTGTACCGGCGTTGCGGTAGCCAACTGCTTTGGAGAGGCGGATGGCAGAGTCAAAAATTGTTTTACGGGTTTCTTCCGGAATGGAAAATGCCGGTGCATACTCAACGACTTTCTGATGACGTCTCTGTACGGAACAGTCACGGTCAAAAAGGTGAACAACGTTTCCGTAATTATCGCCTAAAATTTGAACTTCGATATGTTTTGGCGCGCGCAGATATTTCTCAATGAAGATCTTGTCATCACCAAACGCTTTTTTAGACTCATTTTTTGCTTCGTTAAATTCTTTTTCCAGATCTTCCATCGCGTTTACGATACGCATACCACGTCCGCCACCGCCGTTGGAAGCTTTCAGCATGATTGGAAAACCAACCTCTGCCGCGATTTTTGTTGCTGTATCAATATCTTTAATTGCGTAGTCAACACCAGGAATAATCGGTACCTGGGCATCGATTGCCATTTTCTTGGAAGAAATTTTGTCACCCATTGCATTCATGATCTGACTGGAAGGTCCGATAAATACAATGCCGTTTCTTTCACAGGCATCTACAAAATCCGGATTCTCTGATAAAAATCCGTATCCCGGATGGATAGCGTCAACGTTTGCTGCCAGAGCAATCTTGATGATAGTATCAATGTCAAGATATGCGTCGATCGGTCCTTTTTCCGGATTCAGCGGATAGGATTCATCTGCTTTGGAACGGAAGAGTGCATAACGGTCTTCCTTGGAATAAATGCTGACGGTTGTAATTTCCAGCTCGTTCAAGGCTCGGAATACACGAATGGCGATTTCACCACGATTTGCTACCAGAACTTTTTTGAACTTTCTGATCTGTACCTGATTGTTCATGTGTCATACTCCTTTTTATCAATTGAAATAATTTTCCCCTTAGTGTCTTAGAACGACACCATGTTTAAAAGTATATGGAAGTTGAAAGAAAAATGCAAGAGAAAAAGTGAAAAAATTCAAAAAAGTATGAAAAAATGATAATGTTAAATAAATAACAAGGAAAAATGCAGGAAATAATGCCGGATAATTCAAAAATAAAGTAAAAAATGTATACTATGCAAGATTTACTGCATGATAGTAACGTGATGATGCCATAGAAAATGCATGAAACGATGATGAAAATGCAAAAGATTTGTTGAAAAACAAGAGAAGAATTCGTTGCTTTTGGAGGATACGATGTAAAATTTACAGTGAATGTAAATGAAAATATGCGTGTGACTCTGACAAATGTGAATTGGGGTAAATGTTCAGAATCACAGCGCATTTAGTATAGAAATTATAAAATAATTAAAGGTTCGCGGTATTCGTTTTTTCGTTGGATACCGGATTTTTTAAAAAGAATCCGGTTGTATAAATTAGCTGCATAAACATCGAGATCCAGAAGTTTCTGCTGTTCTGGCGTTAAGTTCTGGCGTTCTTTTACAATTTTGCGCAGAAGCGGAATCTGACTGTGTGCCTGCAATTCCTTCAGTAAAGGTGAAGCATCTTTTCGGAAACCAAGGATGCGGGCATACGGCGCATAATAGTAAGTTTTGGCAGCATTCAGAAGTTCACCATCAATGCCAAGTAAGGCGTGCAGCAAATAGCGGCTGATGGCTGTGTAGGTCTGGTTTTTGGTCTTTAAATCGGACACAAATTCAGACCAGCAGGTAAATGATTCCAGTTTATTTGCAATGCGCTGTGTCAGATCAGAACGTGTGGTATCGGCGTCAGATGCAGTCGGATGCAGAAGTTGTCGCTGAAGTTCATAATATAACAAGTCAGAAAAATCATCTTCCTGTAAAAATGCATGGCTTTCATATGCAGTCAGCAGCAGTTCGCGAACGGAATCAGGAACCGTGCGTGTCAGCATTTGATTCAACGTATCAAAATTGTTTTTCTGGTCAGAGGTATCCTGAAAAATAAATTTACGCAGGGCAGAAGCACTGGCAAGCGCCGTATCCGTATCCGCATCATGATAGCCTGCACCGGTTCGGGTAACGACAGATGGTGTCAGTTTGCAGTTATGCCGACGGATTGCTTTCATATATTCAATGGCAAGAATATTATTTGGTGAGGCAAGCAACTGTTCAAACTGAGCAAGCGTTTGGCTGTCCATTGAATGATGCTTGGCCTGCTGCAGACAGGTGAGTGCAGCTTTTGCCCGGGCTGCCGGAAAACTACAACCGGATTTTAAGGCCTGATCCAGATATTCCTGAAATATAGGTGGCTCAAATGCAAAAAAGTCAGCTAATCTGCCAAGCAGATTGACATCAGAAGCTGTGTTTGCTTCTGCGCCAAAACTGATCTGAGACACGACACCAAGCGCGTTCAACAGGCAGACACCACCCTGTGCAAAATTTTCCGCACTGGAAGTGGCGGTGATTACCGGCAATTCAATGATCAAGTCGATTCCATTTTCCAGAGCCATTTTTGCACGATCGTATTTGTTTAACAGGGCAGGGGCACCACGCTGGACAAAGTCTCCGCTTATGACGGCAATGCAGTAATCGGCATCTGTATTTTTTCGTGTTTCTTCTATATGAAATGCGTGTCCGTTATGGAACGGATTGTATTCTGCAATGATTCCGGTGACGTTCATAGTATCTGATACTCCTGAGTTTTGAAAAAATTTGTATTGTGGGCAATGTAAGTATTACCAGAGCGCGCCACAGTACTTTTGGATAAGAAAAAGCATAGCATGAATCATACAGAAAAACAAATAAAATTGTGAGGAAAATTTGCAAGAAAACGTATGTTAAGTTCACACGGGCCATTCGTAAAACCCCCTTGATGAGTGAAGTGTAACAGATAATATTATGTATGAAAACAAATGCAATAGAAAAAACTTACAAAAAACCAGTTGGTAACCTCTTGCGAAACAGAAAATTTGAGATATAATAGAAAAGACAGGTATTTTGACGGAAAGTCAAAGTGAAAATGAAGGGAGAACATAAATAATGAACGTATTAGTAATTAACTGTGGTAGTTCATCACTGAAATATCAGCTGATCAACTCTGATACAGAGGCAGTACTTGCAAAAGGTCTTTGCGAGAGAATTGGTATTGACGGAAGACTTACATATCAGAAAGCAGGTCTTGACAAAGAGATTACAGAGGCTCCAATGCCTACACATAAAGAGGCTATCCAGCTTGTACTTGACGCTCTTGTAAATGAGAAAACAGGTGCAATCGCAAGCCTTGCAGAAGTAAATGCAGTGGGACATCGTATCGTACACGGTGGTGAGAAATTCGCTTCTTCAGCAGTTATCACACCAGAGATGCTTGCAGCAGTAGAAGAGTGTAACGATCTTGCACCGCTTCACAACCCGGCAAACTTAATCGGTATTCGTGCTTGCCAGGATCTGATGCCAGGCGTACCGATGGTAGGTGTATTTGATACCGCTTTCCATCAGACAATGCCAGAGAAAGCATATCTCTATGGACTTCCATATGAGTACTATGAGAAATATAAAGTAAGAAGATACGGCTTCCACGGAACAAGCCACAGCTTCGTATCCAAACACGTTGCTGAGTTCCTTGGCAAAGACATCAACAATTCCAAGATCATCGTTGCTCACCTTGGAAATGGTGCTTCCATCAGTGCTGTATTAAATGGCAAATGCGTAGATACATCCATGGGCCTTACACCATTGGAAGGTCTTGTAATGGGAACACGTTCCGGTGATATCGATCCGGCTATCATGGAGTTCATCGCTAAAAAAGAGAACCTTGATATCGCAGGCGTTATGAACGTATTAAATAAAAAATCCGGTGTACAGGGTATTTCCGGACTTTCCAGTGATTTCCGTGACCTTGAGGAAGGTATGGAAGCAGGCAACGAGCGTGCAGCAGCAGCCATCGAAGTATTCAGCTACCGTGTAGCAAAATACATCGGTTCTTATGTAGCAGCAATGAACGGTGTAGATGTGATCGCATTTACAGCAGGTATCGGCGAGAACGCTCCGCTGGTTCGTTCTAAAGTATTAGCATACCTTGGATACCTTGGAATTACTGTAGATGAGGAAGCAAACGGCAAGAGAGGCGATGACATCGTAATCTCTACTCCGGATTCCAAAGTTACAGTTTGTGTCATCCCGACAAACGAAGAGCTTGCAATCGCAAGAGAGACAGTAGCATTAGTAAAATAATTGCTCCAGTTCACTCATCACATGAATTCTGGTAATGATCATGCTTGCATGAGAAATTACCTGAATACATAGTGATGAAGGGAGCGCCTTTTTATGAGCAAAAATAGGAGCGTAGCTACGGAGAAGCCCGAAGGGCGTTTTGCGAATGGCGCGTGTGAACTGCAAAATTATTACACAAAACACAAAAAATCTGTTGACAAAGGATGATGTTCTGTGTATAATCAATTGAGTGTGATTCAGAACAATTCACTTAGATTCAGATAAATTGGAGGTGTAACGAAATGTCTATTTGTCCAAAAAATAAATCTTCCAAAGGTAGAAGAGATAGAAGAAGAGCAAACTGGAAAATGTCTGCTCCGACTTTAGTAAAATGCAGCAAATGTGGCGAACTTATGGTTCCACACAGAGTATGCAAATCCTGTGGTTCTTACAATAAAAAAGAGATCATCGCAGTTGACTAATTGTCGAAATATGCAATGAAATGAAGGAGTTGAGAGAAATCTCAGCTCCTTTTTTTACGTGGAAAACTCCTTTTTAACTAGATTTATATAAGTATGTTAGAAAACTTGCAAATGCGGATACTTTTGTGTAAATGAGAAGAAAAATAGTTTGATTATAGTGGCGGGAATGTTGAACAAGCTGTATAATATATAGATAAGCTAACTGATTTGTAACAAAAGATGAAAAAATAAATATTGTTAAAATTGATTAGTAAACAATATATGTATTGATGAAAAATAAAAATGAAAGTTAGAGGAAAACAAATGGCTGGTAAAAATACAGCAGATATTGGATTTGAAAAACAAATATGGGATGCGGCCTGCGTGTTGCGCGGAAATATGGATGCATCTGAATATAAAAATGTAGTATTAGGTCTTATCTTTCTGAAATATATTTCAGATCGGTTTGATGAAAAGTATCAGGCATTGGTTGAAGAAGGCGATGGGTTCGAGGAAGATATCGATGAGTATACATCAGAAGGAATCTTTTTTGTACCAGCGGGAGCACGCTGGAGTGAAATTGCAGCAAATGCACATACACCTGAAATCGGTACAATTATTGATGATGCTATGCGGGCGATTGAAAAGGACAATAAAAGACTGAAAGATATACTTCCGAAGAATTTCGCTCGACCAGAATTAGACAAACGACGTTTGGGGGATGTGGTAGATTTATTTACTAATATACAAATGGTTGAGCATGGAAGTGAAAAAGATATTTTAGGACGAACCTATGAATATTGCTTGTCTATGTTTGCAGAGCAGGAAGGAAAGCGTGGCGGAGAGTTCTTTACACCATCCTGTGTGGTTCGTACATTAGTAGAAGTGTTAAAACCGTTCAAAGGAAGAGTATATGATCCGTGTTGTGGTTCCGGCGGTATGTTTGTACAGTCGGCACGATTTGTAGAAAATCACAGTGGAAATATTAGTAATATTTCGATTTATGGTCAGGATTCAAATCCTACAACATGGAAAATGGCTCAGATGAATTTGGCAATTCGTGGAATTGAACCAGATTTAGGTAGTTATGCAGCGGATACATTTTTAGATGATCGCCATCCAACTTTGCGTGCAGATTATATTATGGCAAATCCGCCATTTAACCTGTCTGATTGGGGTGCTGATAAATTAAAAGAAGATGTTCGCTGGCAGTATGGTATGCCACCAGCTGGAAATGCCAACTTTGCATGGCTTCAACATATGATTTATCATCTTGCACCAGCAGGAAGAATTGGTATGGTACTTGCAAATGGTTCACTTTCTTCACAATCTGGTGGTGAAGGTGAGATTCGTAAAAATATTATTAATGCGGATTTAGTAGAGTGTATTGTGGCAATGCCGACACAGTTGTTTTATACCACACAGATTCCAGTGTCATTATGGTTTTTGAATAAGCAGAAAAAGCAGATGGGAAAAACATTATTTATCGATGCGCGAAAAATGGGAACGATGGTGAGTCGTAAACTGCGTGAACTTACGGACGAGGATATCAAAAAGATTGCGGATACTTATCAGGAATTTGTGGATGGTACGCTGGAAGATGTCAAAGGATTTTGTGCAGCAGTAAATACGGAAGAAATTGAGAAGCAGGATTACGTATTGACACCTGGTCGATATGTTGGAATTGAGGAGCAGGAGGATGATGGAGAACCCTTCGAAGAGAAGATGGCTCGATTGATAACAGAACTTTCAGAATTATTTGCGAAAAGCCATGAATTAGAGGATGAGATACGGAAGAAACTGGGGGCAATTGGGTATGAAATATAATGTAAATATAAAAAAGCTTTCAGAAGTGGCGGATTTGACGGTTGGTTTTGTAGGTTCAATGGCAAAACATTATGTGGATGAAGGTGTGCCTTTTCTTAGATCGACCAACATACGAAGATTTAAAATTGATATGTCGGATATTAAATACATATCACCGGAGTTTAATGAAAAAATAAAAAAATCACAGTTGCGAGAAGGCGATGTAGTTATTGTCAGAACAGGCATGCCTGGGGCATGTACAGTGATATTAAAGGAGCAAGAAGGGTGGAACTGCTCTGATTTAGTGATTATTCACCCACATAAGGAAAAAGTGTTACCACTATATATTGCTGCGTATGTTAATTATTCGACTGGAATTATTAATGCAAATTTGGTAGGAGCGGTACAGCAACATTTTAATGTGGGATCAGCAAAAAATATGGAAATAGCTGTACCGAGTATTGAAATACAGAAAAAAATTGTTGGAATTATACAGAATATTAATGAAAAATTAGATATTAATTCTAGGATAAACAAGAATTTAGCGGCTTAGAGTTCAATGTTAGAAACATCAAGTTCACCAGACATTAGTTTTGGTAAAAGAATATCACGCATATCTGCAAGTTTGTGTGATTCACGAGTAAGATTCTGCATTTGCAGGAACATTGGCATCACAATGTCATCAAAGCGTCGAAGCGTCTCCTTGTCAGGCAATATTGTCGGATATTCTTTGAGAATATCTGTCTTTAGATTATTGAAGACACTACCGTTGCTGAGGTTGACTAGTTGCTGACGAATGTATTTAAAATACAAATACAAGTATTCCTTAGAAAACTTTGATTCAGGGAAATAGAGCCATCCGTCGTGAATACAGCTATCGACATCAAGAATCTTAGGTATGCCCGGTGTTGCACTATTAGAGAGCACAAGAGAACCAGCTTTGAGAAAAACTGTCTTTCGCAGTCCCGCCTCAATTATGTGATCTTTAATATCAATAATAAATGGGGTTTGAAGGCTTGTTACATCAGAAATCTTAAGCCATCGTAAACCCGAATCGGACAAGTATTCTTGAATCGGTCTGGGGGAACCTCCACGTTTAATCTCAGCGAAATCGCCCAATTTGCCGCTATTCCAAGAATTAGGCACAGAGCCATCCCAAGGTTCATAATCAAGAAACCATGACTTAAAAAGTGTCTGAGCTTGCTGCTCTAAATTCTTGTTTATACGGGAGAGGAGATAAATGATTGGTATCATTTTTTCAGTTATTACATCAATTACTGCTATAATTGCACTTATTCAAGCAAATAGACAAATGAAATTGAGTAATAAACAGCAATTATTTGATCGTAGATTAAAAGCTTATATGACAGTGCATGGCTTGCTAGAGTTATATAGACAAAATAGACACATATTTGAAATGGATAAAAAGAATGAAGTACAACGAACTATAGACCTAGAATATAAGTGGTTGACTAACAACATATTTATGGCGGAGATATGTGAGGTTATAGACGATCCGTTGGAGATAAATTATCGACGAAAATTTATGAAAAAATGTGAAGAATTACAAGCATTAGCAATGGAAGTGCAATTTGTTTTTCAGAATGGAAATATTAAATCATATAGTGATTTTTTGATTTATTACAAAGAAACACTATTACAAATGTGTCGTTACCAGATTGTGTTTTTAAAAATGTGTAAAGAGAATGAAAAAAAACAGACATTTATCCAAAGCAGTTCGAACACCTCTTCCTTAGTGGCAATCTGATTGATCTCGATTTGTCCGACATCACGGAGCAAGGTGAAGTTGACTTCCTGGCTGGAACTGTTTTTCTTGTCGTGCAGCATGAACTCATACAGGTGGTCATAGTCCTTGCAGCCAAACATCAGTGCTCCGTAGTTTTCCTTGATGAAATGGACAGTGGTACGCAACTTCTCCTTCGGGAATCCCAGTCGGAGGTGCGAGTAATAGAGTTCACAGACCATTCCCCAGGCCACGGCATATCCGTGCAGTACGGGCTGCTGTTTTTCCAGTGCATAACTTTCAAACGCATGTCCGATGGTGTGTCCGAAGTTCAGCGCCTTGCGGATGCCTTTCTCCCGCGGATCCTGAAGTACAATGTTTTCCTTTATCTGTACAGACTGTCCGACCAGTTCCTGCAACTGCTTGTAATTGATATCGTCCAGGTCGAAACCGATCAGTTCGTTCCAGTGAGCGTCGGTGCTGATCAGTCCGTGTTTCAGCATTTCGGCATATCCCGACAGGATATTGGGGTGATCCAGGGTTTTCAGAAACTCACAGTCCAACAACACACTGTCGGCAGGAGCAAACGCACCGATTTCATTCTTTAAGCCGTTGAAATTGATACCGGTCTTTCCGCCTACCGATGCGTCTACCATGGCAAGAAGGGTTGTCGGAATGTTGATCATGTGAATTCCCCGTTTGAAGGTGGCCGCAGCAAACCCTCCCAGGTCGGTCACCATACCTCCTCCCAAATTAATCAGCAGGGAATGGCGGGTGCCTCCGCGGGAGCTCAGTTCGTTCCACACATACGCCAGGGTTTCCAGATTCTTGTGTATATCTTCTGCCCCGATCTGTATGACCGTAGTATCCTCCGGAAGACGGAGAAGCGGCAGGCAATACTGATGGGTGTGACAATCGGTCAGCACAAAGAGCTTATCATGGGGACACCGGGCCATGGATTGCTCCAGGTCGGTTTGCAGATGCTTGCAGATAATGACTTGCTGTGTACTCATAAAGATGTATTTGTTTGATGTTTGGTGCAAAAATAGAAAAAAACTCAGAAGAACATTGGCTATCGTTTACAATTAAGTATTTTTGCATGGAAATCTTGTAAAATGCTATAATTATGAAAGGAATATTACCGGTATCGTGCAGGGTTGCAGGGTATGCGCTGTTGATTCTGCTGGTATTTACTCCCATGCTTCTTTATATGTTCGGTTACGTCGATGACAGTAATTTGTTTTATATAAAATCGGGAGTCAAGTTGGGTATTTGGGCTTGTCTGTTCATGATTCTGCTGGCCCGGACTAAGGACGAGTGTGAGAAGACGGCCCAGATTCGTGGCAAGTCACTGAAATATGCCCTTTTCTTGTGGGGAATATATTATCTGTTCGTACAGGTCAGTGCAATGTGGAAGGGGGGAGTACAGACCACAGACGATTCAACCAGCATCGTGTACCTGATTCTCTGTGTATTGTGCTTTGAGTTCCTTTCCAAGAAACACCGCATCGAACAGCAGTTTAAGAAAAGGGGATAAACTCGTCGGATATGCCTCCTGGACGGGTGGGTTTAACATGGACAATATTTTAAGACTATGATAGAAAAAAAAGAAAGAGAGCAGATAGTAGCTCTGATAAAGAGAGAAGTTGTCCCGGCAATCGGTTGTACAGAACCAATTGCCGTGGCTTTGTGTACGGCTAAGGCAACGGAGGTTTTGGGATGCCGTCCGGAAAAGATAGAAGTTTATTTGAGTGCCAATATCCTGAAGAATGCAATGGGAGTCGGTATTCCCGGAACCGGAATGATCGGATTGCCCATCGCCGTGGCACTGGGAGCCCTTATCGGAAAATCGGAATATCAGCTGGAAGTGCTGAAAGATTCGACTCCGGAATGGGTAGCGGAAGGAAAAAAGATGATCGATGCCCAATGCATCAGCATTGCATTGAAAGAAAATATAGAAGAGAAACTGTATATTGAAGTCTCTTGTTCGGGAGAGAACGGAACGTCAAAGGCCATCATCAGTGGCGGACATACGCATTTTGTATATGTCAGCAAGGGTGATGAAGTGCTCCTGGATGCCTGCTCCGGTAAGGAATCGGAACAGGAAGCGGGCGACGTACAGTTGTCATTGAGAAAAGTATATGATTTTGCCACTACGGCTCCGTTGGAAGAAATCTCCTTCATTCTTGAGGCCAAGCGCCTGAACAAGGCTGCGGCCGAACGCTCTTTCCACGAAAAATACGGTCATGAACTGGGACGTATCCTCCGTGGAAGCAAGAGTGAGAAGGATGTCATGGGCGACAATACGTTTACACACATTCTTTCTTATACCTCTGCTGCCTGCGATGCGCGTATGGCGGGTGCCATGATTCCTGTCATGAGTAATTCGGGCAGCGGTAATCAGGGAATTGCAGCTACCTTGCCGGTAGTGGTCTATGCCGATGACAATCATAAGAGTGAGGAAGAACTGACACGTGCACTGATTCTGAGCCATCTCACAGCAATCTATATCAAGCAGAGCCTGGGACGTCTGTCGGCGCTGTGCGGATGTGTGGTGGCGGCTACAGGAAGCAGCTGTGGTATTACTTATCTGATGGGAGGAGGATATCAGCAGGTGATGTTTGCCGTACAGAACATGATTGCGAACCTGACAGGTATGATTTGTGACGGTGCCAAACCGAGTTGTGCGCTGAAACTGACGAGTGGGGTTTCTACGGCTGTCTTTTCGGCCATTCTGGCGATGGAGAAGAAATGCGTGTCATCCATCGAGGGAATCATCGAGGAGGACGTAGACCGGAGTATCCGTAACCTGACCCGAATCGGATCGGAAGCAATGAATGAAACAGACCGGATGGTCCTGGATATGATGACTCACAAGCACTGTGATTGATAGTACCCTGTACTGGCTATGAAGGAAAATCAGGATACAGTGTATATTCATGGATTGATTTCAGAGGGAGAGCATCTGCGTCAGGATTTTAAATTTGCGATTTCGGATCCTCGGAAAATCGCGAGGAGTCTGTCTGCTTTTTCCAATACGAAGGGAGGCCGGTTGCTAGTGGGTGTGAAAGACAACGGCAGGATAGCCGGAGTGGACTGGGAGGAAGAGGTGTATATGATTGAGGCTGCGGCCGAGATGTATTGCAAGCCGGTGGTTCCGCTGGTCAACCGGCGGTTCCGGGTGGAAGGAAAGGATGTGCTGGAGGTGTATGTGGCCGAAAGCGACCGGAAGCCGGTCTGTGCTTTGGATGAATCGAACCGTCCGTGGGCGTATGTGCGGATTGCGGATGAGAATATTCTGGCTTCGGCTGTACATCTGGAAATCTGGAAGAATGCCGAAGTGGAGAATGCGCCTCGTGTGGTATATACGGGAGAAGAGAAAAAGTTGCTGGAGGTACTGGACAGGGAAGGTAAACTGACACTGAATCAGTGCAGTCGGAAGAGTGGGTTGGAACGCAGGGTGTGTACGCGGCTGCTGGCCGACTTTATCCGTTTTGAACTGGTGGAAGTGGTGTTCGTTGAGCATACTTTTTATTTTAAACTGAAAGATACTGACTGAAATACGATAAAAGATGCCTATCTTTGTATCGGAAATGGAATGATAAAATAACAAACGTAATAATATGGGTATTTTTACACTTTTTAAAAAGAAACAGCAGGAAGAGGCTGAGGATGTGGTACGCGTAGGGGGCATGGAGGATTTCATGACATTGATCCGGGTGTATTACCAGGCTGTAATGGCCGCACAACTGGGCATTAGTAATATCAACTTCTTGCCGGATATGGCAGTGTTCAAGCGTACACTGAAAATTCCTACTCAGAACAATAAACTGGGTATTGCGGAAAAGTCGCGCTGCAAGAAAATGTTGGTGGAAATTTATGGACTGAACGATGCGTTCTTCAAGGAAATTGATGCGTCTATCAAGAAAAACTGCAAGAATGTGAATGATATCAAGAATTATCTGTTCATGTTCCAGGGATTCAGCCAGGACCTGATGATGGTGATCGGCAACCTGATGCAGTGGAAGTTCCGCATGCCGGGAATGTTCAAGAAGATGTTGCGTAATATGACGGACAAGGCGGTACATGATATCCTGACCAAGCTCGACTGGAAGGATGACAGTGTGCATAAGACTTGTCTGAATATCCGCCGTTACCAGCATGCGCTCGGCTATTCGGAAAGCTGGATGAGTGACTATGTATATAATATCGTAGTACTGGCAAAGAAAGAGCCGAAACCTAAGGCATAACGGCTGAAGATATGGAGGGATTGCCTTTGGTGGAGAATCATCCGCTGGAACCTTTTCTGCCTGCAGGGGCGAAGCTTCTGATGTTAGGGAGTTTTCCGCCTCAGCAGAAACGGTGGAGCATGGATTTCTTTTATCCGAATATCCAGAATGATATGTGGCGGATTTTCGGATTTATTTTTTTCGGTGACAGGGATTTTTTTCTGAAGCCGGGGAAAAAGGCTTTTGATAAGGAGAAGATTGCCGGTTTCTTAAGTGAAAAGGGGGTGGCACTGTATGATGCGGCTTCGAGTGTGAGGCGTCTGCAGGACAATGCTTCGGATAAATTTCTGGAGGTGGTTGAGCCGACTGATATCGGATTACTGTTGAGGCAGTTGCCGCAGTGCAGGGGGATTGTGACTACCGGGCAGAAGGCGACTGATGTAGTCTGTGAGACCTTTCATATTGAACCTCCTTCGGTGGGAGAGCGGCAGTCGTTTGAATTTGCCGACAGGAAGTTGTATCTGTACCGTATGCCTTCTTCCAGCAGGGCTTATCCTTTGAAATTGGAAAAGAAAGCGGAAGTCTACCGGAAGATGCTGGCAGATTTTGGTTTGATAGAAATGGATAATTTTTAAGCGAAACGCTTGCATATATAAAAAATTGTCGTACCTTTGCACACGCAAACACGGGAATAGCTCAGTTGGTAGAGCATCGGTCTCCAAAACCGAGTGTCGGGAGTTCGAGCCTCTCTTCCCGTGCAACGAACGAGGGCTGAAACATCAAGTTTCAGCCCTCGTTCGTTTATGGATTAATAAATCTGGGTCGGCGGTTTGTATTTGACGTAAAAGCATACAAGCCAAGAAGATTAACTGACGATGAACCAGGGGCATCATAATGGAACTGGCCGTCATCGTTTTTGTTTTCAATAAAAACCAATTCCAGAAGATTGCATTTCAATATAGAAACGTTTAGGCGATTCGTTCTTTAGAGTATTGTAAGGTACTTCCTGGTAAGTATTGCAGCTTTTTACAATATTTTTTTCGATAATTCTTTTTGCTTTGAAATTTTCAATTCTTGAAACATAAAATGCCGGTGTCAGAGCCTTTGTTTGCTCTGCATTCATATTCTGTGAGTACAGTATGTGGTACCTGAAACTGATAGGGGTATCTGCAGCAGTAAAGTCTTCTCCATAAGATTTTGAGGGAAAATCTTTTTTCATGTCGCAAAACTGATATATATGGTCTAGCAGTTTTTTATCATTTATTACTACAGAAGAATGAGGTGCGATACAAATCGTAGCATTGCTTTTGTAGATCTTTGTTTTTGTCCGAGAGACCCATACGGTTACATCTACGTTGTCAAACAATGATTTAGAATAGCCATTTAAGACGAAAGACGAGGAAGCAAGCGGTATATATAGATTTTCATCTGTTTTATTGTGAAATGTAAATGCTGCGTTCCCCAAATGCTGCCAAAAGTTAAAGGAGACGTAACAATCTTCATTCTCAACAATGTACTGGTTGTTTTGTTCTTTTAGATTTGATGTAACGTCATAAACTTGGTAATAATAAGAACCACATGATGACATGACTATGGTAGTAAATAGAAGAAATAGTAATTTTTTCATATTGTATTTATTTTATTTATCTGTTCAAAACTAAGTCAATGTTCGATAGAAGTGCTTGTTTTTTATCGAGCCGCACGTTGCACCTCTTCCATAACCCTCAGGAAATTGCCTCCCCAGATCATCTGGATTTCTTCTTCGCTGTAACGTTCGTGCAACAACCGGCGGGTGAAATTGATCATTTCCGAAGAGTCGTTGCAGCCGATGATGCCGCCATCGCCGTCGAAATCACTGCCGATACCTACATGCTCTATGCCGATGAGGTTGACCATGTGGTGAAGATGGTCGATGGCATCGCAGATGGTTGCCGGGCGGTCTGAGCGCAGGAAACCGCTATACAGGCAGACTTGTACGACACCTCCCTGGCGCGCAATGGCACGGAGTTGTTCGTCGGTCAGGTTGCGGGGATGGTCGCAGAGTGCCCGTGCGGAAGAATGGGAGCATACCACCGGCTGGTGGCTGATCTCAAGCGTTTCATAGAAACTTCTTTCTCCGGCATGCGAGAGGTCGACCATCATTCCGGTGCGGTTCATTTCCCGGATGACTTCCTCTCCGAACGCAGTGACTCCTGTCTGTGCGTCGTTGTAGCGTGCCGAACCACAGATATCGTTGTTGCCGTTGTGGCATAAGGTCATGTAGACGACTCCCCGTTTGCGGAAGCGGGCCACGTTGCTCAGGTCTTTTCCGATGGCATATCCGTTTTCAATACCCAGCATGATGGCTTTTTTCCCTGCCTGTTTCAGTCGGTACAGGTCGGAAGGCGTATAGGCAATGTCTACGGCCGTGCAGTTCATGGCCACCATCCTTTCAATCTCATTCAGTATCCGGTCGGCCTTTGCAGTGGCAGCCAGCAGAGCCTCGTCGGTCCGTTCCTTTTGTTCCAGATAAGCCACCATGATAGTGGCATCCTGTCTGCCTTCCGTCATTTTATGCAGGTCGACTTTGATTTTAGGGTCTCTTGATGCAAAGTTGATCTGCTGGTCAAAGAACATGGGAGTATCGCAATGGGTATCGAGGGTCAGTATCTTCCGGTGGAGTTCTTTGGCACTCCTGAAGGAAGTAGCTTCCTGAATGAGCCAGTGGAACAGCGGCATCATGTATTCGTCCTGATTGAGGATAAAGCACTCCGGATGCCATTGTACTCCCAGAATCGACTTATATTCGGTACTTTCTATGGCTTCGATGACGCCATCGGGGGCAACCGCCGAGACTTGCAGTCCGGGGGCGGCCTCCTTGACTGCCTGGTGGTGGAAGGAATTGACCGGTATCCGTGTCGTATTCAGGATGCGGGCAAGCAGGCTGTCGGGAGTAATCTGTATGTGGTGTGAGGCAAAGGCCCGGTCCATATCCTGGCTGTGCTTGAGTGTCGTCTCACTCCTTTGGGAATAGATGTCCTGATACAGGCTGCCTCCCAGTGCTAGATTCAGCATCTGCATACCCCGGCAAATACCCAGTATCGGAACCTGCCGGTTGACGGCAAGGCGGGTTAGCATCCATTCCTGACGGTCGCGGTAAGGATTGATTCCATGAAGTTCACGCACCGGCTCTTCTCCGAAAAACAAGGGATTGACGTCGGCTCCTCCGGTGAGCAGGATACCGTCTACCTGTTCCAGTGAATTAATCAGAATGTCATTGTTCTCACAGGGAGGAATGATTAAAGGAAGACCTCCTGCTTTCAGAATGGAAGTATAATAGCCGGGAGCCAGACTGAGGTTGCCTTCACTGAAATTTCCGGTAATACCGATTACCGGCATTTTCCGGTGATTGGGAAAGCGGTTGTGCAAGGTCTTGAATTCAGATTCAATATCGAATGTTTGAAACGTTTTCATAAGTTAAATATTACATAGAAACCCGGCAAATATATGTATTTATTCAGATTTATTTTTCATATTTGCTAAAAATCTGATAGTATGGAATTGATTAGAACGCTTACCCAATTGGTAAATACACTTCGTTCGCGTGGCATTCGTCGCAGGGTGGCTGTGGTTTGTCCCAATGATCCTCATACGGAATATGTTATTATACGCAGTTTGCGTGAAGAAATTGCTGAGTTTCTGCTGGTAACGGATTCGGCACATATGGAAATTGCCAATCATCTGCATGCGGCATCTCCCGATTTTGTGAAGGTATTCGAAGCTCCGGGACCGGATGAGGCTGCGGCGTTGGCGGTGGAACTGGTGCGTCGTGGGGAAGCGGATATCCTGATGAAGGGGCTTATCAATACCGATAATCTGCTGAGGGCCGTCCTGAAAAAAGAGACCGGCCTGCTTCCTCCGGGCGGAGTACTGAGCCATGTGGCGGTCGCCCAGATCCCTCTTTATCATAAATTGCTGTTCTTCTCGGATGCGGCGGTGATTCCTCGGCCTACCTTCGAACAGTATCGTGCAATGATCCGTTGCGATGCGGATCTGTGCCGAAAACTGGGGCATGATGAGCCCCGGATCGCACTGATTCACTGTTCCGAGAAAGTCAATGAGAAGTTTCCTCATACCCTCAGTTATGTGCAGTTGAAGGAAGCTGCCTCTCAGGGAGCCTTCGGTGAGGTGTTTATTGATGGTCCGATGGATGCCAAGACCGCCTGCGATGCGCATAGCGGACAGATAAAAGGACTGGCTTCTCCGGTGGTGGGAAATGCGGATATCATGATTTTTCCGAATATCGAATCGGCCAATACCTTCTATAAGACCTTGTCTTTGTTTGGCGATGCCAATATGGCCGGAATGCTGACAGGTACAATGGCGCCCGTGGTGGTTCCTTCGCGCAGTGATTCCGGAAACTCTAAGTTTTACAGTCTTGTGCTGGCCTGTCTGGCGGGGACACAAAACGATTGAATTTATGAAGATACTTGTAATTAACCCAGGGTCAACTTCTACCAAGTTGGCAGTTTATGAGAATGAAGTTCAGGTGTGGAGAGAGAGTATTTCTCATCCGGCAAAGGAACTGGCAGATTTCCATCATATTAATGAACAGTACGATTATCGCAGGACGCATGTGCAGGAAGCGCTGGAAAAGGCTGGCATGTGGCAGCAATTTGATGCGATTATTGCGAGAGGAGGACTGTTGAAGCCGACTCCGGGTGGGGTTTATCAGGTAGATGAGCGCATCAAGCATGATTTGTGGCATGCGGATATGGAGCATGCTTCCAATCTGGCGGCGCTGATTGCCGATGAGATTGCTTCAAAAATGGGTTGTCCCTGCTATCTGGCCGATCCGGTCGTGACGGATGAGCTGAGGGATATTGCCCGTATTACCGGAATTCCTGAAATTCCTCGTATCTCTATCTTTCATGCGTTGAACAGCCGTGCGGTGTCGCGTAGCTATGCGGCCCGTATCGGACGGAAATACGAAGAACTCGATCTGATTGTGGTTCACCTGGGGGGAGGCATTTCTGTCAGCGCACACCACTGGGGTAAGGTGGTGGATGTGAATAATGCACTGAACGGAGAAGGACCTTTCAGTCCGGAAAGAGCCGGTACGATTCCTGCCCGGCAGCTGGTGGATTTGTGTTTCAGCGGCAAATATACTTACCAGGAAATCCGTAAGCTGCTGAATGGAAAAGGAGGACTCCTTGCGCATCTGGGTACCACCGACGTTCCGACCATTGTACGTTGGGCACATGCCGGAAACAAGAAGCATCAGTTGGTACTGGAAGCCATGATTTATACGGTGGCCAAGCAGGTGGGAGCCATGCATGTAGCTTTGCATGGACAGACGGATGCGATAATTCTGACCGGAGGTATCGCCTATAATGCTTATTGCGTGGCTTTGCTGCGCGAATGGCTGGAAGGACTGGCGCCTATCGAAGTGATACCCGGAGAAGACGAGATGGGGGCTCTGGCCTCCAATGCGTTGGGCGTATTGAGAGGTGAACTTCCTCTGCAGGCTTATCACCCGAAAGACGACTAACTGAGCGAGCAGAAAAGGGTAACCAGAAAAGGCACACTGAAGTCGACGATGAATCCATGAAAGATGGATACAATGGCAAACTCTTGTCCGGAGGTGCGTACGATAATGGGCAAAGTGGTGTCCATGGTGGTGGCTCCTCCGGCAGATATCGGTGCCAGATTGCCGAACCTGCGTACCAGGAGTGGGGCGCACAGAAGGGTCAGCAGTTCACGTATGATGTTCGACAGCAGGGCAATCGTGCCCAGTTCTGCTCCCCGGTATTCGGTGATGAATATGCTGGAGAGGGAATAATATCCGAATCCGGAACTGATTGCCAGGCAGTCGGTGAGGCTACGGTGCGACAAAAGCAGACTGGCTACCAGTCCGCCGGCAAGGGTACCGAGAATGGTCATTAGGGGCAGGAAAGCCAGGCGGGGATTCAATGAACGGAATTTTATCAGTGTCTGAGGGTCGCTCCCGATGCTGATACCTACGCTGAACATCAGCGCGCAGAGTGCATAGAAACTGACATTACCGCTGGCAAATTCTGCGGCTTCGGGCATGAATTTTCCGAAAACGGTTCCTATCAGAAAGAAACCGATGATAATCAGACTACCTTTCATCTTTTACCTCCTTTCGGCTGATAGAGCATCCGCCACAATCCCCAGGCAGCCACGCAACTGCCTGCCAGACAGAAGAGTGTCAGTACCAGGGCTTCCGCTCCCAGTGTGTACAGATGATTCATGATTTGCGGATTGCCTCCCACTTCTATTCCCAGCAGAAAAAGCAGTATCCAGATTAATCCCGTAATGAGGTGTGATATATAGAATATGCGCCGTTTCCTGAAGATAAATCCCACGGCAATGCCCGTAAACATAATTCCAATGATAGTAAACATAGTGTAATAGGGGTGTAAAAATGAAACTTGGCGCAAAGATAAGGAGTTTTTGCACAAACCTGTCAATAACTTATTCATAAAAAGCGACTCCGGTTGGACGATAATCAGACTGAAAAAGCGTACCTTTGCATCCGTTTTTAAAATACGAAGAGATGTTATTGCCTTATTTGCATGAAAATGTCATTGAAGCAGGCTGTGATGAGGCCGGCCGTGGATGCCTGGCAGGAGCTGTATATGCAGCTGCCGTGGTCCTGCCGCCTGATTATAAGAATGACCTGCTGAATGACTCAAAACAGCTGACAGAATCGCAGCGATACGCGTTGCGTGAGGTCATTGAACGGGATGCGTGGGCATGGGCCGTGGGAGTGGTAGAGCCTCAGGATATCGATAAGATCAATATCCTGAATGCTTCATTTTTAGCCATGCACCGGGCCGTAGACCAGTTGAAGATTCGTCCTCAGCACTTGCTGATTGACGGAAACCGCTTCAATCCTTATCCGGGCATACCGCATACGGTGGTGGTCAAGGGAGATGCCAAGTTCCTGTCGATTGCGGCTGCTTCCATATTGGCAAAAACGTATCGTGATGATTATATGAAGCGCTTGGATGCGGAATATCCTGTGTACGACTGGCGGAGCAACAAGGGGTATCCGACCAAAAAGCACCGGGCGGCAATTGCCTTGCATGGGGCAAGTCCTTATCATCGTGCTACCTTTAACTTGTTGGGCGATGGGCAGTTGTCCTTGGATTTTAAATAAATGGTATATCCAATGAAGGAAAGATATCAACAGGTTGTTAATAAAGGGTGATTTATTAACAACCTGTTGATATCTTTTTTTATTTGCCTCCATGAAAGGCGGTTGGCAAGGGCAAAAAAGGAAAACCAGGCAATCGTTTTTAAGCCGCCACGAAAGTCCGGCTGACGGTTTATTCTCCTTTGTCTGTAGGTATTTTCGTCACACATTTCGTAAAAAATGAAGAAAAAAAGTAGAAACATACCTTATTTATATGGTGTGATTCTCCTTTTTTCATACATTTGTGCAGAATCATTAAATGGAATACACAGAATTATGCAGAATAATCTAGTAATCGTTGAGTCTCCTGCAAAGGCGAAGACCATTGAGAAGTTCTTGGGGAAAGGCTATAAAGTGCTTTCCAGTTATGGTCATATCCGTGATTTACAGCAGAGGACATTCAGCATAGATATCAAGAACCATTTTACACCGATATATGAGGTTCCGGAAGATAAGAAGAAACTGGTTTCCGAACTGAAGAAAGAGGCGCATAAGGCAGATATGGTGTGGCTCGCATCCGATGAGGACCGCGAAGGAGAGGCTATATCGTGGCATTTGTTCGAGGTGCTGGAACTTGACCCGATGAAAACGAAACGTATTGTATTTCATGAAATTACCAAAACCGCAATCATGAAAGCCATCGAGCATCCGCGTGAAATCAACGTGGACCTGGTGAATGCGCAGCAGGCCCGCCGCGTGCTCGACCGTATTGTGGGTTTTGAACTTTCTCCGGTTCTGTGGAAGAAGATTAAACCTTCCTTGTCGGCCGGTCGTGTACAGTCGGTTGCAGTGCGTCTGATTGTGGAGCGCGAACGCGAAGTACATGCCTTTGTCAGTGAGGCGTCTTACAAGGTGATGGCTGTCTTCCAGGATGCTAAGGGCACCGAAATCAAGGCAGAGCTCAACCGGAAGTTCAAGACGCTTGAAGAGGCAAAGGCTTTCCTCGAGGCTTGCAAGGGAGCCAAGTTTACCATTGAAGACATTATGACCCGTCCGGCACGCAAGTCGCCGGCTGCCCCTTTTACGACGTCTACCTTACAGCAGGAAGCCGCCCGTAAACTGGGATATACAGTGGCTCAGACCATGATGATTGCCCAGCGGTTGTATGAAAACGGATTGATTACCTACATGCGTACCGACTCGGTGAACCTTTCAGAACTGGCACTGGCTGCGAGCCGTGAGACGATTCTGTCGCTGATGGGAGAAAAATATGTGTATACCCGCCATTTTACGACTAAGACAAAAGGAGCTCAGGAAGCGCACGAGGCCATCCGTCCGACATACATGTCGAATGAGACCATCGAAGGTACGGCACAGGAAAAGCGCCTGTACGATCTGATCTGGAAACGTACCCTGGCTTCTCAGATGGCAGATGCCGAACTGGAAAAGACAACGGCTACCATCGCCATCAGTGGTATGAAAGAGAACTTTGTCGCAGTAGGAGAAGTGGTGATCTTTGATGGTTTTCTGCGTGTATACAAGGAATCGTATGATGACGATGTAGAGCAGGAAGACGAAGGCCGCCTGTTGCCGGTACTGGAAAAAGGACAGGCACTTGATTCTGTAGAGATTACAGCGACAGAACGCTTTACCCAGGCTCCTCCCCGTTATACGGAAGCCAGTCTGGTCCGCAAGTTGGAAGAACTGGGCATCGGACGTCCGTCTACCTATGCTCCGACCATTTCTACCATCCAGCAGCGCGGATACGTGGAAAAAGGAAACCGCGAAGGTGTAAAGCGCGAATATAATATATTGCAGTTGAAAGGAGATAAGTTGACCGAAAGCGTACGTACCGAGGTTACCGGCAGTGAGAAATCCAAACTGCTGCCCACCGATGTCGGTATGGTGGTCAACGACTTCCTGAAAGAATATTTCCCTCAGATCATGGACTATAACTTTACCGCCAGTGTAGAGAAGCAGTTCGACGAGATTGCCGAGGGAGAAAAAGTCTGGACAGACGTCATGGCACAGTTCTATAAGGGATTCCATCCGCTGGTAGAAGAAACGGTGGCGTCCAAGATGGAACATAAGGTCGGTGAGCGTGTCCTGGGTACCGATCCGGCGAGCGGTAAACCGGTGTCTGTCAAGATCGGACGCTACGGTCCGGTAGCTCAGATCGGAGGAGCCGATGATGAGGAGAAGCCCCGTTTTGCCCAGCTGACCAAAGAATATTCCATCGAGACTATCACTCTGGAAGAAGCATTGGGCCTGTTCCGCCTGCCCCGTACCTTGGGTGAACTCGAAGGACAGACGGTGACCGTAGGTACCGGACGTTTCGGACCGTACGTGCATTATGGAAAGATGTATGTATCCATTCCCAAGTCGATGGATCCGCTGGCCATTTCACTGGAAGAAGCAGTGGCACTGATCCGCGAAAAGGAAGATGCAGCTGCCAAGAAAGTGATTCGCGTATTTGAGGAAGAACCGGACCTGCAGATCTTGAACGGCCGTTACGGACCTTATATTTCGTATAAGAAGAACAATTATAAGATTCCGTCGAACGTGGAACCCGCCGACCTGAACCTGGAGACTTGCTTCAAGGTAATCAAGTTGCAGCAGGAAAAGAGCGAGACACGCAAGGCGCGTACAACAGCGAAGAAAAAGGCATGATGCGGATTTTTTTAATCGGATTCATGGGCTCGGGAAAGACCACTTTGGGAAAAGCCTTTGCCCGGGCCATGCAGCTCCAGTTTATTGATCTGGACTGGTATATCGAGGAGCGTTTTCACAAAACCGTGCAGGAACTGTTTGCCGAACGCGGTGAGGAAGGCTTCCGTGAAATTGAAAGACGGATGCTTCACGAGGTGGGAGAGTTCGAGGATGTGATCATTGCTGCCGGAGGAGGAACCCCCTGTTTTTTCGACAACATACAGTATATGAACCGTGTCGGAAAGACCGTATTTCTGGATGCCGTGCCCGAAGTCCTGTTTCGCCGCCTGAAGATTGCGAAAAGCAAACGCCCGTTGCTGGCCGGAAAAGACGATGCCGAACTGATGTCGTTCATCCTTTCGGCCCTCGAGAAGCGGAAGGCATTTTATGAACAGGCCGATTACCGCTTCGATGCCCAGTTCCTGGAAAGCCGGGAACAGATAGCCGACTCAGTAGCGGCAATGAAGAATTTGTTGGATAAAGAATAAATAAACTACTCAGATAAAATAGTATAAACGTAGAATTTTATGTTGTGAAATGAGAAAATGGCGTATTGAAGATTCTGAAGAACTCTACAACATTACGGGGTGGGGTGTTTCGTACTTTGGTATTAACGACAAAGGTCATGTGGTAGTTACTCCGCGTAAAGACGGGGTAGCGGTCGATTTGAAGGAATTGGTAGATGAGCTGCAGTTGAGGGATGTCACGGCTCCTATGCTGGTGCGTTTCCCGGATATCCTGGATAATCGGATCGAGAAAATATCGAACTGTTTCGTACAGGCTGCAGAAGAGTATGGCTATAAGGCCCAGAACTTTATCATTTATCCTATCAAGGTCAATCAGATGCGCCCGGTGGTAGAAGAGATCATCAGTCACGGAAAGAAGTTCAATCTGGGACTGGAGGCTGGCTCAAAACCGGAACTGCATGCAGTCATCGCTATTAATACGGATTCTGATTCTTTGATTATATGTAACGGATACAAGGACGAGAGTTACATCGAACTGGCCCTGCTGGCCCAGAAAATGGGTAAGCGGATTTTCCTGGTAGTCGAGAAGTTGAACGAACTGAAGCTGATTGCCCGGATTGCCAAGCAGTTGAACGTGCGTCCCAACATCGGTATCCGCATCAAACTTGCCTCTTCGGGAAGTGGAAAATGGGAAGAAAGCGGAGGCGATGCCAGCAAGTTCGGACTGACTTCCAGTGAATTGCTGGAAGCGCTCGATTTTATCGAAAAGAAAGAAATGAAAGATTGCCTGAAACTGATTCATTTCCATATCGGTAGTCAGGTAACCAAGATACGGAGAATCAAGACTGCCTTGCGTGAGGCTTCGCAGTTTTATGTACAGCTGCATCAGCTGGGCTTCCCGGTTGAGTTTGTCGATATCGGTGGCGGTCTGGGAGTGGACTATGACGGTACCCGTTCGTCATACAGCGAAAGCAGTGTGAACTATTCTATCCAGGAGTATGTAAACGACTCTATCTCCATCATGGTCGATGCCAGCAACAAGAACGGCATTCCTCATCCGAACATCATTACCGAGAGCGGACGTTCGCTGACGGCTCACCATTCAGTGCTGATTTTTGAGGTCCTCGAAACGGCTTCGCTTCCCGAAATGGACGAAGACTTTGAGGTGAGTGCCGAAGATCACGAACTGGTACAGGAGTTGTATCAGATCTGGGACAACCTGAACCAGAGCCGGATGCTGGAGGCTTGGCACGATGCACAGCAGATCCGTGAGGAAACCCTCGACTTGTTCAGTCACGGTATCGTCGACCTGAAGACACGTGCACAGATTGAACGTCTGTACTGGTCGGTATGCCGTGAAATCAACCGGATGGCTTCGGGACTGAAGCACGCTCCCGATGAATTCCGTAACCTGGACAAACTGTTGGCAGATAAGTATTTCTGTAACTTCTCGCTGTTCCAGTCCTTGCCGGACTCTTGGGCCATCGACCAGATTTTCCCGATCATGCCGATACAGCGTCTCGACGAGAAACCCGACCGTACGGCTACGCTGCAGGATATCACCTGCGACTCCGACGGAAAGATTGCCAACTTCGTGTCTACCCGCAATGTCTCGCACGATTTGCCGGTGCATACCGTGAAGTCCAAGGAGTCGTATTACATCGGTGTATTCCTGGTGGGTGCTTATCAGGAAATCCTGGGTGATATGCACAACCTGTTCGGAGATACCAACGCCATCCATGTCAGCGTGAACGAGAAGGGTTATTCCATCGATCAGATCATCGACGGAGAGACGGTGGCCGAGGTACTGGATTACGTACAGTATAATCCGAAGAAACTGGTGCGCACGCTGGAGACTTGGGTAACCAAATCGGTGAAGGAAGGACGTATCTCACTGGAAGAAGGTAAGGAGTTCCTGGCCAATTACCGGTCTGGATTGTATGGATATACTTATTTGGAGTAAGATGAAAGAGAAACTGACTGTCATAAAGGTAGGTGGAAAAATCGTAGAGGAGGCAGATACACTGAATCAGCTGCTGACTGATTTTTTCCGGGTTGAAGGATATAAGGTGCTGGTACACGGAGGAGGACGTTCGGCTACGAAGATGGCTGCCCGGCTGGGGATTGAAAGCCAGATGGTGAACGGACGCCGGATTACGGATGCCGAGACACTGAAAGTGGTGACCATGGTCTACGGGGGACTGGTGAACAAGAACATTGTGGCCGGTCTTCAGGCGCGTGGGGTGAATGCCGTGGGACTGACCGGGGCGGATATGAACGTGATTCTGTCGGTCAAGCGTCCGGTGAAGGACATCGACTACGGATTTGTGGGCGACGTGAAGCAGGTTAATGCCGAAGCACTGGTTTCACTGATCAGTCACGGTGTGGTACCGGTAATGGCTCCTTTGACTCACGATGGCGAAGGCAATATGCTGAATACGAATGCAGATACCATTGCGGGAGAGACTGCCAAGGCTTTGGCGGAGGCTTTCGATGTGACGCTGGTATATTGCTTCGAGAAGAAAGGGGTGCTGCGCGATGAGAACGACGACGACAGCGTGATTCCGGTCATTACTCCGGAGCTGTTCCGCGAGTATGTGGCGCAGGGAGTCATTCAGGGAGGCATGATTCCGAAGCTGGAAAATTCTTTTTCAGCAGTCGAAGCAGGGGTTTCCCAGGTGGTAATTACCTCATCTTCAGCCATTGATGGCAATGCAGGAACCGTGATAAAAAAATAATTGAAAAAAATAGGCGGGTGAGTGTAACTTTTGGTATACTCACCCGTCATTATTTATGAGAGCGATGCAAAAGATCAGTTTTCGAAACGATATACTGCCTCTGAAGGACAAACTTTTCAGATTGGCTTTGTGCATTACGCGCAACCGGGAGGAGGCGGAGGATATTGTGCAGGATACTATGCTGAGGGTCTGGAATCGCCGGGAAGAATGGAACGTGTGGGAGACGGTAGAGGGATTCTGCCTGACCATATGCCGGAACCTGGCCATTGACCGCAGTCAGAAGATGGATGCACGGCACGTGGAGCTGACTCCTGAGGTGACCGAGCTGCCGGATATGGCTGCCCCGGACAAACTCATGGAGCGGGACGAGCGTCTCGGACTCTTGCATCGGCTTATAGCGGAATTGCCTGAAAAGCAGCGGACCATTCTGCAGCTCCGGGATGTGGAGGGAAAGAGCTACAAGGAAATAGCCGAAATCCTGCAACTGACGGAGGAGGTGGTGAAGGTCAATCTTTTCCGGGCACGCCAGCGGATTAAATTGAAGTATAACGAAATTGATACCTATGGATTATAAGTATATCGAACAGTTATTGGAAAAGTATTGGAACTGCGAGACCTCGTTGCAGGAGGAGCAGATATTGAGGGCTTTTTTCAGCCAGGAAGACATTCCGGTACATTTACTTCGGTATAAGTCTCTGTTTACGTATCAGCAGGTTATGCAGGAAGTCGGGTTGGGAAAGGACTTCGACGAACGTTTGCTGGCTCAGGTAGAGCGCCCTGTGGTAAAGGCACGGAGCCTGACTTTCCGGGCCAGGGTAATGCCTCTTTTCAAAGCCGCCGCAGTGATGGCTTTTCTGTTTACTATCGGTAGTCTGGTGAAACAGTCGGTCGATGGGGAGATGGCAGAAGGAATGGAGGTACCGGGACAGGAGCAGACGACTACCGATCCTCAGGTGGCTTATCAGCCCGATTCGGTAAAGAATCTGGTGGATGTGGCGGAGAAGGCCACTGCCATTGATGCAGGAAATCACATTAGGAAATAACATTTTCATTTGCTTTTTATATAATAGTTAGTACTTGTAGATACAAAAAGAGGCTGTGAAGTTTCAATTCTCTCTAATTTGAATAACTAACTTAATAATAGAAAAAGATTACCGCGAGAGCAGTAATCTTTTTTTATGCCTATTTTTGCAGCATGGCAAAGAAACAGATTATTCCTGATAAAGATTTCGGCAGAATTGTGCTGACTACCCGCCGTACGGCGCGTAATATTTCCATGCGTCCCAAGGCAGACGGACTGTATGTCACGACTCCTCCGTACGTGAACATCGGCCCGGTGCTGAAGGCCATCGAGCCTTACCGCAAGCGTCTGCTGGCAAGTTTTTCGGAGATTACTCCCCAGCAGTTCACCCCCGATTATACCCTTCAGTCGGAATGTTTCCGGCTCTGGCTGGCTCCTTCTCCCCTGAAGCAGTTTACGGTCCGTTCGTCGGAGGAGGGGGTATGTATCTGCTATCCCGAGCAGGCCGATTTCTCGTCGGCCAGGGTGCAGACCTTGTTGCGCAGTGCCGTAGAGAGGGCCTTGAAGAAGAAGGCCCAGGAATATTTGCCTCCTCTTATTCATTACTGGGCACAGGAAACGGGACTTTCTTTCCGTCAGCTGAAGATTTCGAAGGCTCGCTCGCGCTGGGGAAGCTGTTCTTCTTCCCGCGACATCAGTCTGTCGTATTATCTGATGCTGCTCCCTGCTCACCTGATGGATTATGTCATTCTGCACGAGCTCGCCCATACCCGTGAGATGAATCACGGACCGGAGTTCTGGCGGCTGCTGGATTCGCTTACCGACCACCGCGCCAAGGCATTGAGGAAGGAATTGCAGACTTATCGGTCGGTATTCTGAACAAAGCGTCAATCTGCTTTCCGAATCCTTTTCCCAAAGGTAGGTTGGTTGCAATTTTTTTAGTAATTTTGTCCGACAACAGGGAATCGGCTGACCTGCAGGATATGCAGCTCAGTGGCATATATGTGGATATATAGTAAAAACGCAGACTGACAATGAATGTACTCAAACCGGAAATCGTAGAATTGATCAATACTGTAGAAGAGAAGTATGGTAAGAAACTGGATACGACCAACGACTTCGAGGCGTTTTCATCGTTTCTTTACATGCAGATAAAAGAGAACATTTCCACTTCTACGCTCAAGCGTTTGTGGGGATACGTGAATTATCCGCATTATCCGCGCAAGGCGACCCTCGATGTGCTTTCCCGGTTTGTGAATTTCGATGACTATAAGTCGTTCTGCAGTCATCTGAAACTGAGCAGTGTGTACAATTCTTCTTTTTTCTCGTCCGACCAGCTGCTGGTCAAGAACCTCAAGGAAGGCATGCAGGTGGAAATCGGATGGGCTCCCAACCGCTATTTACGTTTGCTTTATAAGGGAGATCTGATGTTCGAGGTCATCGAGGCACAGAACTCCAAGCTTCATGAGGGCGACTGTTTCGAGACTACGTCTTTCATGATCGGTCATCCGCTTACGCTGCCCTATATCCTTCGCAACGGCGAGCGTACCCAGCCTTTTATCGCAGGGCGAAACAGCGGACTTACTTTATTAAATGTATTGTAATTATGGAAAATCTGAGTTCAGGATTTATTGATACGGAAATCAGTAAGGAGGATGCGTTCAGCGGAGTGGCTCCCATCTATACGTCGGTATCGGGATATACCTGCCTGTATGTAGGGGTGCGCTACGGCAAGAAACATATCCTCAAGACACTTTCTCCTTCCTACCGGTCGGAGAAGTTTTACGAACAGGCCTTGCGCAAGGAGTTTGCCATCGGTTATCAGCTGGAACATCCCCATATCGCCCATACGATGGGTTGGGAGGTGGTCGACGGCATCGGACCGTGCATCATCATGGAGTATGTCGACGGAGAGACGCTGCGCGATTTCATGGCTAAGGGACGGCTTACTGAGGAACTGGCACGGAAGATTATCGGAGAACTCTGCAATGCCCTGCAGTATCTGCATACCAAGCAGGTGATTCACCGCGACCTGAAGCCGGAGAACATCATGATTACGCACAACGGAAACAATGTCAAGCTGATTGACTTCAGTCTTTCCGACTGCGACGATTATACCCTGCTGAAGTTGCCCGCCGGTACCCGCTATTACATGGCCCCGGAAACCCTGCTGCCCGATACCAAGGCCGATTTAAGGGCCGACATCTATTCCCTGGGAATCATCATCGGCGAAATGGCCTCCCTGTTGAAAAGCCGTCACCTGGCGGCAGTTTCCCGCAAGTGTACGCGGCAGGCGAGGGAGAAACGTTATGCTTCTGACATGGCTGTGTTCAGGGCCGTCTGGCAGAAACCCTGGCAACTGCCCCTGCGCTGGGTGGCAGTGATTGCCGTTGTAATGTTGCTGGGAGTGGGCGGGTGGAGCCTGCTGCAGTCGCGCCGTTCGTTCCAGACACCTCATTATTTCCCCGTATATGGTAATGTAGTAGAAGATGAGGCCTGCCGGAGAATCCTGACCGATGAGGCCCGGCGGCTGAAACTCGACGGTGCCGTACTGACTGCCTCCGACAGTATCCGGGTGATGCAGCAGATATCCCGTCAGTTGGACCGCACCTTCCCCCAGGCAGCGATGCAGCGCACCACGGCTTATCAGGGAATGATGCAGTACTGGCAAAATGAAGTTGCCAAGCTGTCCGCTACCGGCAAGTCGTAAGCCTTATTCCGGACAGGGCAGAATCTGTAAGAACTTTTTCCACGTATTGTGATATTTGTACCGGCTCAGTGAGGCAGCCGGTACGTACAGAATGCATTGCTCGAACAGCGACTCATTGTATCCAAAGGCATTTGTGCTGCAGAACGGAGGTTCTTCGGCATGCACGTAGAGTTCCTTCACGGGGCAATGGGCAATCCAGTAATCGCCGACATACTGTGTACTCTTTCCCAGACAGACCTTTCTCAGTTGTTTGCATTCCTGCAGCACGCCCTTGCGGATGTGAGTCAGTCCCTGCGGGAAAGTGACTTCCTCCAGAGCCGAACTCGCAAAGGCACTTATGCCGACCTCGGTGACCGATTCGGGAATGGTTACCCGTTTTACCTTACACCCTTTCAGTGCAAAACTCCGGATGGAATCCAGTTGTTCCGACAGAATCAGTTCTTCGGAATCCTTGCCTTGCGGATACCATACCAGTTCCCTTCCACTCTTGTTGTAAAGCAGTCCGTCCAACGTCTTGTAATACCCGTTTGTAGGAGTAATGTAGATTTCCTTCAGGTTTGGACACTCATCCGAGGCAGTTATCTCCTTCAGTTCAAACGGAAGAACCAGCCTTTCCAGTGTCGATGCCGAACCGAACGCGCCGTTTTCCACATAGACAGCCCCCTGAGGAAGAGTCAGTTCACGCAGGTACGGCAGGTTGCCGAACATGCCGTAGCCGATGGTATCGTTGGCAGTGAAACGGCTGCCCGAATAATTCACCCCTCCGCTGACAATCCGCGAATCTCCCAGATTAAGTACCTCGATTTTCCCCGGAGTATGCTCTCCGGTCACTGTCGTGCCGCTCATCTCGCGCAGGAAACGTACGTCGTCACCGTTCAGCGGGGCCGCAATGCGCAAGGTGGTATAGGCATATTTCTCTTTCTCGTGAATCAGCTTGGGCAGACTTCCCGGCTGGAGGTAACTGATGGCGTTGCTGGTGCTGAACTGCAGGGGCTCACTGCAGGTGCGTCCCAGACTGTTGGTGGCAAATCCCTGGATGTGATAGGCCGTCAGCGGTTCCAGGTCGGGCAGGTGAAGGGTAAACGTACCGCTTGCCTCGTCCCATTCCGCTTCCGATTCCCGGTTTTCTCCCTCTCCTTCTTTTCCCCACAGGTAACCGTATTCGGTAATGGCCTCACCGCCGTCATCGGTCAGCGGACACGACAGGATGACGCTCATCGGAGTCTGTCCGACGATGCTTACCGCACCGACGGTCGGCAGGGCATTGGGATCCGTCTGAAACTGCAGCACCTCACTCTGTGTGGCCTGGTGTCCGTTCCCGGCTTCCAGGCAGAAATAATACGTCGTTCCCGGCTGCAGATTCTCCAGTTGTACCTGCGGTGCCTCCCACGTCTCGCACGCTATCCGTTCACTCATGTCCGGAGTATTTCCATAGCGGAATTCGCATTCGCTCACCGTGCCGCTTCCCTGTGCTTCCACTTTTCCTGTCAGCACGGCAGCGGTGCGGGTAATCTGTTGTGCCGGCTCCACGCTTACCCGGGGAGCCAGCGATTCGGGTACCGGCTTTTCCACACAGCCGGTGATTCCTGCAGCCAGCAGGAAGAATCCTATGACGAGTCGTAATTGAATACTCATGTGCAACCTCATTTAAAAAAACATTCCCAATCCCAGATTGGCATTCCATTTGCTTCCCTTGTGCGTCTGTACGCCTCCGCTGATGGTCCATTGCTGCAGCCGCCAGCAGATACCGGCTTCTACCGCCCATCCCGATGTGCTGTAGGCCCGGTTCTCATATCGCTTGGCATCGGTTGTCTCCCAGGTTACCTGGTGCTTGCCGTAGCCTACGCCCTCATACACATACAGCGATTTCAGTATTCGGTGAATCCCTCCTGCCAGTATCAGCTGGTGTGAGGTCCGGGTATTTCCGGTGTAATAGGGCAGGTAGTTTTCCTGCGGCAGATAGCCGTCGGCTTCACAGATACCGTCCGTACCTCCCGAAGGAAAACTGAAATTGCTTTCTCCATACAGGTAGACCCCGTGCCGCTTCAGGGCAGCCAGGCGGATACCCGGTACCAGCAGGTCTTTTCCGGCAGTGGCGTTCACCGAAACCAGAAATTCCCAAGGCAGGGGAGTGCGCAGCGACTGCTGCGGCAGCCCTTTGAGGGGGGAAGTGCGCTGGGCGTGTGCGCGGAGCGGAATCCGGTGTACCTCGGTGCGCTGCACCAGCATGCTCTGCAGGATATAGGGAGAAGACAATACCAGTTCATAGGTCATGCGCGATTCCAGCGGACTGGAGAAGGCATAGTCGCGCAGCACTCCCCATTGCGGATGGCGGATGGTGATGCGGCGGCTGCCGTTGGGCACATACAACCAGATTTCTCCGACTTCCTGCTGGCGCTTGATGATGCCGAGAGGGGTGGAGAAGGTAAAATCAGCCGCTCCGACCACCTTGATCAGGGCACAGGCCTCCCCATTCAGGTCGCGCACCGGATTCATGAAAGCGGTAATGTCGTTAGGCAGTGGGCGGAAGCGTCTTACCGCAAACTCCTGTGCCATACAAGCAACGGAAAGGCAGAGCAACAGTCCGCATAAATAAAAGGTTCTCATATTCAGAAATTAAATATACTGATGTCTATAATGTCTTTCTCGGGCAGTGGCGTCTGGTTGTCCAGCATGCTGGGCTGCCAGGTGCGTACGTGTATCTTCGGAGTTTCCGCATCGCGGAAGTCCCAAAGCAGGAAGAGGTATCCGTCGTCGGAATAGAGGCTGGAGCGGTAGGCCTGTCGCAGACTGACGCCGTAGATTCCCTCTACCGACGGATGGCGTGCAATGTGAAAATCGCTGAATTTCAGTTCGATGTGCCGGTTGCTCCGGAACACTGCCCCCAGTCTTTCCAGATAGTCTTTCTTGCTTTTGACCGAGTAGACCACCTGTGCATTGCTCAGGTACCGGGCTTCTTCCGAGGGCAGGGTATGGATTACCTTTCCCACGATGATGAGGGCCTTGTCACTGAATACCTGTGAGATGAACTCCATGTCTTTGGTGTTGTAGGCCATCCTCAGCCGCTCTACATAGTCGAGTATCACCTCCCGGCGTGTCGCATCCCTTTCCTCCAGTCTGCCGGAAAGTATTTTCTGTATTTCCGGGTAAAAAGGACTCGACTTGGCGGCTTTTCTCCAGTCGGTTTCGTGCACCTCTTTATGAGGGGCACCTTCCTTTTCCGGAGCATCCGTCGGCCGGCCTGCTGTCGTGGGCTGCTTCTCTCCCTCTGCCGCTTCTGTCGCAACGGCCAGTTCCTCACTGCCGCCGTTCTCGGCGCAGCGGATAAAGACCTCCACCTCTTCCCCCCGTGCATACGGATCCTGGATCAGACTGTCAGTTGCCTGGAGAGCCGTCTCCCACTGGTAGAAGAGCGGTTTGTTGCGATAGCTGTTCTCAGAGACCAACCGGTGGGAGAAGTCGCAAATGCTCCATTCTCCTTTTTGGCAGAGGGCGATCCGGTTGTCTCCGATAATTTCCGCCCCGTCGTACTGGGGAGGAATGATGAAACGTCCGCTTTTATCGATGGCTCCGTATCCTTCCTGAGTGCGGCAGACAGCGGCGCCATAGGAAAAGCGGAAAGCGTCGGTTATGCTTTCCGGGAGTTGAAAGACTTCTTCTCCCTGTTCGTTCAAATAAGTAATCCGTCCGTTCTGCAGGGAGCGGCACTTCAGCAGTCCGTCGCTGTAGCGGGTGTCGAAACTGCTCTGCGACTGTTGCAGGGCGAAGAGTTGGCGTCCGCGGGTATCAATCACCTGAAATCCCAGCTTTCCCTCTCCGTTGGCCTGTGCCACCAGTGCTTTACCTTCGTAGAAATCTCCGGCATAGTCATATACCGCAGGAATGCACAGTTTTCCCTCGCAGTTTACATAGCCGAACTTGCCGCTCTGTGTACCTACCAGGGCCCTTCCTTCCCGGAAGTTGTGTGCCAGTACAATCCCGTCCTCTCCCTCAGCTTCCAGGGTAGCCCGGGTATCCCCGTTCCTGTCAATCAGCAGGATAGGGGTATACGCTTCCTCCTGTGCCGGTGCCGTTTCCTCGCGGAAGTAGCCGATTCTCAGAAAATGCCGGGACGAGACCGGCTGCAGCGGACTGTCTGCGTCGTACAACTGGTACCGTCCGCTGCTGTCGGCCGCATAAAACCGTCGGGAAATGACTGCCGATGGAGGGGTAGGGAAGGTTCCTGAAGGAACCACCGTTTCTCCGTTGGCCCGGATCAGTCCCCATCCGTTCCCTTGCCGGTACGGCAGGGCCTCTGCCTGCCCTTCGGGCGAGTGTTGACACCCTCCCAGCAGTATCAGTCCGCCGGCAATCAGGCATATGATTATGGATAACTTTCGAATCATAGTCTCTACTTGGTTTTTCTTCTCTCTTACTCTATTCTCTCTTCTCTCTTGTATTATCTTCACTCTCTTACATTATTCTTGTACTCCTTCCGGGGCTGCCTTTCGCGCTTCTTAGCCCCAGTCTTCTATCTCACCACCGATTTCAATCTTCACCTGTTCCGGGTTTTTCGAAAGAATCAGGGTGACGTTGTGGCAGATACCCTGCTTGAAGACAAAGGTACTTTCCATCAGGTAAGACACCCCTTCGGTAACCACTTCCAGCAGCGGAAGACGGTTGAGCAGCCGTTGCGGAACGAGAATGGCCCCATAGGTATGGTTGCCTTCATCGCGGGCAATGACGGTACGGGCGGATGCATACTGGTTTCGTGTGGGGATGCCCACTGCCAGGTCGATGGTAGCCTCGGTCACCGTATTGTGGATATACAGCGTGACGTCATTAGGCAACTCTCCTTCATAATCTTCCCCCGCTACCAGCCGTACCTTCAGACGGCTCATGCAGTGGCGGAACGGGAGGGTGACTGCCCCTTCGGATGCCTGTGCGTTCTTTTTCCCGGCCCACAGAAAGTCGCTTGCCGCATATCCTTCCTTCCGCTGGTCGGTGGCTACGGCAAAGGGATAATCGTCCACCGAACTTACCCGCTGGATATAGGGAAAATATGCATATACGTCATAGCTGCGGTTGTCCCAGTAGATAGGAGACTCTCCCTGCCATTCCCCCGTACGGTAAGTCAGCGAGGCATTGTTGACATAATTACCGCTTTGCTCCAGCTCCTCTCCGGCTTCGGTGAGAAACACTCCAATCCGGTCATTTTCCTCGAAAGCGGTGGCTGTGGCACGTGAGGCACCCGGATGAACGGCCCGGAACACCATTTCGTTCTCATTGTGTATGGGCTTTTCCGGAAGCGGCTCTGTGGTTCCCGTACCTGTACAACCGGCCAGGGCAATTCCCATCAGTAGGATTCCCCACCGGCTCTGTGATATGATCTGTTTCATTCCCATCTGTCTTAATGTTTAGGTTAGTGTCTGATGTGTCTGGTTGCGGATCCTCCTGCTTTCGGACTTCCCCGGTGAATTACCGGAGGCTGATGCGAGGCAGACGGTTGACCGCTGCATTCTCCCCAGCTCCAGTTGCGGCTGTAGCTGTTCACGGCTCCCAGCTTATCGTTGGCAACGAACTCCTCGAAGGAGAACGTTTCTCCGGCATATTCCTTGATGCGCCGTACGATGGCTTCCCGGCTGATGGTGCTGAAATAAGGAATGTTATTGTTCATGCAGCTGGTCTGCTCGGAGCGGTAGACCCCTCGGGTATGCATGTAGCCTCCCTCAAACACGTCCACTATTCCACTGTACTTATTATGGTTAATCAGGTGTGCCCAGGGCACTTCATGCACCTTGGCCGTAAGTGAGAGGTTAGCGTACCAGCCCAGCGCCTGTGCATCTCTGATTTCATTGCTGATGTTCCCGCAAATCGGACACTGGGTGATGAATGCATTGTGATAGAGGTATTCATCTCCGAGTTTACCGAACCCGTGTCCGCCTGCCTCGTGCTGTACGATTCCCCTTGAGTCATACGGGTAAGCCTGTGTGCTCTTGGGGCAGATGGATATGGCCGATCCGTCATTCCACATTTGCGTGATTCCTCCGTAGCTGGTGGTATTGGGAGTCAGTACAATCAGGGTCTGTTTCAGGCGTTCGCTGTCCATCCCCGGAATGCGCCGTACATAGTCGAAGACTGCATCGGTATTGCACTTCAGTCCGCTTTCTCCTGTAAATGTGGTTTCAAACTTCGTATCCCGGAGGCGGTTGACCGATCCGACTCCCTCTTCCTGAGAAAGGGGAATGGCAGTATAGACCGTGAAATAATCGCGGTAGGTAGCATAGGGTTCCACTCCGAAGAAATCCTTTACCTGCTGTTTCATGTCATCCAGGTAAGTCCCTTTGCTGATTGCTTCCGCATCGTATCCGTCACCGATAAAGACCAGATTGACTCCTTTTCCCTTTGAAGCCTGCTGCAGGGTAATGATTTCATCTTCTTCATATTCATAGTTATATTGAGATACGCTGCAGGTAGTGGTATAATATTTGTCTTTCAGTTTGAAGATGATGTCTCCCTTTCTGACATCTTCTCCTCCTTGCGGACGTTCGTGTACGGTAAGGGTCAGTTCGGTTTCCTTAGATCCGCTCATCGGGCTCAGGCTGCACCAGTAGGGCAGACTCAGTACCTCCCAGTCGCCTTCTGCATCCAGCACAAATTTTTGCGTATGCTCCTTGTTGAGCGTCTTGACTGCAGACGGTTGGCAAATCAGTTCATGATGAACCCCAATCTGTTTGAACTCACTCCATCCGGGAGCTGTCTGATAGGCTGCTAGAGCCAGTTCAGGAACTTCGATTTTACATGTTGCAGGAATACCGGCTAAAGCCATACCCTGTACGATTGGAGGAGTCAGACTTTCACAAGTGATAATAGAAACATTTGAACAAGAAAAGAAGGCATTAGACTGAAGATTTTCGACAGACTGAGGCAACTTGATTTCTTGTATGCTTGAGCATGAATAAAATGCATTGGAAGAAATTGTGGTAATCTGAGAGGGAATTTGAAGTGTTCCACTAATTTTACTACATTCTGCAAATGCATTTTGATTAATTATTGAAAGTTTATCGGGAAGCACCAAAGTTCCGGAAAAATTGTTTCCTTTAAAAGCATTGCTACCAATAACCACTAAGTTTTTCGGAAGAATAAGTTCCCCTTGAAATTTTGTATAGTAAAAAGCATTTTCTTCAATTTCAGTAATGCCATCGTGTAAAATAAGTTGTCCATTTAAGTTGCTGCATCCTCTGAATACTTCTTTAGGTATTATTTTTATATTTTGGGGAATACTAATAGAACCAGTCAGACCACTACATTCTCTAAATGCACTCGATCCTAAATATTTTAATGTGCTAGGTAGAATGAGTGTACCTGATAGATTCTTATTTCTTGAAAAAGCCCCTATACCGATATATTCTAACTGTGAAGGTAAATTTAATTCTCCTGAGAAGTTACATTCAGAGAATGCATTGGATCCAATTTTTTTAAGAGTTGAAGGAAGTTGCAGGGTCCCATTTAAAGAGGAGCATGAACTGAATGCAGCTTCGTCAATCATTTCTACTCCTTCAGGAATAATTAAACTACCTGTTAGGTTTGTACCTGCAAACCCTCTGATGACTTTTAATGTGTCCGGAAATATTAATTTTAGCAGACTTTGTTTACTCCCCATTGCATCACTTGGAATCTCATCCTCATTATACACACTCCCCTCATTTTCCCATTTCTTGATTCTCACCTCCTTCAGGTTCAGAGCCTGCAGGCGAGTCATTTGAAATCTCATGAAACCAAAATCCCGCTTATCGATTTTACCCGTAAGCTTCAGGTTCTGCACCTCCGCATAATTCTTGTTTGTCCGTTTCAGGCATGCATCCAGCGTCCCCGGTTCTTCTACATGAATCACGATATATTCCTTCATTTCCGATTCGTGCGAAGCCAGGTCAGCCTCCCAGTCTGCAATCTCTTCACCTGTCAGTTTGAACTCATAGTCCCCGCTGTCCGATTTCTTATTGACTGTAATGGTAAAACGATGCATTTTTCCCGGAGTATAAGAAAAGTCAACCTCTTTCTTAAAAATATAAGGAGTCTTTCCTACGGTAATGTCAAACAATTCCTTTCCGGCCTTTACCGTCTGAGGAACAACGATGGCACGGAATTCCCCGTCACGGCAGAAGGGGAGGGTACCGGTAGTCTCGGCTTCCCCCATAGGAGTCACCTTTCCGGTAGCCAGGTCGATTTGTGCACGTCGTGTAGTATTTTGTACCAGGACAGACTTCTCCAGGCCGTTCCATTCATCCTCCGTGAAACCGTCTCCCATCTTCAAGGTAATTAGTGCATTACTCATCTGATGACGCAGCGGCAGACGGATAACCTTATCGGTCGGAGCTACACGCTCAACCTTTCCCCACAGAAAATCGCTGGCTTCATAGCCCCCCATTACACGGCCGTCCGTCGGTTTCGACTGGTCTTTTTTTACCTCAAAAGAATGCGAGCGCACCTCTTCCGGACTGCTGAAAGGATAATAGCCGTAAATATCTACCGGAGTCTTGCTGTCTTTCCAGTAGATATCCACGGCAGAAGTCCATTTATTTTCCTCCGCATGATAAGTATGTTGTACGTTGGTGGCACGGTTGCCGTAATTCTGCAGCTCCCCGGGTTCTCCACCTACATAATCTACGATATACACCCCCATGATGTCTCCGTCGGCAAAACCGTTGTCGTTTACCCGGCTCAGGTAAAGCTGGTCGACTTCACTTTCGAGTAATATTTTTCCCGGGCCCCTGTCTCTGCCCTTTTCTTCCGGATTTTCATCCCGGCAGGCACCGAGAATACCTAACAGTAAAAAAGATATGAAATAGCTGATCAGTAAATTCCCTCTCATGTGTTTCTTTCGTTTTTTTGTCATTGCTCAGATTTCTCTCCTGTCCAGATTCTTTTCCGCTTCTGCTCCCTGTCAGTATGCAGCATCGGTCAGCGTGTTGAATCTTATTGGTTTTTGTGATTTTTCCGAATCGGTCGGAACCGCTCGGAAATCGGTATCCCGACCGTTTACATGGCTACGCCTCCGTTGTCCGTACCGTCATCTTCCCAGGGGTTAACTCCTACATTCACACCGTTTCCGCTCTTGTTGACCGTAACTGTAAACCGGTGAATCTTTCCGCCAGTAAACGTGAAATTCTTATTCAGGAAATAATCTTGTCCGTTGATGTTTACCGTAATCAGGTTACCGTTGGTAGTGCTTTGCGGCAACACCAGCAGTCGGTAATCCTCCTGTCCTTGATAGGGAGTCATGTCTTTGGCCTCTCCCGTGAGTGTAATCTCTCCATTCGCCAGATTAAGGCTCCCTTCTGTCTTCAGTGAATTGATTTTCAGACTGATCTGGGCAGCCTTCAGCTCTTCCTCCGTAAATCCGTTACCGGCTTTCAGGTAGATAATCATCTGACTGCATACGTGATTCGTCATGATGTTTACCGCCTGTTGGATAGGTGTCACGTCAAGGGTCTTTCCGTAAGTGAAATCGCTCGATTGGAAATTCTCCAGACTCGACTGGTCGGCAGCTACGCGCAAGGTAAATGCCGTGGCATCGGTAAGCGAGGCACTGTACGGATAATAGACATAGAAGTCGGCATGTGTGGTCTGATCCTGCCAATAGATAGGCTGGTCGGGAACCCACTGGTTGGAATTATCCAGCACAAATCGCATATTGTCTACGTAATTCCCCGTCGGAAGCAATGCGTTCCCCTCTGTATTTTTCCGGTGAGCCACATACAGTCCGATGGCATCGTTTTCTTCAAATCCGCTGTCGTTCAGACGCGATGCAGATGCGCTGGTTACATTCAGTGTAATGGGAAATTTTTCTTCCGGATCAGTAGTAGGAGCGGTCGGTTCCGTATCCGATATAGAGTGAGAACAGGAAGTGAATATTCCTATCGTTCCAATAATGCCTAGTATTGCTAATTTCTTCATAATTTTCCAATTTCCAGCAAATTTCAACTTTTTTTTAAAACTATCAAGTTCAATTAAGTTCATTTTACTAATTAGGTGGCAAGAAACAGTACTTATTTAATTGAACAGGCGTAAGAGGCTGGTGGGGAGGGGGAAATATCTTTTTCTCAGTGCATTGGATAAAGAAAATTATGCATGTTTCTGAAGCCGGTTGTTCATTGGAGTTTGAGGATACGTTGATGGGTATCTTGTTTTTATTGTGCTTTTCGTGTAGGGAGACTATAGGAAGTGTCGGGCTCATGAGGACGCTTTGGCAATCCATAAAGGTATATTGGGGAATCAATATAGATGGATTTTTAAATACATAAAGGTGTTTGGTTGAAAAGCTGGCGGTCTTTTTTCAAAAGTAGGCGATGTTCCCCGAAAAGGTGGCGGTCTTTTCACAGATCCTTCATTTTGCGTGGAAAAAAACATAAAGGGATTTTTCCTTTTCTGTGGTGTTCCTTTTTCCGGAAGAACGTTTTTATGAGGCAAGCGGACATTGTCTGGAGATGAAATTCTGCATTATATTGCAGGATTTTTGGCCCTGATTTTGGGTTGGAACGATTTAAAGTTTCGGATGTTCTTCTCTTTTTCTGGTCTTTGGGAATGTTGAAAACTCCGTTTTACCCCTTTTTCGCATCACTTCAGGATGATTCTGTCTTTCTGTCATCGGCTGTTTTCCGTATTTTTTCCTGGCATTTTCCGGTTCTCTCTGTTATAATATATATAATAATGTATACCGGATTTCTCCCTTCAGGGTTTCCTTGAAAAAATGCATCCCGTAACGCACTGTTTTACAACGTATTTTAACCCAATTGTGAAAAAAGTCAGAAAAAAAGTCTGCGTGATACTTGCAGGACCGGAAAAAGTGCGTACCTTTGCAACCGCTTTCGAGAGGGAAAGACGTTAAGAACAGTGACATGCTGAAGCAGAGTGCAAGTGTCGGAGTGACTCCAGTCCGCTGCA
>OHAC01000444.1_pt1 | contig 43434 bp, 32 predicted proteins | sample 1577051 | NCBI WGS metagenome assembly OHAC01 (sample SAMEA3541499, study PRJEB24748) | human gut metagenome | biome: human gut; feature: human-associated habitat; material: faeces | place: China | collected 2012 | reverse complement strand
ACATGGCCTGGTGCCATGTCTCGTACCACCAAGCCTAGCGCAAACAACAGGGCAATGTACTAGACCCTCAGACTGATTTCGACTGATTTTTCGCTGATTGGTACTTACCGAGGACTCACCGAGAATTCACCGAGGACGTTCGGCGGCAGCCTTGCGCGCGTTGGTGGCTACTTGATCGATCCGGGCGAGCTCCTTGGCTTGTTCGGGGGTCTGATCGGACGTATCGAACGTACCGTAACGACGAGTCACGGCGGTTTCGATAAGGAAATCGCTGATGGCGGGGTTTTTAGGCAGCAACGAGCCGTGCATGTAGGTGCCGATCACGTTGTGCACGCGCGCGCCCTCGGTATGATCTTCGCCATTGTTGCCTCGGCTGTCCTGATCGACGGTGCCGAGTGGCTGAACGCCTTCGCGCAGGAAGGTCTGGCCGGAGTGGTTCTCGTAGCCAATCACATCGCCGAACTGGTCGGAATGCTCAACAAGATTGCCGATCATACGCACGTTCTGGCCCACGGTATAAGCACCGATAACGCCGATGCCATCCAGACGGGTGCCGTCCACGGTTTCAAAGTACTCGCCGAACAGCTGGTACAGGCCGCAGATCATCAGCATCGGCGTACCGTCTGCGGCAAGTGAGCGCAGCAGGTCGGCGCGATGGTAGAAGTCGTCGATGATTTTCTTCTGGCCGGTGTCTTGGCCGCCGCCGCCCAGAATCATGTCGACGTGTTCGGGCCACGCGTCGCCCTGATTGTAGGCGTGCACGCGCGGCTCGTAGCCGTATAGGGCGAGACGGCGCTGGATGGTGAGCACGTTGCCGGAGTCGCCGTAAATGTTCATGTCTTTCGGATATAGCGACACGATGTCGATTACCTGGCTCATATCGTCTCCCTCATGCGGTTCATACGTTCTTCATGCGTTTTCATGCGTTGCGCGGATTCGCGCTGTTATTTGCCCACGCCAGCGTCGGCGACTTCGGCGATTTTGCCGAGCGCGGCTCGCGTTTTGAGCATTGCCGTGTATGTGCAGTAAATGTGCTTGGGGGCGCCCGGATTCGCGTTCACGAACGTTGAGACGGCCTCTTCAAGTTCCGTGTTGACGCTATTCACCGGCACCTGATCGTATTCGAGACGCAACGCCATGTCCCATGCGCGCACGCCCGAAACCATGGCCACACCGGTGTCTCGCAGCGAGGAGAAGTCCACGTCCCACAGCCAGCTCATGTCACGCCCGTCGGCGTATTCGTCGTTGATGGCGATCATGGTGTCGCAGCCTTCAGGGGTGAAGGATGCGAGCGACAGACGGAATCCCATGGGGTTTTTGACGAGCAGCAGCTCCACCGGCGAGCCGTTCACGTCGATGACCTCGCCGCGTCCGAACGCCGGAGTGACTTCGGCTGCCGCGTCGATCATGGCTTGCGTGGTGGAGTGCGCGAAGTCGATCATGCGCTGTGAGATTCCCACTTGTCGCAATAGTTCGTCGGTTACGTTCTGCTCGAACGGCAGGAACATTGCTTGCGCATCGGCCACGACCGCTCGCACGACGGCCAGCGCGGCCGCCGCGTTGTACAGGTTGTACACGCCTTCCAGTCTCACACCGGTTTCGTACGTTTCACCGTCGATGCCGAAACTGGCACGATGGTCGCCCACGGCAAGCAAGGTCACGTCAGCTGGTAGCTGTTCCGCAATTGCCGCATCTCCCGATTTTTCTGCATTTTCCCCAGTTTTCGCAATCACTGCAGCATCGTCAATCTCAATATTTGCGGACGATTCTGCAGATTCGGACGATGCAGTATCAGCGGACGATGCAGTATCGACTGTCGTGCGCATGTCGTCGTCGGACGGGAAGAAGCTGCGCAACGACCCGTCAAGACCGAAATAGCGCACTTCCACACCATCTTCAGTATGTGCGACGTCAGCAAGTCGTGCGATGCGTGGATCCTCACGATTGAGCACTACGGTTCCGGTGGTCGCTTCGGCGGCTTTGCTCAGCAGTCGTGCGGTATTGTCGATTTCGCCGAAACGGTCGAGCTGGTCGCGCATCACGTTGAGCAGCAGGCAGTAGTCGGGCGGCACCTGCTTGACGAAATGCACGGCGTACGCCTCGTCGAGTTCCAGCACCGCGATGTCGGCGTCGAGTTTGCCGGAAAGCGAGACTTCCGCAAGCAGCGACGAAACCACGCCACGGGTGAAGTTCGAGCCGGTCGGGTTGGTGAACACCTTCAATCCGAGCGATTGCAGCATGCTGGCCACCATGCGTGTGGTGGTGGTTTTGCCGTTCGTGCCGGAGACGAGCACCACGCCGAGCGGCAGTTGCGCCAATGTGCGCGACAGGAATTGCGGGTCGATGCGTTCCACGATTTTGCCGGGGAACGCGCTGCCACCGCCGTGCGCCAAACGGGAGGCCGTGCGCACGGCCTTGCCGATCAACGGGGTTGCGAAGGAATTCCAAGCCATATCACACCGCCTCCTGCTGGGACTGGTAATCCTGGGGCATGTCCTTGAACTTCGAATACGCGCCAAGGAACGCAAGATTGAACGTGTCGGTCGGACCGTTACGATGCTTCGCCATGATGATGTCGGCCTCGCCCGGGCGGTCCTCCTTGTCGTAGGCGTCCGGACGGTGCACGAGGAACACCACGTCGGCGTCCTGTTCGATAGAGCCGGATTCACGCAGGTCGGACAGCTGCGGCTTCTTGTCCTGACGCATTTCGGGGCCACGGTTCAGCTGGCTCAACGCCACCACCGGCACTTCCAGCTCCTTGGCGAGCAGCTTCAGCGCACGGGAGAAGTCGGACACTTCCTGCTGGCGGCTTTCCACGGCCTTGCCGGAGGTCATGAGCTGCAGGTAGTCGATGACGACGAGTTTCAAATCGTTCGTCTGCTTCAGTCGGCGGCATTTCGCGCGGATTTCCATCAGGCTCATGTTCGGGCTGTCGTCGATGAACAGGGGCGCGTTCTGCAGCTTGCCTTGCAACTCGTTCAGGATGGCCCAGCGTTCCGGCGTGATGTCGTCCGCGCGGCGCATGGCGGCGAGCGGAATGTTGGATTCAGCGGAGATGATACGTTGCGCCAACTCGTTTTTGCTCATTTCCAAGCTGAAGATGATGGTCGTCAATCCGTGATGCAGTGCCGCGGAACGGGCGAAATCCACACCGAGTGTGGACTTGCCCATGGCCGGTCGGCCTGCCACGACGATCATCTGGCCGGGCTGCAGGCCCTGCGTCACGTCGTCGATGTCGCGGAAGCCCGTCGGCACGCCTCGGGACACTTCGCCGCTTTGCAGACGGTCGAGCTGGTCAAGCGTATCGGCGATGACGGTGCCGATCGGCGCGTAGTCCTGCCGCACTTTGCCGGTGGACATCTCATATACTTCGGCCTGCGCCAGGTTGACGACGTCTTCGGCCTGCGAGCCTTCTGCGGTGTAGCCGAGCTGTGCGATTTTGGTGCCGGCCGCGATCACATTACGCAGGATGGCGCGCTGATGCACGATGTCGGCGTAATACGTGGCGTTTGCGGCGGTCGGAACCGATGCGACCAGGCTGTGCAGATAGTCGGAGCCACCCACTTTTTCCAGATTGCCTTCGGCGAGCAGCTCGTTGGCCACCAGCACGGCGTCGACCGGCTGGGAGGCCGAGAACAGTTTGATGACCGCTTCGTACACGGTTTGGTTGCGTGGCTGGTAGAAGTCGGACACGTCGATCATCTGCGATACTTCGCCGATGGCGTCCTTGCTCATCAGCATGCCGCCCAACACCGCCATTTCGGCGGCGTCGTCATGCGGCGGCACGCGGTCGAACAGGGCGTCGCGCACGGCTTGGCCGGATCGGCCGTTCATGCCGTTCGCACCGTTTCCAGCGTTCGAAAATCCGCGGTTCTGCGCCGAACCGTTGTTCCAAGAGTCGTTCTCCGCCATGTCCCTCCAACCGCAGCAGTCAATCGAATGTGTTCAATACCGAGGAAAACCATAATACGTGCGTGCCGTCACGACCGGTGTTGCATTGAGATTATGGATGAATCTCCGCATCCACCGAACGACACGCGCGAATGGCTTTGGTGTGGATAAGAAAGTCGAAAAAAGCCGAGTTATCCACATATTGGGGATAACCATGTGGAAAACGTTTCGACTTATCCACAGAGTGGGGATAACTGAGTGGACAACTTGGGGACATCCTAAAGCATGCACCCCGATTCCCTTATTTCGATTTGCCGAAGTGAACGGAAGGTGATATGCACCCCGCTTTTCCGTAAACGACGAGAAATACGGGGGCATATCGGCTTGGCGCATGCGAGAAACCGGCGCTCACATGTGGTATCGGGTGGCGTTGTACATGGTGCGCACCAACGTTTCACGCCATTTGCTCCACCCGTACTGTTTGGAGATGGTCTCGCCGGACGTGGCCCCCAACGAGGAGCCGTCGGCGCGGGTCAGGTCGAACAGCATGTCGAGCAGCACGGGATTATGGTCGAGCCGGCCGGCCAGATCATCGCCGACGTTGGGATCATTGGGATTGCGGCCTGTGGCGAACTCCGACAATGTCAGATGCTCGCGTACCAGCAGCGTGACCCAGCGGACGATGTCGCGGTCGAATCCCATGCGTTCCACGACCACGGTCGCATGCCGAGCGCCTTCCGCCGCATGGTTGGCCACCCCCGGTCGTTTGCCGATGTCATGCAGGATGCCGGCGAGCAGCAGCGCCTCGTAATGCCGGTCGTCGTACCGCCCACCGCTGGGTGTTTCACGGCCGAGCCGCGTGACGACCTCCACCATGTGCCGGTCGATCGTATAGCGGTGCGCGGCGGACGCGCTTGGCCGGTTGCGCACGCCCAACCATTCGGGGATGAGCTTGCCGGGCACGTCGATGAAATCGATGTCTTTCCACACGTTGAGCAGCGCGGGGCCGGAAGCCAGCAATCGTATGAACAGTTCACGCGATTCGTCCGTCCAGTTGCGGTCGCCGATAGGGCACTTTTTGAGGTTTCGCAACGTTCCCGGAGCGATCGGCAGGCCGAATTCCGCGGCTGCGACGGCCACGCGCAGCACGAGGTTCGGGTCGGCGGCCGGTTCCGCGCCCGGAGCAAGCACTATTTCCTCTTCATGCTTGGCCACGCCGGGGGTGATCACATCGAAGGTCGGTGCCTGACGTTTGCCGCCACCGCGCGGCTGGAACACTTGGAAGAAGGCGAATCGCGGCTTGTCGTGAGTCAGCGAATGCTCGGCGCGCGACGCGGTGGAATCAAGGGAGAACGCGATCTGCCGACCAACGCGTGCCAGCAACGTTTGCAGATCGTCGATCGACTTCGCCTCACGTTCGCCATCGGGCAGCGTCGGATCGGCCAGACCGAGCATCGCCGCGACTTTGGCTTGGTAGGGCGATAGCAGCATGTTCGTATCTTTGCCGGCGACCAGATGGATGCAGTCGCGCACGTCCAGCAACCGTTCGACGGCGTCGTCATACGTGCCGTGCGGACGGTCGGCAAGCCAGGATGCGGCGAGCGCGGACACCAATACGGAGTCGCGCAAACCACCGCGTGCCTCCTTGATGTCCGGCTGGTTGATGTAGGCCATGCGGCCGAATTCGTCGAGGCGCGATTTGGCGGAGCCGAGCAGTTCCGGCAGACGTTTGCGTGCGGCCTTGCGCCATCGTTCCAATATGGATACGGCTGTGCTTTCGATAAGTCCAGTGTCCCCCGCGATCGGCACCACGTCCAACCATCCCATAGCTGCGGGCAGGTCGCGGTCGGTGACGGCCTCGCATTGCGCGACGGTACGTACCGACTGGTCGAGGTCGAGGCCGGAATCCCAGATCGGATACCACAGTTTGTTGGCGAGCTCGTTGAGCTGCTGGTCGGTCAGCGCGTGCGGCTCGTAGATGACCACCAGATCAAGGTCGGAGCTGGGGCCCACCTGTCCACGTGCCAGCGAACCGACCGCGCCGAGACCGATGCCGGTTGCCGGAACATCGAAGGAAACCGCCTCGCAGGCTTCGTTCCACAACTGTGTGAGATTGCCCATGGCCAATTCCGTGCGGGCTTTGCGTTTCGCCGCGCCATTGCGGTAGACGCCGTCGGCGTCGGGCTGGCTCATGGCCATGAACCGTTGTTTAAGACCATCGACTGCTGAAGTCATAACGCACGTTCCTTATGAAACCTATGACGACTTATGACAATCCCCGCACGGCGCGAGGCACGTACGGGGATGTGTCGTAATTGATAACCCGAACTTCAAGCCCGGGGGTCTTTATTTCATCTTGTCCGAATCGGCCCGATCACAAGGCCGGACGGATCAGATGGCGGCGGAACCGGTTTCGCCGGTGCGCACGCGGGTCACCGAGTCAAGCGGAGCCACCCAGACCTTACCGTCGCCGATGGTGCCGGAGCCGGCGGACTTGACGATCACGCCAACCAGGGTTTCGGCATCGGCGTCGTCGGACAGCACCTCGATGCGGATCTTCGGAATGAGATCCACGGTGTATTCGGCGCCACGGTAGACCTCGGTGTGGCCGCGCTGACGGCCATAACCGTTTGCCTCGGACACGGTCAGGCCGTGCACGCCCGCGGCTGCGAGGGCTTCCTTGACATCGTCGAGTTTATGGGGCTGGATGATAGCGGTAATGAGCTTCATCTCACTTCACCTCCTTGAGGACGGAGCTGGCGGTACCAGCAAAATCGTAAGCACGTTCGCCCTGGTCGGCAAGATCGATGCCGCCGACTTCCTGGGCTTCGGTGACGCGCCAGCCGATCGTCTTCTCCAGAGCGAAGGCGATGATGCCGGTGATGACGGCGGACCAGACGATGGCCACGAGAGCGACGATGAGCTGGACGACCAGCTGCCTCCAGTCGCCGCCTGCGAACAGGCCGGTGCCTTCGCCGAAGAAGCCGATGAGCACGGTGCCGGTGAAGCCGCCAACGCCGTGGACGCCAACGACGTCGAGGGAATCGTCATAGCCGAGCTTGAACTTCAGACCGCAGGCCAGGCAGGTGAGCACACCGGCGATGGCGCCGAGCACGATGGCCCACAGCGGGGAGACCACATCGGCGGCCGGGGTGATGGCGACGAGGCCCGCGACGATGCCGGAAGCGGCACCCATTGCGGTGTAGTGGCCGGTGCGGATCTTCTCGGTGAAGCCCCAGGAGAGCATTGCCGCAGCGGTTGCAGCGGACGTGGAAACCCACGCGTAGCCGGCGGTGCCGTTGGCTGCGAAGGCGGAACCGGCGTTGAAGCCGAACCAGCCGAACCACAGCAGGAAGGCGCCGAGCATGACGAACGGAACATTGTGCGGGCGGAACGGCTGCGTGCCGAAGCCCTTACGCTTGCCGATGATCAGCACGATGACCAGAGCGGCGACTGCGGCGTTGATGTGGACGACCGTACCACCTGCGAAATCGTGGGCGGCTGCGCCGATCGCCTGGGAAATGGCGCCGTCAGCGGACAGCAGACCACCGTTCCACACCATGTGAGCGAGCGGAGCGTAATCGAACGTGATCCACAGCGCCACGAAAATCATCCACGTGGAGTACTTCACACGTTCGGCGATGGCGCCGCAGATCAACGCGACGGTGATCATGGCGAACGCGGACTGGAAGGCCACGTCCACGCTGACCGGGTAGTTGTTGCCGTTCAGTGCGGCCGATGTGAAGACGCCCTTATCGGAAACCATGGTGTCCTTCAGCAGGAAGCCGGTTGCCGGGTCGCCGAAGATGCCGCCGACCGAGGTGCCGGCGTAGGCGATCGACCAACCCCACAGCACCCACATGATCATCGTGACGGACAGTGCGGCCGCCTCCATGATCATCATATTCAGCACGGCCTTGGCGCGGACCATGCCACCATAGAAGAACGCCACACCAGGCGTCATGAGGAACACAAGGGACGCGGAAGTCAATATCCACGCGGCATTTCCAGAATCAAGCTGGCCCATGTCACCCTCCTCTTTCTTTCTTTATATTTGGTTCAACATTTCCGTCCCCATCGTGTGGGGCTGACAGAACGATATGGAACGCCGGCCGCGTTTTGAAAACGTTACGACGTGTTACGCCAACGTAACGCCATCCGCGCGGAACGTCAACCTACGCCGAAAAATGGCGGAATTCCAACGAAACTGGCGGTACGGAAATATGGAAGGCATAATCGCCCGGCAATCGCAATATGAAATTGCGACGGTGGACGGAAGCGGCGGGCAACGCTGCGGACGGAGTAAGTTGGGTAGCTGAAACTTACGGAACACGCGTGGCACGCGACGAGAGAACGCCGCGTACGGCGAGCGCGTGGCATGTACACCGAACGCGCGGTGCGGCGAACGTATGGCGCGCGTAACGAGAGAGCGGCGAGGACCATGGCAACGTTCATCATTTCACTGTGCGCCATTTTGATGCTGACCACGGTTTCCGGGCTGATCTGCCGCAAAGCGCAGCTGCCGGAAGTGATCGGGCAGATTCTCGTCGGCATTCTCGTGGGCCCTTCGCTGCTGAACGTGATGCACATGAGCGATTCGCTGTCATTGTTCAGCGATCTCGGCATCATCATCCTGATGTTTTTGGGCGGTGTCGGCTGCGACCTGCAGTTGCTGAAGAAGTATTCGAAGGCGGCGGTCATCATCGCGTGCATGGGCGTGGTGTTCCCCGTGGCGGTGATGGGTGGAGTGAGCCTGCTGTTTGGCTTCAAGCCGATTCCGGCTGCGTTCATCGGCGTGGTGTTCTCCGCCACGTCCGTGTCGATTTCCGTGGCCGTGCTCAAGGAAGCCGGACTGCTTGATTCGAAGGAAGGCGTGTCGATTCTCGGCGCGGCCGTGGCTGACGATGTGATCGGCGTGATCCTGCTGTCCGTGATGTGCACGCTCGTCAACACCGGCAGCGTGGACGTGGCAGGGCTGGGTTTGATTCTGCTCAAGCAGGTGCTGTTCTTTGTGGCGGCCGCCGTGGTGGTGGTTTGGGTGGCGCCGGCGCTGATGACGCTGGCTGGCGTGCTGAAGGCGCCGTCCGGCATCGCGGTGATGGCCGTGATCATCTGCCTGGCGATGGCGTGGGCGTCGAATCTGGCCGGGTTGAGCTACGCGGTGGGCGCGTTTTTCGCCGGTATCGCGGTAAGCAACAGCGATTACGCGGAGGACGCGGACCGGTATATCGAGCCGGTTGGAGACACGTTGTTCGTGCCGGTGTTCTTCGTGGGCATCGGCCTGCAGACCACAGGCGTGGATGATACGAAGATGATTGTGTTCATTGCGATCATGACGGTTCTCGGCGTGATCACGAAGGTCGTCGGCTGCGGTTTGGGTGGCCGCATGGCCGGTTTTGGCGGCGCTTCGGCGCTGATGATCGGCGCGGGCATGGTACCGCGTGGCGAGATGGCGTTGATTACCGCGCAAATCGGCTTCAACGAGCATGTGCTCGGCAGCGAATACTATTCGACGATCATCTTCATCATTTCGCTGGTGACGCTGGTCGCGCCGCTGCTGCTGAAGCTGACGATCCGGAAGGTGCCGGGAGTGGGGGCTGGCGCTGCCGGTACGGCTGGCGCTGAGCAGTAATCGCAATACGAAAACCTCCCGCCACGTACGGAACGTGACGGGAGGTTTTCGCTACGGAAATCGCAAATCCGGAAAATATGGGAACGTCAGGCGAGGATGCCGTCGACGAAACCTTCCGGATCGAACGGAGCGAGATCGTCCGGGCCTTCGCCCAGGCCGACCAGCTTGACGGGCACGCCAAGCTCCTTCTGCACGGAGATCACGATGCCGCCCTTGGCGGAGCCGTCGAGCTTGGACAGGACCACGCCGGTGATGCCGATCGCTTCGGCGAACACCTTGGCCTGCGTCATGCCGTTCTGGCCGGTAGTGGCGTCAAGCACGAGCAGCACTTCATCGACCGGCAGGTTCTTCTCGGTGACGCGGCGGATCTTGCCGAGCTCGTCCATCAGGTTGGCCTTGTTCTGCAGGCGACCGGCGGTGTCGATGATGAGCACGTCGGCGTTCGCCTCCTTGGCCTTGGCACTGGCTTCGAACGCCACGGAAGCCGGGTCGGCGCCGTCCTTGTCGGAGCGCACGACCGGTACGCCCACCTTCGCGCCCCAGGTCTCCAGCTGGTCGGCGGCAGCGGCGCGGAACGTGTCGGCCGCGCCCAGCATGACCTGCTTGCCTTCGGAGACGAGCAGGCGGGAAAGCTTGCCCGCGGTAGTGGTCTTGCCGGTGCCGTTCACACCGACCATGATGATGACGCTCGGCTTGTTCGCACCTTCCTTGTCGGCGTTGAGACGGCGGTCGACGTCGGTGCCGACGAGCTTCAGAAGCTTATCCTTCAGCGCGGCACGCACTTCGGCCGGGTCGGACTGGCCTGCGATGCGGGCGTCGTTGCGCAGTTCCTCAACGAGCTGTTCGCTGGCTTCCGCGCCCACGTCGGCAAGCAGGAGGGTGTCTTCGACGTCCTCCCAATCGGCTTCGGAGAGCTGATCCTTGGCGAGGATGTTGAACAGTGCCCTGCCGAACGGGTTGCCGGACTTGGACAGGCGCGCTTTGAGGCGCTGCATGCGGGTACCGGCGGCTTCAGGGGTTTCGACGGCTGGGGTCGCGGATTCAGTTACGGCTGACCCGACCGGAGTTGGTTCAGTTGCCACTGGCGATTCAGGTGTGGCAGACGAAGTCGCGGATTCCACGGATTCCGTCGCTGCGGATTCCGCGGCTTCCTTGGTTTTCTCAGCGTTTTCGGCACTTGCGGCGGCAGATTGCGCGGTGGACTTCTCCGTAGCCAAACGAGCATCGGCCTTCGCCTTCGCCGCTTCCGTGGACTTGCTCACCGCGGACTTGCGGCTCTTGCCGAACCACCATCCGCCAATCGCAAGCAATGCCGCAATAACAACAACGGCGACAATCGCAATAATCACATTGGTATCCATGACTCCAGCCTAAAAAGCGCAACGGACACGCCACTCATCTCTGCCAGGGCAGGCAATGGGGCTATCCACGGGACGTGAAAAACTGGGCAGTATGGCCAATACATCCAGAATGACGTCGTACCAGCGGCGCGAACAGCTCATCGAAATCGGTCGATCGCTGTTCGCGGCCAAGGGATTCGAAGCAGTGAGCGTGGAAGAGATCGCCTCGACCGCAAAAGTGTCGAAACCCATCGTCTACGAACATTTCGGAGGAAAGGAAGGCCTGTACGCCGTGGTGGTGGACCGCGAAATGCGCGCGCTCACCGACGTTCTCATCAACGCGCTGTCCGACCCGCAGGCGCATCCGCGCCAAATCGTGGAACGCACCGCGCTTGCGCTGCTCACCTACGTGGAGGAAAACGCCGAAGGCTTCCGCGTGCTCACGCGCGATTCGCCGAAAACCGACCCGTCCAACTCGTTCAATTCGCTGCTTGGAGACATCGCCGTACGCGTTGAGGACATTCTCACCGACGCGTTCAAACGCCAGCATCTGCCGGCCAAAAGCGTGCCGTATTACGCGCAGATGCTCATCGGCATGACCGTGTACACCTGCCAATATTGGGCCGACCAGCGCAAGCTCAGCAAGGAGCAGCTCGCCGCGCACATCGTGAACCTGGCATGGTATGGGCTGAGCCGCATGGAAGCCAAGCCGGAACTGCGCTACGAAAGCGAAAAGGCCGCCCGCGAGGCGGAAAAGCAGGCCGCGCGGGAAGCGAAGGCGATCGCCAAGCAGGAGAAGCAGGGCAAGAAGGCTGCGAAATCGCAGGAGAAGGCGGTTGCTGCGGGAGATGACGCGACGGACGGGACGACCGTGACGGACGGATCGCAAGCAGTAGGCAAATCGCAAGCGGCAGACGAATCAAACGAATCAGACGAGACGAACGAATCGCAAAAACCGCAAAGCCCGCACGAATCGCAAAAACAATCAACAATTGACGAAAACTGACATACCGTCACCCGAAATGACCCTAGGGGAAATTTCAGGTGCAGATTGCGTATTTCAGGGTGCCGTTTGTGCGCAAAACCGCGCCCCGGAACCGCACATGGTGCTACGTTAGTTTCGTTATGCTTTTGGCCGGAGCGGTCGGCCAGCCGCACGGCCCGACACGAGCCCGATCCGAGGAAGAATATGCAGGAGAAGAAGACGCTCACCTTCGTGGTGCCCGCGTACAACATGACGGAATACCTGGAACGGTGCGTCGAATCGTTGATCGCGTCGAAGCGCAACGACGACATCGAAGTGCTGATCGTGGATGACGGCTCGTCCGACGGCACGCTGGAGATGGCGAAGACGTTCGAGGCGCGCAATCCGGGAATCGTGCGCGCGATCCATCAGGAGAACAAGGGCCACGGCGGCGCGGTCAACACCGGCATCGCGGCGGCGAGCGGCATGTACGTGAAGGTCGTGGACGCGGACGATTGGGTCGGCCCGGAATCGCTCGAACAGGTCATGGCCGTGCTGCGCGGCGAGGTCGGCAAGGACGAGCCGCTCGACATGCTCGTCACCAACTATGTGTATGACAAGGTGGGCAAGCGCAACAAGCACGTCGTGAACTTCCGTCACGCCATGGAGCCCGGCAAGCGGCTCACTTGGGACGATCTGGGACATTTCGGCCTGACCGAATACATTCTCATGCACGCGCTGATCTACCGTACCGCCGTGGTGCGCGAATCGAAGATGCAGCTGCCGGAACACACGTTCTACGTGGACTTCATCTACGCGTACCAGCCGTTCCCGTGGGTCAAGTCGCTGCAATACGTGGATACGCCGTTCTACCACTATTTCATCGGCCGCGACGGGCAGAGCGTGCAGACGGACGTGATGATCCGACGCGTGGACCAGCTGCGGCTCGTCAACCAGTGCATGGTGCGCGCCACCCCCGAACGAGGTACGGTGCCAGACGGCCTATACCGCTACATGATTCATTTTCTGGCGATTCAGAGTTCCGTCGCGAGCGTTTTCATGATTTTGTCGCGCGATCCGGAGAATTACGAGAAGAAGAAGGCCATGTGGGCGGATATCGAGGCGTATTCGCCGACGATTTACAAGGACGTGCGTAAGAAGGCGATGTCGCGCGCGCTGAACCTACATGGTTCGCTCGGCCGGTTTGTGATTCGAAAGGGATATTTCGTGGCGGAACATGTGGTCGGGTTCAACTGATTTCGCGCGGGTTTCGCAGGTTTCGCGCGATAGAGGGTTTACGCGATATTGCGTGAGTATTGCGATTATTGCGATCGGCTAGGCGCTCCTGTGTCCGTTTCTGGTGATTCGGACACAGGAGCGCTTCATTTTGATGCCTGTGTGTCCGATTCGGGAGAAACGGACACGGAAAGCACCAGCGGGCTTAGTTCCAGCGATCCGACATGGCGAAACTGTTGTGCATGAGATTGCTGGACGTGTACAGCACGTCGCCGAGCAGCTTCGTATTGCGCGATCGCAGGTATTCCGCCATTTCGTCGTTAGCCGCCGCAAGACGGGCCGGAACAGATGTAGGACTAGCAAGCCCATCGGAACCGGAATCAACCGCAGCACCAGACATAGAACCAGAACCGCCAACCGCAGAACCGGCACCAGAACCAGCGCCACCAGCCCCAGTCGCCGACCCACCAATCGCAAGCGCATCATCCGTACGTTCCACCAGACGGTGGCCGAAGGAACGGACATCTTCCGAGAAGCCCTCGACCGCGTTGCTGGTCTCGTAGAAGTGCGCGTCGGCGAGCGTTGCAATCAGGCGGTTCGTCCAATACAGGCAGTCCGTGGAGACTTCCGGCGTGGTGTCGCGCAGGTAGGCGGGGGTGTCGTCGACGTTCGCATAGAACGGGGCGGACGTGGTGAACGCGCCGGAACCGTACGAAATCCACATGATCGAACGGCTTTCGACGGGCGCGTACGGGCGAATCTGCATGGCCACCATGTGTCCGGTGCGGTTGATGCCGATCGGACGGTAGCGATGGCGGCTTTCCTCAGTTCCCTGCGTGCCGTACGGGTCATACGGGGTGCCTTCGAAGTGCGAACCGAGCAGGAAGTCGACATCCTCGACGGTCACGGCATTCTCCGGTTCGAGACACCATGGAATATCGTCCGATTCAGGGGTAAGGTTTTCCGCGTCGGCCGGATCGAGATAGCGGTACATGTACCAGGCGCGTGGCGTGTTGTAGATGTGGTCCTTCGCGGTGGCGGTGCCGAATACGATACGCGGGTTGCAGTGGCCGCCGTTCATGCCGCCCTGCGTACCCGCCGCGCGCCCAAGATGGTGCGTTTCGATGAATTCCTGCAGATCGGCGCTACACATGAATTCACGTGCGTCGCTGAAGGCGTCATCAAAATCGAAATAGTCGATGCCAAGCTGGTTGGGGATGATCGCGCATTTGTCGTCCGGCACGCGACGGGCGATCCAATGGTGGCCGCCGATGGTTTCGACGTACCAGATTTCGTCCACGTCGGAAATGATGATGCCGTTCGATTCGTACGTTCCGTACGTTTCGAGCAGTTCGGCCAGACGTTTCACGCCTTCGCGCGCAGTGCTGACATACGGCAATATGAGGGTGATGATGTCTTCTTCGCCGATGCCGCCTGGGGTTTCCGGCTTACCATTGGCTTCGTCGGCCGACTGCAGTGCGACCAGCGGGTCGGCGGCGAGCACGCGCTCGTTGACGGCGATGGTTTCGGTGGCGCTCATGGCCACGTTGCGTTCGTTGACGCCAGCTTCCGCAAGGATTCCACGATTTGGAAGCACGTTCGGTACGATGCTGTACCGGCATGGATTGTCGGGAAGGTCGATTTCAACGTGGCTCAGCACACTGCGGTAGTGCCGCGGCTGCTCCTGCGGTGCGACGACTACGAATTTCTTGGGATCGTAACGTCCCGAACCAGAGTCGTCATCTCGGGCGATGATGGTCGAACCGTCGTAACTTGCTTTTTTGCCTACAAGAATTGTGGTACATGACATGGTTTCGATTGTAGGCACACCAACACTCCGAAGACCATTTCGACGCCCGTCAGACGCCCGCGGTGGCGATTGGTCCGAATATGCTGTATACTATGTTGCTGTTGCCCCTCTAGCTCAACGGTTAGAGCAGCGTCCTTTTAAGTCGTGGGTTGTGGGTTCGAATCCCACGGGGGGCACAGGTTCGAAGTCCTGGAAGCCGATGGTTCTCAGGACTTTTTCATTTGTTTCGGGATGAGGTCTCAGCACTTCAATACGGAACGCACCATATCGCGCACCCCCTTTCGCTCACGAATCGCAATTTCGGTTGATTATTTCGCGACGTGCGCCGAAAAGTATGGAAAATAAGGCGATTTATACCCCCTACCGCACTATGCGGCACCACCTTTCGCTCACAATCGTAAGGAAACGAGCAAAATCGCAATATGTGTTCCGAAATGAACAGCGAACAGCCCGCGGGCGATTCGCGGACGGACCATACGCATGCAACCGGCGTGGCGCAATCGAGGATAATGATAGACTCGAATATATCGAACATTTGTTCGTATAGATTCGGTATTACGGGAAATTCCCCACTATATACAGTGGGCAAACGTACGAAACGCCACTACAGGTAGTGTATACTGATGAACGGCCTGCTCAGCCAGGCAAAATCAAAAAACGTGGCCGACAAGATCTTCCGCACCAAAGGAAGCCGATTGCATAGGGAGGAAAAGTAATGACCGTGACCGTCTTCACCAATCCGAACAATCCTCAATGCGAGGCCACCGAACAAGAGCTTTCCAAACTGGGAGTGCGGTACGTGGCGGTCGATTTGACGCAGAATCCGTCCACATTCGAACAGATCAAGGACGCCGGCTTCAAGCAAATTCCGGTCGTCATCTCACCGAATTCCTCATGGAGCGGACATCGCCCCGACCTCATCCGCCAGCTGGCGCAAAGCATCGCGGCGTAGGCGCGGCAACAGCAGTCAAGCATCCAGACAGCCGGAAGGCACGAATCCCAAACGGCAATAATCCGGAAGAATCAAATCCCCCGCGGCAAAACCCGCAACAAAACCCCACTGCAATCGTCCGAAATCGTTCAAAATCAGCCACCCAAAGCAAAGCGGCCAGCCGGAACATCGCCCGACCAGCCGCTTAGCAAAACCCGCAAAACGCAAAAACCAGCCTACATACGACCGGCAGTGGACGGGTCGATCTTCATGGTCTGGAATCGGTGGGCCATGAAATCGTCATTGAAATACGTGGCGAAGAACTGCGAAACGGGCGAATTCTGCGCAACCCCAGCCATGCGGGAATACCAAGCGTCAAGCGCCATCAGCGTCATCACGCCATCGACGAAAATGAGTATGAAACAGACCAGCGTCAACGAATAGCGAATCTTCCACGGAATACGCTGGATCAATCGCAATAATCGCGGCAGAATCAACTTGACCCAAACCAAGCCAAGGACGCCCCAGAAGAACATGTATTTGCCGGATGTACGCCCGTCAATCGAAAGCCATTGCCCCGTGTAATCCCATGCGCGAATACCGAACGCGGCCTGCATGAACCAGCTGGTGAAATATTCGAACGCGCCACCGATCACCGCGCTTGAGCAGAAAATCAGCAACCAATTCGACTGCCACAAATGGTTGAGCAACACGGTGACGATCACCACGCCGAAACCATAGATGGGCGAGAACGGCCCCCATAGGAAGCCCGCACGGTCCTGGTATTCGCCGAACAGGATGAAATGGTAGATGGTTTCGATCACCAAACCGAACACACAACCAATGGTGAACAGCCAGAACAGATTGAAGAAATCCAGCGAAATATAGCCTTTGCCGGTCAGGTCGCGGCCGGCCATGCCTTGGGAGGCGGCGTTCTCATACGCGCTGCGGGCGTCCATGCGCCGCAACGCGAACTGCAGCCGGCGCTCCTCCCGCAGCGATGGGTCGGCGGTGATGTGCAGGGCGATCAGCACGACAAGCTGGACAGCCGGGCTGACAAGGTTCAGGCCAAGCCCCTTCAACGCCAGCGACAGCAGGCCTTCGGCGAGCGTAAGCGGAATCAGCAGGTACGTCCATTGCGCGATGTGCCGGCGTTTGTTCCTGAAAAGCAGCACGCCGAACACCGTCAGGCACGCGGTGGTGACCATCAGCACGACCGCGTGAATCGCCGACAGAATCGTGGTGAGGCTCAGCGCGTCGAACGTCATATCGCCGGAAAGCACGGCCTGCACGACGTACAGGCACGACAGCACGATGATCGGCAGCGTCACCACGCCTTCGATAAGCATGACGATGCCGTAAATGCGAACGATTAACGGCAGACGACGGTCAGCGGGATTGCCGACTTCGCCAGTGCCCTGCTTTCCGCCTTCTTCGATAGCCGCGATTTCGGTTTCGGCGGCAATCGCCTTGATTTCTCCATCCGTCTTGCCCGCGGCGGAATCCTCGGATCGTGATTCAGATTGTGCGGTTTCGCTCATATGCCGCTCCTTCCTTCAGCCCACGCTACCAAACGTAGGCAATATCCGCCGCAAGAAAAGCGGTTCAGGTGCGATTATTGGCGGACGCGAGCAAAAGAGGGGGACGTCAGCTGGCTGCAATCGCCATTCGCACACCACCTTTCGCTCACGTCCGCAAGAAATGGCGACGCATAGCGCATCGTGAGCGAATGGGGGTATAAATACGGACGGAAAATAGCGATTTATTACCACCTTTCGCTCACGGACATACAGAAATGGCGATTTGTCACGGACGTGAGCGGAAGGGGCTACGTCAGCCGGCGATGGTTTTGCCGAGGCTTTGCCGCAGTACTCGACCCGATTTCCGTCATCCATGAAACGCGATGGCGATTGTCCCGGAGCGCGTTATACGATACGTACCGCGTAGCGCTACGAAATACGTATTGCTATGAGAGGAATGATTCACCAACTCGGAGAAACAATGCACAACGTACTGCAGATCCTGCGCCGTGACTTCAAACGATTGGTCACCGTACCCGCCGCGTGGGTGATTATGATCGGCCTGATTCTCATTCCCCCGCTATACGCATGGTTCAACATCTACGGGTTCTGGAATCCCTATGGCAACACGGACAGCATCAAAGTGGCCGTGGCCAACATGGACGAAGGCACAGACAACGCGCTGCTTGGCAAAGTCAATCTCGGCGATCAAATCGAAGGCACGCTGAAGAGCAACGACCAGCTCGGCTGGGAGTTCATGGGCAAAGCCAACGCGATGGAAGCGGTGGAGTCGGGCGACTGCTACGCCGCAATCGTCATCCCTTCCGACTTCAGCGAAGATCTGGCCAACGTCGTCACCAACAGCAAGCATCGCCCCACGCTCGAATATTACGTGAACGAGAAGGCGAGTCCGATTTCGCCGAAAATCACCGACCAAGGCGCGACCGTGGTCGACCGCACCGTCAACAACACCTTCGTCTCCACCGTCAGCGACGTGCTCGTCAAAGCCGTCAACTCAGCCAACGGCACCATCAGCGGCAACACCAACACCATCGCCAACGAAACCATCGGCGAGCTCGACAACACCAAGCGGAACGTAGGCACGATCCGCTCCGCAATCGCGGATCTCGACACCCAGTTAGCCAATGTGCCACAGCAGACAAAAGCAGCACGCAATGCCCTGAACGACGTGCAGCTGGCCGCGGCGAGCGCAGGCAGAGGACTAGCAGGCGCATCCACCGCCATCGGCACAGCGCAAACCCAGCTCAACACGCTTTCGTCCAACGCCAACAGCGCGCTGGAAACCGGATCCGGACTTGTTTCCCAAGCGACGGCGCAATCCACAGCCAGCATCAACCAGATCTCGTCGGCGATATCCGCGGCAAGTGGATCGGCACAGCAGGCGGTGACCGGCATGCAAAACATCACCGACAGCAATGCGAAACTGCTCGAGAAGCTCAAATCCGCCAGCGACAACGCGCAATACCAGCAAATCATCAGCAAACTGGAGAATACCAACAACACGGCAGCCGGAACACTCGCCGACCTCAAAACCCTGAGCGAGAACACACAGGCCACAGCCGGCAGCGTATCCAAACTGTCCACCGATTTCAACATAGGCACGCAGAACTCGCTCAAAAGCGCAGGCACGGCGCGCAACGCCATCAATTCAGGCGCACTGCCGCGACTGAATTCCGCGCTGGGCTCGCTGGCTGGGACGGCCGGAACACTTGCCGGCACCGTGACCAGCCAGGACAGCGTGGTCAGGCAAACCAACATCGTGCTCGACCAACTCGACCAAGTGGCGTCAGACGCCCGCATCGGCCTTGAGCAAACCGACCAGCAGCTGGCGAAGATGGAGACGAAGCTCACCACCGTCAGCACCGACCTGAAGGCGCTGGGCACTGCGGATCTGCTCGCATCGTTGACCGGCAGCGGTTCGCTTGACGCGGATAAGATCGCCTCGTTCATGGAGTCCCCGACCGTAATCGACACGAAGAACGTGTATCCCGTCAACTCCTACGGCTCCGGCATGGCTCCGCTGATGACCAATCTGGCACTGTGGGTGGGCGCGTTCGCCTTTGTGGTGATCTACAAAGTGGAGGTGGACGACGAGGGGCTTGAGGGTCTCGATCCGACCGCAACCGAAAAGTATCTGGCCCGATACCTGTTGCTCGGCACGATGGGCGTCATTCAAGGCGCGATCTGCACCGTTGGCGATCTGATACTCGGCGTGCAGACGGCTTGCGCGCCACTGTTCATACTGACCGGCATGATCACATCGCTGGTATATCTGAGCATCACGTACGCGCTGTCCACCACGTTCATGCACATCGGCAAGGGCCTGTGCGTGGCGTTGGTGATCGTGCAGATTCCAGGCGCTTCCGGCCTGTATCCGATCGAGATGATGCCGAAGTTCTTCCGCATGGTCTATCCGTTCGTGCCATTCAGCTATTCGATAGACGCATTCCGCGAGACCATCGCCGGCTTCTACGACGGCCATTGGACCAAGGCGATCGGCACGCTGCTGCTGTTTGCCGGCATGGCGTTCGTCATCGGCCTGGTGGTCCGTCCTCTGTTGGTCAACCTCAACCGACTCTTCGCCCGCGAAATCAAGGAAAGCGACATGATTATCGGCGAGGAAGTGGAGCTTCCGGAACGCGGATACAACATGTCCCAAGCCATTCAGGTGCTGGCCGACAAAGGCGGCTACCGCGAGGTGATCGAGGAACGCGCAAGTCGGTTCGCGGAACTGTACCCGAAACTCAAGCGCGGAGCTCTGGTGATCGGATTCGTAGTTCCGGTAACTCTGGCGGCGGTGTTCTCGTTCACCAACGGAGAGAAAGTGGTGGTACTGGCCACGTGGGTCGTCTGGATTCTGCTCATCATGGGCTTCCTCATGGTCATCGAATACATGCGCGATAATCTGAACCGTCAAGTGGAGCTCGGCCATTTGAGCGATGAATCGATCCAATCCATGCTGGTGGAGCGCCAAGCGGCACGCATCCGTCGCAAAAAGCGGGCGCAACAGGAACGGCGGAACAGACTGCTGCGCAAAACGCGAAAACGCACCAGCGGCAAACGCACGACATCCGATAATCGCAATACCAGCGTCATCAAAGAAACGACGGAAAACGTGACGGGCGTCAACCACAATGAAGATGACGGAATCGCCATACTGGTGCAGAAAATGCAGAAAATGCAGACGACCGGTCCAAGCGCCGCCGCGAACGATGCCGCCACGGACACCACCGAGACTACCGAGACCGCCGAGACCGCCGAAAACACCGAGGAAAGGAGCAACGCATGAAAACCATCTGGAAACTGTTCGTCGGCGACATCCGGCGAATCACCAGCAACGTCGTCTCCATCATCATCGTCATCGGACTCGTTGTGATCCCCGGCATCTTCACATGGTTCAACGTGGCCGCCAGCTGGGACCCGTTCGCCAATACCGGCAATCTGAAATTCGCCGTAGCCAATGAGGACGACGGATACCGGTCCGACCTCATTCCAGTGAAGATCAACATCGGCGACCAAGTGGTTAACACGCTGCGTTCCAACGATCAGCTCGACTGGACCTTCACCACCAAAAAAGAAGCCATCAACGGCACCAAATCCGGCAAATATTACGCAGCTGTGGTGATTCCAAAGAACTTCAGCACCCGTATGATGACGTTCTTCGCATCCGATGGCAACCACGCCGAAATCGCCTACTACAACAATGAAAAGAAGAACGCCTTGGCTCCGAAGATCACAGGCCAAGGCGCCGATACGGTCAGCGCGCAGGTCAACGAGACGTTCTCCGAAACACTGACCAGCACCGCGCTGAGTGTGGCATCGCAGCTCGCCAACCAACTCGACAAGCCAGCCGCGCAGGAACAACTCACGCAGTTCAACGGCAATATCAGCGACTTCGCGGAAACGCTCACCGACGCTTCCGGAACGCTCCGCACGTTCAGCACGCTGACCCAAAGCGCACGGCATCTGCTTGAGTCCTCCGACGGTCTGATCGCCAATGTCAGCGGCAATGCGAAAAGCGTAGGAACAACACTCAAGCAAGCCGGCAGCGGCGTGGAGGATCTGACGGGCGCGTTGAAGACCGGCACCACCGCGCTGGGCACGGCTCTGACTGATTCCGCCAACAGCTTCACAGCCATGGAAGCAGATGTGGACAGCCTATTCGGCAATGCGGGCACGCAGGCCGGCAACACCGCCAACGCATTACGCAACCAGGCCACGAACATCAGCAAGCAGGCGCAAAGCTACCAGCAGATCTATGATTCGCTCGACGCGCTCAGCGCAAACGAAAAGCTGCCGGAAGCGGTGAGGAACGCCATCGACCATCTCAAAACCAACGTCGGCACCACCATCACACAGCTCAACGACCTAGCATCGGCGCTGAATGGCAGCGCCGACAACATCGACGCCAAAGTAAGCGATACCACGGCCGAACGTGCGGAGATCAAGAAACTGGCGCAGCAGGCGGCAACGTCCGTCAGTGGCATCAAAACCGACTATGAGAGCCAACTGAAACCGCAACTTGACGATATCGCCACGTCCATTACCAGCACCACCACCGCGCTCAATGCCACAGCGGCCGATCTGAAAGGCGCGCTGGGCAATCTGAACGGCACCACCAAGACCGCGGATAAGAATCTGACCGCCATCAGCAGCGTGTTGGATTCCACCGCCGATAGTCTGGCCGGCGCGGGCAAAAAACTGGGCGCATTCACAGGAACATTGACCGATGCGCTGAACAGCGGCGATATGAGCGCCGTCAAAGATGTGCTCAGCGATAATACCGACTCGTTGGCCGCCGCGCTTGCAGCCCCTGTAAAAGTGAAACGCAACGCGGTGTTCCCAGTCAAGAATTTCGGTTCGCAGATGGCACCGTTCTACACGATCCTGCCACTGTGGGTCGGTTCGCTGCTCATGGCAGTGACGCTCAAGACCACCGTCTCGCGTAAGGTGCGCAAGGAACTCGGCGACCCGAAACCGCATCAGCTGTTTCTCGGACATTACGGTGTGTTCGGCGTGATCGGACTATTGCAGAGCACGTTCTCCTTGGGAGGCAGTCTGCTGTTCCTCCATGTCCAGGCGGTGCATCCGCTGCTGTTCATGCTGTCCGGCTGGGTGAGCAGCCTAGTGTTCTCGTTCTTCACCTACACGCTCGTGGCCAGCTTCGGCAACGTCGGCAAAGCCATCGGCGTGCTGTTTCTCGTCATGCAGATCTCCGGAGCGAACGGCGCATATCCGCTGGCCGTGCTGCCGAAAATCATCAGCGGCATCAGCCCGTTCCTGCCTGCGACGCATTCAATCACAGCAATGCGCGCGGCGATCGGCGGAATCTACAGTAACGATTACTGGTTTGCGATTGGCGCGCTACTGCTGTTCATTCCGCCGCTGCTGCTGATAGGCCTGTTACTGCGCATTCCACTGGTCAAGTTCAACCATTGGTACGTAAGCAAGCTGGAAAGCACGAAAGTGATCGCGGCATGATGGGCGGAACCACGCAAGAGGGCACGCGAAAGACGGTGCAAAAAACCACGCAGGAAGACGTCGGCACAGTACGTGGCCGACGTGAGCGATTACGGGAGCAAACCGACCGCAAAATCATGAAAGCCACATTGGGGATAGTGATTTCCGATGGTATCGGAGCGGTGACCATCGAAGAGGTCGCACGACGTTCAGGGGTAGCAAAGACCACAATCTACCGACGCTACCGAAACGCCGACGATTTATTGCAACGCATCCAACCGGAAGTTGCCGGACTACCGAATTTCAACGATTTGAAGCCGTCGCGGAGCGGACTGGCCACCATGCTGCGACGCATCCAGGACTGCTTCGACAGCGAACTCGGATTGAAAGCCGTGGGCGTGGTGCTGTCTTCCGACAACGCCACGCTGAAGGCGATCGCAGCACAAGTTCTAGCGCCGGCCGAAGAACGGTTCGTGGGGTTCATGGAACGTGGCATCGCCGACGGAGTGTTTCAAAACCGTTTGGACTACACGTTCCTGTTCAGCACGGTGCTGGGTTCCATGCTGGCTTGCAAAGCGTTGGCGGGACAGGAAGCCGGAGGGGAACGGCAATCCGGCAAGGAACGCAAGTCTGATTCCTGGGCCGAGAACATGGCCACGTTGCTCTGGCCGAACGTATGCGCCGAATCCGCACGGTAACCACAGGAAAACCGTCCGCACCGACGCAAGACGGGCATGCCGTGTCGGCTTCAGAAGGAATGGGCTATTGGATTGACGCTTCCTGACGCGCCACTTCCAACGCCTTGTTGAAGGCTTCGGAGGTCCAGCTGGCACCGGCGAGCTTGTCGACTTTAAGGTCCTTCAACGGCTTGCCGACCACCGCGTCCGGCACGGCTTTGGCAAAGTCGTTCTGATGCTTTTTGGAGATGGACGTGAACGGATGGCCGACGATCTTCACGGCCGTCACGTTCTGGTCCTTAACGGTCAGATGCACGTCGATGGTGTCCTCGCCGACCGGCCCGTACTGGCCGTTGATCGAATAGTCGCCATCCGCGTAGTTGCCGGTGTCCTGCTTGTCGGATGTTGCGGAATTCGCGTCGGCACGGTTTTTGGTGGCGTCGCCGTCGTCTGCCGTGTCGCCGGACGCCTTGCCGTCAGTTTTCGACTTCTCTTCCTGCGATTGCACGCTTTCGCCGGAATTGCCGGCGTATTCGTCGTCCATCGGCGTGGCTTTCGGCTCGCCGCATGCCGATAGCAGCGCGATGCTCGCCGCGGACAGTGCGATGACTTTGACTGCGTTCGATTGTGCGGTGCTCATGCCTGCTCCCCTTTCGTGACGTCGGGCTCTACGTCCGTATCGTCGGCAACGCCAGCCGCAACGGCAACGTTGGCCGCGTCCGTATCGCCGGTTTTCGCGGCTTTCGTGGGGTCGGCGAACGAAATCGCAATACCCCCGTTCTGCGCGCCTTCCGCGGCGGAACCGGTGAATGCGGGCTTGCCGCCGGCCGCTTCGTACGCGCGTTTCGCCTCCTCGTCGTTCCACTGCTCGCCGACGAGCACACCGTGGTTGAGCATGATTTCGCGTTGTGCGCAGGAAGCGACGAGCGCATCGTGCGTCACGACGATGATCGTAGTGCCCTGCTCGTGCAGCTGACGGAACAGGTCGAGCACGATCTTCTCATTCCTCTCATCGAGATTGCCGGTCGGCTCGTCGGCGAGAATCAGCTTCGGGCAGTTGATGAGCGCTCGGGCGATGCACACGCGCTGCTGCTCACCGCCGGACAGCTGGCCGGGCAGGTGATGCGCACGCTCCTTCAATCCCACTCGTTCCAGCGCTTCCATCGCCTGCTTCTCATCGACTACAGAATGGTAGTATTGCGCCACCATCACGTTCTCCACCGCCGTCAGATGCGGCACGAGGTAAAACTTCTGGAACACGAGTCCTATCATGTTCTTACGCACATCGGCAAGCTGGCGGGCGTTCAAATCCTCCAATCGCCGGCCTTCAAGCATGACGGAACCCTTCGACGGCGTATCCATGCAGCCGATCATGTTCATCAGCGTGGTTTTGCCGGAACCGGACGAGCCGACAATCGCCAGCCATTGCCCTTGCGGAACGGTCAGACTCAGGTCGTCTACAGCGTGCAAATCACCATAAATCTTGGAAATATGGTCAAGTTCAAGCAACATGTGGTCGTTTTCCATGATTATTCCTCCCTCAAAACGATGGCGGGGTCGATACGGGTGGCACGGCGGACCGGCGGAATGGAGGCGATGACGGCGATCGCCACGCTCAGCAGCAGCGAGCCGGCGCCGAGCAGCCAGTCGAAGCCGATCGCGCGACCGAAGACGGTGGCGCACAGCACACGCGCCAGCACATAGCCGATAGCAGTGCCGAGCAGACCGCCGATCAAGCCGTAGATGCCGGATTCCACGTAGAATTCGACGCCGATGGCGCGTGAATCGGCGCCGAGGGCCTTGCGCAGGCCGATTTCGTTGCGACGCCGGCTCACGATGGAGCTGATGGTGGTGCCCACGCCGACAAGCGTCAGCACGAGCACGACGAGCGAGACAATCCAGAACAGGGTCTGCAGCATGGCGATGATGCGGGTGTCGGACGAGGTGATTCTGGTGACGGTCTGCGCTTTGACGGCAGTGTTTGTATTTTTGTTGATTCTGTTGACGATGGCGTTCAGCTCATCCCCCATGGCGTTCACGGAGTATTCGACCACGTCGGCGCCGCGCTTGGAACCGGCGAGTTTGGCCACGTCCGCGGTGGTGGCGTAGATGATGGAATCCTCGTTGCCGCCGGTGTCGACGATGCCGGAGATGCGGAATTCGGTGCCGTTGTTATCCATGATGTCGGACGAGACGCGGCCGTTTTCCGTGGCTTGCGTGGTCTGTTCGCCTTGCGTAGTTTGCGTACTCTGCGTGCCCTGCGCGGACGATTCTGCCGTTTCAGTTGATTCGTCCGAATCGGATTTTGCGGACGCGGAAGAAGACGCTGAAGAAGACGCGTCGGCGGCGCGGTAACCGATGGTGACACGGCTGCCGACTTTCACGCCGAGCGCGTCGGCGACGTCGCGGCCGACCATCACGTTGTCTGCGCCGGGCCAGTCGCCCGTTACGTTCCAATGGCGATTGAGCGCGCGGACGGCTTTCACGTCCACGCCGGCGATGGTGTACGGCGCGGAATTGATGCGCACGCTCTCATACCGGTATGCGGCTGATTTCACGCTGTGTCCGGCGCCGATGAGCGCCGTCACGTTGCGTACGGTTGCAGTATCGATGCCTTGCGATTTGCCCGTTGCGGACGCGGGCGTGACAATCAGGTTCGCGCCGTACGCGCGCATTTCCTCGTTCATCTGCTGCGGCACCGCGACGCACACGGATGCAAGGCAGAACAGCGTGGCCGCGCCGACGAGCGACGCGATCACGGCCATCATCGCACGGGAGCGACGGCGGAACACCGCGCCCCACAGCATGGTGAAGAACATCTTGCGATTCGTCATCGCACACCCCCTACGAAAGCCAAGCACAACTCACCTACCATGCAGCACCTCCGCCGGACGCAAGCCCAGAATCGCCCGAATCGACGAAAGCGAGGCCACGAGCACAGTGACCGCCAGCAACACGAAAACCAACACGAACACCATCGGACGCATGGTGATGCCCGAGCCGAACACCACGTGCCCCACGATCTGTGCAACGCCCGAGCCAAGCAGCGCGCCGGCAATCGCACCAACCAGCGAAATCACCGCCGTTTCGGCGAGCATAAGGCGCGAAACCGCGCCGTCCGTGGCGCCGATCGCCTTCAACAGCGCCAATTCCGAACCGCGTTCGCCAATCGACGCGGCCATCAGGTTTGCCACGGCGATCGCGGCGGCAACCAGCGACAGCACGGTCATCAGCACCATCACCGCCTGCGTCTTGTTCAGCACATCGCCCTGCAGCGCGGCCACCTGGCGCACCTGCTTGGCCACCGCGCCCGGCAGCACCTCTTCGATCTGGTACGCGATCGACGACGGATACGCGGTGCAATACCACGTCTCCCACTCGTCCTGCGTGAGCGCGTTCGGATTCTTCGACGCCTTGCGCGCGAGGTCGTTGTCGGGCGTGGTGAGCGCCTTGACTTCAATCTTGTCGATGGAATTCGGCAGATTCGCAAGCGTTTGCACGGCGATGGACGGCATATAAATGGCGCTGTTGTCGGAATCGCCCGAATCGAAGATGCCGACGATTTTCACTTTCACGCGATTGCGTTCGGTGGAGGATTTGCCGGTTTTCCCGGTACCTCCGTTCGTATTGTCGTCCGCACCGACGGCAATCGTCTTGTCGAGCGTAACGCTGTCACCGACGTTCACGCCCAGTTTCGCGGCGAGCGCGCTGCCGACCATCGCCTGCTCGCTGTCGTCTTTCGGCCAGGTTCCGTTGATTTTCCACCATGAGCGCATGCCGTTCATGCCGGCCACGGTGGACTCGCCGGAGTCCATGTGCAGGGTTTTCGCGAACCACGTGCCCACGATCGGCACGTTGGTCGCCTTGCATTTCGCCGCGGAAGCAGCCGCACCTGACGCACCAGCCGTTCCAGCAGAGCCAGCCGAACCAGCCGAACCAGCCCCCGAACCGACACACCCCGCATCCGCGTGGATGTTCAATTCCGGCGCGAAATTGGTGATGTTGAACGCCCAGAAGATGGTCTTGATCTTCTGCGCGTCCGACTCCTTCAGAAACGCGGTCGGGTCGGCGCTGTCCGCCGCAGCCGAGCCGTCGGAAGTGGAACCCCCGTCCGAACCGGACGAACTACCCGAAGCCGAGCCAGCAGAATCGCCGGTATTGTACAAATCGCTCACCACAGCGTCGGACTTCGGCTGCACGACGATATTCGAACCGTACGTGCTCAGCTCCGCGTTGAGCTTGTCGCCCACGTCGAACACCACGCCGAGCATGGCCACGCTGACGGTGGCGGACAGGCACACGGTGACGGCGATGAGCAGACGGCGTTTGAACTGCCGGCTGAACGAGCGAGAGATCATTTTCAGGAAGAACATGGCACCCCCTTACCTTTCTCGGCGCTCACTGGAAATGGCTCGACAGCGCGTCGAGCGTGGACGTTTGGATGACGATTTTGCCCGGCTTGACCTGGTAGTCGAACGGTATCGGGTTGCAGCCGCCTTTGAAGCCGATGGTGGCGAGGTTGATGGCCACATCGCACTTCTTGCAGATGATTTTGCCGTCCTTCTCGTAGTAGCCGGCGTCGCCGCAGTTGTCGCACGCGTCGAGGCCGACGCCGTACGCGCCGCCGTTCTTCTTGATGATGATGAATCGCATGGAGGTGCCGTCCTTCGCGCGGTATTCGAAGCGGTGCAGGTGGCCGTCGGAAATCTGGCTGAATTTGATGGTGACCACGCCGTCGGCGAGCGAGTAGTCTTCCGGCGGCGACAGCGTGACGACTTTCTGCGTTTGCGCGACGCCGTACGTCAGGGCCACGGTGACGCAGATCATGGCGACCAGGCTGAACGCGCCGGCCGCTTTCGCGCGGCGGCGGAACGCGATATGCGTGCGTGCGATCGCCTCGTTGGCGCCGGTCGGCTTGACTTTGAAGCCCATGACGATGCTGGCGATTGCCGGAATGGCGAAGACGAGCGCCATTGCGATGGTCAGGCTGCGCTGATGGTTGATGCCCCACACGAGCGCGAGGAAGGCGGCGGTCGGGAAGCTGACGATGCGTTTGGATTGGAGGATCTGCGCAAGGTCGGTGAAATGCTGTGCGAACAACAGCGCGACCAACAGCAGCACCGCCGTCGTGAACGACCAGCGGACGGCGGTGGAACGCATCGTGCGGAAGATAAGCGCGGCGATGATTGCGACGGCCGCGCCCAAAGCGAAGCCGAGCGCGCGCAACAGCATGTCGGAAGTGAAGATGGGATCGCCCGGCTCGACGAAGATCGTCAGTCGCAGAATCACGTCGGGCAGCGCACGAAAGGTGGTGGCCGCGATCGCAAGCGCCGCAACGAGATTCGCGATGTCGAGCAGCGCGCGGTGGTTGTGCCAGTCGGCGGTGATGCGGCGGGCGAACAGGACGATGACGAACACGGCCACGTCGAGGATCACGCAGCACCACAGGGTCGGATAGTTGACGAACGTGCGTTGCGTGATGACGGCGGTGGCGCGCAGCGCGGCGAATACGACTGCGCCGGCGAATCCAACAACGAAACCGGCCAGCCGCCAGTACGCGCTCAGAGGCTTGTCACGCCCCTCACCGACGGTGAGCATGACGCTCAACGCCATGACGAGCAGCGCCGGCGCCAACACCCCCTGCAACACCGTCACAAACTGCAGCAGCATCCCAAAATCCTTTCATCCAAAAACCCAACTCAAAGAGCCCAACGATTCCCATTCCGCCCCATCCCAAAGAGTCCCACCCCTCTCATCCCTCCCCTAAAATGCGAGGATTTCCCGGACCCCCTCCACAATCGCAGAGGTGAATCCATCCCCCTAAACGCGAGAGAGCGGTTTCGGTATGCATTGCCCGACCGTAAGCTTGGCCGAACGGCCTTGAGTGTGTCGGGTAATGCATACCGAAACCGCGAACGGGCTACGCTAGGAGATCACCACTCCTGCGGCGTATAGTTCCAGTCCGGGAAGGTGACCTCGATCGGTTCCGTCCAGAAGCGTCCCTTCACACCCGTCTCCGGATCGACGTGCAGCATCCAGCCCTTCTTCTCCGGGGATTCGATCTTCAGCACGAGTTTGTACGCGCCGGCCTTGTCGAGCTTGACGTTGGCGCCGTAGTGCGGGCCGTCGGAGGCGTTCATCTGCATGAAGGTTCCGGAGGCGACGGACGCGTTGGAGGTCTTGTCGATGATGTCGTAGTTGACGGTCAGGTCCGGCACGAAATCGCCCTTGCCGTAGCCGAGTTCGGTGCCCTTCTGGTTGGCATGGATGTCGGCTTCGAGGTGGAAGCTCGCATCGGCGGCCTTGAGGCCCATGCCGGACGGTTCCATGTCGATCGGCTGGAAGTAGACGGCGTTGACGGTCAGCGGGCCGCATTCCTGGTCGGAGTGCTTCTCATCGACCTGGATCTCTTCGAAACCGGCGGAATCGCTGGAATCGTCCTTGCTGGAGTCGTCGGCCTTCGAAGCCGACGCGGAGGCGCTGGACTTGTCCGAAGCGGCGGAATCGTTGGAATTGCCGCATGCGGACAGGGAGAAGGCCATGGAGCCGGCCAGCAGGATGCCGAGCAGAGCGGCGATCTTCTTGTTCTTCATTTCTCTTTCCTTTGTTGTTGGATGTGGAAAAAATATCGGTAAATCTCGGAAAATTTGCGTATTACTTGCGATTGTCAGGCGTGCGCAACTTGCGTTTGCGTGCGAAGCCGACGGCGAACAGCGCGAGTACGGCAATCGCCGCGATCGCTTGTGCCGCAAGGCATTCGACGTACGGATACAGGCCGATCCAGTCGTTTGTGGGCACGCTGGACAGGTAGTGGCCGTCGATCAGGTCGCCTTCGATGAGCGCGTGGATGCCACCACCGGCGAAGATGACGACCAGTACGGCCATCAGAATCGACGTGACGAGGAAGAACGGGCCAATCGGAATCTTTACGGAGGTGAAGCGTAGCACGAGGAAGATGACGAGCAGCACCACACCCGCGGCGATGCCGCCGATCCACATGCCTTGCGCGTCGCGATTCATCGAGTAGATCGATTCGTAGAAGATGACGGTTTCGGCGCCTTCACGGAACACGGCTAGGAAGCTCAGCATGGCGAGCGAAACGACCATACCCAGGCCCACGCCTTCGCCGGCGGCGACTTTGTTTTGCGCGTCGGCCACGGCGGACTCGGTTTTGGTGCGGATGTAACGGTTCCACGCTTCCACGGAACTTTTGTTGAGCATCCAGTTGCTGGTCCACAGCAGCATGAGCATGGCGATCAGCGCGCACACGCCTTCGCTGATTTCCTGGACCGGGCCGGAGCCGCCGAACAGGAACGTGAAGAGCACGGCGACCAGACCGGAGCCGGCAAGGCCCGCGAGCACGCCCAGGTAAATCCACTTGGTGAAACGCCGGTTGCCGGATTTGACGAGGTAGGCCACCACGGCGGCCACCACCAGCAGCGCTTCGAGACCCTCGCGGATCAGGATGAGGAACGTCTGTCCGGCGGAGCTGGTGATGGCTTTGGTGAAGGCGTTGACGTTGCCGGCCGCGCCACCGTCGAGGGTGGCCGCGTCTTCGACGAGCCAGCTTTTCAGGTCGTCGACAAGCTTTTTGATCTCCTTGTCGGAACCGCCGTCGCGCATGGTTTTGCGGGTCATCTTGAACTGGTATTCCACCTGCGAGACGCGGTCGCCGGAGATGGCGTTCATGACGTTCTTTTCGAAGCCGAGCTTTTCGTAGTACTGGTAGTACGCGTCGTTGACGAGGCTGGAGCCTTCCGCGCCCTTGCCGGAGATGGCGGCCTTGTATGCCTTGTCGAGGATGACGTTCATTTCGCTGGCGACTTCGCTCCACGTGCGGTCGCCTTTGCCTTTGGAGGAATTCTTTTTGGCCGCGTCGAGCTTCTTACGTTCCGCGGCGGTCTGTTCGGCGCGCTGCTTCGCGTAGGTTTTGGGGTCGGCGAGGTTCGCGTTGCCGTCAAGCGTCTGCGCGGTGGCGTTGAGGTCGGCGTTCAGTGCATCGATTTTGCCGGCGATCGCGCCGCCCTGGCCCTGCTGGTAAGCGAGGCCTTCCAAGTCGGTGAACTGCTTGAGCAGTTCGGCCTGTTTGTCGGCGGAAATGGTGTCGTTGACGGCCTTCGAGAAGTTGGATGCGTCGTAGCCGATCCAATGCGCGGTCTGGAAGTCGGTGCCGGCCTGGCCGTAATCGCCGTCGTTGTAGTCCTTTTCGGCGGTGGCGAGCTGCTTGGCGATGTTCTGCGCGGCGGCGGTCCAGGAATCGAAATTCGTCTGGTTGCCGTCAGCGGCGGACGCCTGCCGCGGCATCGCGATGCCGACAAACAGCGTGGCGAGCGCGATCATCAGCGCGGCGACGAGCGTGATGAGACGGCCGGAAGCCGAGACGCGCGAATCGCACGAATCGTAGGAACCGGCTGCGTGGCGCTGCGCGACGCGAGATGACATGGGTCGAACCTTCCTTCCGCAAATCTTTTCGGCGCGATTTCCCCGACGTACCCGACGTACGAAGCGCGCATCGGAAGCCAAGATAGAACGAAAGTTTTTTGAATAACAGTCTTGATTTTTAATTGGTCTTGTTGTATCGCGCATGAAAAAACGTTGGAATTCCGCCGTTTTTATTTTTCCCGTTTTCCGCGTGTCGTCTCACATTGTGACGCTCACCGCCGTTCCGCAACACCCCCGTCCGCCCGAAAACGTGAAGCGAACTCCATGCCAAAGCGTCAGTTTGTATAATCGCGACTTGCATAATCACGATTAGCATAATCGTAACCATACAAAGCTACGGGGGTATCAAAATAAGGCGATGCCTCATGCCACATATAGCGCATATCAGGTTGCCCAAGCACGAACTACGCCAAGCCGGGCACGCGCTAGCATCGTGGGTATGGATTCCCTCGCACCGCTCGCGCATCGTATGCCGTACACCGCCGCGTTCCCCAAGGCGCTCGGCACGGGGTTGTTGATTTCGACGCCTCACCCGATCACTGCGGAATTGCGCGGCGAGATGGAACGGTTCATCGATGAATACGAGCATGCGCTTTCGCGATTCCGCGCTGATTCGCTGGTTGCGCACATCGGCAATGCGGAGCATGGCGGGCATTTCGATTTTCCCGATTGGGCCGGCCCGCTATTCGATTTGTACGACGCGCTGCACGCCGCCACGCGCGGTGCGATCGACCCGTGCGTGGGCGAGGACCTGATTCGTCTCGGTTACGATCCCGCGCTGAGTTTCACCGTTGAAGCCGACGCCGGCGAGCGCCTGGGCGCGCTGCACGGACGGGCCGTATGGGGTCGTGATGTGGTTCGTTCGAGTGGTACGACATTGGTTACACGCAGTCCGGTTCATGTGGATTTCGGCGCGTGCGGCAAGGGTTATCTGGTGGATTCGCTAGGCGGATTGCTCACCGATTCAGAACTTTCGCGCACATCGCATGTCAAGTCAGCCGAAACGACCAACCCGACATGCCAATCTTCCATCTCAGACAACAAACGCGAAAGCGCTGCCCCGGAATTTGTGATTGATGCGGGCGGCGATCTGCTGGCGCGCACGAACAAGCCGATCCGTGTGGCGCTTGAGGATCCGGATGATCCGTCCTGCGCGGTCGGCGTCGCACTGATCGGCGATGGCGCGTTCTGTGCGAGCGCGCCCAGCCGTCGCCATTGGGAGGTGGCGGTGAACGAACAGACGCATCTGGCGATTCACCACCTGCTCAACGCCATCGACGGCCTGCCCGTGCAACAAACGGAAGCCGCCTGGGTTGCAGTGCAATCCGCGTCATTTGGCGACTATCCGACTGCGGTGGCGGACGGGTTGGCTACGGCGCTGTTCGTTGCGGACCCGAATGAACTGCGCAGCGTTTTTGTTTTCGATTGCGCCACGTTGGACGCCGACCGTCACGCCACCATCAGCGCCGGTTTCCCCGGCCGCTTCTTCTGATTTCCAACAAAACTCACGGAATGAGGTTGCCGGCGGCCACGTACAGGTCCCACCAATCCTGCTTGTCGAGGTCGATGTCCGCGCCGTCGAGCATTTCGCCCAGCCGGGTGGGGTTCATCGAGCCGAGCACGATCTGGATCTTCGCCGGATGCCTGAGCACCCATGCGGTGGCGATGGCGTTGGCGCTCACGCCGTACTTGGCGCCCTTTTCGTCCAGTGCCTTGTTCAGCTCCGGGAAGTGCTCGTTGCCTACGAACGGGCCGTATTCCGTGCCGGACTGGAACGGGCTCCACGCCTGGATGGTCATGTGGCGCAGTCGCGAGTAGGACAGCAGGCCGTCCGAATGGTTGGCCACGACCATGCCTTCGGCGCCGGAGTTGGTCATCAGCTCGTCGCTGACCATCTGCGCGTGCATCAGGCCGAACTGCAGCTGGTTCGCCTCGAGCCTCATGGCCGGGTCGTCGCCGAGCCAGGACTGCAGCAGTTCCGCCTGCCACGGGTTCACGTTGCTCACACCGAAGTGGCGCACTTTGCCCGCCTTGTGCAGGGTGGTGAACGCTTCGACGATTTCCTCGGCCTCCATCAGGGTGTCGGGCCTGTGCAGGAGCGCGAAGTCCACGTAGTCAGTGCCGAGCGCTTCCAGTTCCTCGTCGAGTCGCGTGATGAGGTGCTTCGCGGAGAAGTCGTAGCGGGTGGCGTGCACGTTGTTCGGGTCGCTGAAGTCGATGTTGATACCGAACTTCGTCTGCAGGAAGATGTCCTCGCGCTTGAGCCCGGCGTCCTTCCACGCGCGGCCGAGCACACGCGAGCTGGCATGGTCGTGGTTGACGTTGAATCCGTAGATGTCCGCCGTGTCGAAGAAGTTGACTCCATGCTCGGCGGCCGTACGCACGACTTCTGCCGCAGCGTCCGCATCCAGCGCGTCCATGCGCATCACGCCGAGCGCCGCCTGCGATGCGACCACTGCCGATTTGCCGATTTCGATGCTTTTCATGACTGCCCACTTTCTTTGTGATTTTTGGATATGTCAATCGATTGACGTCAGTCACATCAATGGTAAATCCGCCGTCCCGTCAGCGCAACACAATAAAAATGCCGAAGCCAAAACGCAAAAATCCGGAGGGGTGGTCCCTCCGGATTTTTTAGCGAGTCAGCACGCCAACCTCACTCGGCCAGCGTGAACTGGCTGTTGTAGATGTCGGCGTAGAAGCCGGACTTCGCGAGCAGCTCCTCATGGGTGCCGCGCTCGACGATGTCGCCGCCGTTCATCACCAGAATCATGTCGGCGTCGCGGACGGTGGACAGGCGGTGCGCAATCACGAAGCTCGTGCGGCCCACGGTCAGCGCGTCCATGGCCTTCTGAATCAGTTCTTCGGTACGCGTATCGACCGAGGAGGTGGCTTCGTCAAGGATCAGGATCGGCGCGTCCTCCACCATGGCGCGAGCGATGGTGAGCAGCTGCTTCTGCCCCTGCGACAGCGAGGTCTTGTCGTCCAGCACGGTGTCGTAGCCGTTCGGCAGCGACATGATGTAGTGATGCAGGCCGACGGCCTTGCAAGCGGCCACAATCTGCTCGTCGGTGACGCCCGGCTTGGAGTACGCGATGTTTTCACGCACTGTTCCACGGAACACCCACGTGTCCTGCAGCACCATGGAGAACTGGTCGTGCACGTTCCAGCGCGGCACGGACTTGGTATCCACGCCGTCGATCGAAATCGAACCGCCGGAAATCTCGTAGAAGCGCATCAGCAGGTTCACCATCGTGGTCTTGCCGGCACCGGTCGGGCCGACGATGGCCACCTTCTGGCCGGCTTTCACGGACGCGGAGAAGTCGTTGATGATGGTCTTGTCCGCGTCGTAGCCGAAGCGCACGTGGCTGAATTCCACGTCGCCGCGCACCGGCTGCGGCTTGCCGTCCGCGCCGACGCCCAGCAGCGCCTGCTTGCCGGTTTCGTCGGCCAGTTCCGGTTCGTCAAGGAAGCCGAAGACGCGTTCGGATGCGGCCGCGCAGCGCTGCAGGTTCTGGAAGGCCTGCGCGAACTGGGACAGCGGCTGCGTGAACAGGCGGATGTACATCATGAACGCCACGATCACGCCGAATTCGATCTTGCCGTCCATGGCGAGCGCCGCGCCGACCACGCACACCACCACGTATCCGAAGTTGCCGACGAAGTTCATGATCGGCATCATCAGGCCGGACAGGAACTGGCTTTTCCAGCCGGACACGTACAGGTCTTTGTTGTACTTCTCGAACTGCTCGATGGAGCGTTCCTCGCCGCAGTATGCCTTGACCACGGTGTGGCCGGTGTACATTTCCTCGACGTGGCCGTTGACGTCGCCGAGCGCCACCTGCTGGCGGGTGAAGTACTTCTGCGACACCTTCATGATCACGCCCATGATGATCAGGCCGAGCAGCGCGGAGCCGATGGCGCACAGCGTCATGGTCACGTTGTTGTAGAACATCATGATGAGCGCGCCGAAGAACAGCGTGATCGATGTGATCAGCGAGCCGACCGACTGGCCGAGCGTCTGTCCGATCGCGTCGACGTCGTTGGTGATGCGGCTCAGCACGTCGCCGTAGCTGACTTTGTCGAAATATTTCAGCGGCAGGCGATTGATTTTCTGGCTGATCGCCTCACGCAGCTGCTGTGCGGTGCGTTGCGTGACGTTGGCCATCAGCCAGCTTTGCAGGTAGCTCAGCAGCGCGTACCCGACGTACAGCGCGACGAGCAGCCATGCGATGCGCGACACCGCGTCCATATCGATCGAATTCATGACGGGCTTGCCGTGCACCATGGCCGGCAGACCCTTCGTGATCTCGTTGGTCATGTCCTTGAGCTTGTCCGGGCCGATGATCTGGCACACCGTGCCGGCAGCGCCCAGAACCAGCGCGAAAATCATCACCGGAATGTACCGGCTGCAGAATTTCACGAGCTTCTTCATCGCTCCGCCGAAGTCCTTCGGCTTTTCCACGGCCCCACGGCCGCGTCCCATTCCTCTTGGCATGTCTCCCCCTTTCAGCGCTTCAGTTCGTCTTCGCTCAACTGCGATTCGGCGATCTGCCGATACACTTCGCACGTGTCGAGCAGTTCCTCGTGCGTGCCCTGGCCGACCACTTTGCCGTCGTCGAGCACGATGATGCGGTCGGCATTCATGATGGTGCCGATGCGCTGCGCGACGATGAGTTTCGTGGAATCCTTCGCTTCCTTTTCGAGCGCGTCACGTACGGCACGGTCGGTTTTGAAGTCGAGCGCGGAGAAGGAATCGTCGAAGATCAGGATTTCCGGATGACGGTAGACGGCGCGTGCGATCGACAGACGCTGCTTCTGCCCGCCCGAAACGTTGGAACCGCCCTGCGAAATGCCGGAATCGTACTTCTTCTGCTTTTTGTCGATGAATTCCGTCGCCTGCGCGACGTCGCATGCGCGGCGCACGGTGTCGTCGTCGCGGTCCGTATCTCCGTACGCGACGTTGCTGGCGATCGTTCCCTTGAACAGGAACGATTGCTGCGGCACATAGCCGATCTTGTCGCGCAACGCCTTCAGCTTGTAGTCGCGCACGTTGACGCCGTCGACGAGCACCTCGCCTTGCGTGGCGTCGTAGAAACGCGGCACGAGGTTGATGAGGGACGATTTGCCGGAGCCGGTCGAGCCGATGAACGCGACCGTCTGACCCTTCTTCGCCTTGAAATTGACGCCTTCGAGCATGGCGTGACGCGAGTCGGGGTAGGCGAAGCTCACATTGCGGAATTCGATTTCGCCTTCCTCGCCCGGCTTGCCCGCGTCCTGCGTGCCGTCGGTGACCATCGGCTCGGTGTCGATGACTTCGAGCACGCGCTGCGCGGACACGTCGGCTCGCGGCCAGAGCACGAACACCATGCTCAGCAGCAGGAAGCTCATGATGACCTGGATGGAGTAGCTGGAGAACACCACCATGTTGGAGAAGGTGGTGAGCTTGTCGACGGCGTCGGCAGCGTCGATGAGGTACGCGCCGATCCAGTAGACGGCGAGCATCAGGCCGTTCATGATGGTGTTCATCAACGGCATCATGATGGCCATGGCGCGGTTGGTGAACAGCTGGGTTTCGGTGAGTTCCTTGTTGGCTTCGGTGAACTTGGCTTCCTGGTAGTCCTCGGCGTTGTACGCGCGCACCACGCGCAGGCCGGTGAGGTTCTCGCGCGCCACGAGGTTGATGTTGTCGGTCAGGCGCTGCATGGCCTTGAACTTCGGCATGACGAAGTGCATGATCACGGCGATGACCACCAGCAGGATGGCCACGGCGACGCCGGTGGCGAGCGTCCAATCGAAGCCCTTTCCTGCGATCTTGCACACGGCCCACACGGCCATGATCGGCGCCTTGACGATCATCATCAGACCCATGGTGATGAACATCTGGATCTGCGTGATGTCGTTCGTGGAGCGGGTGATCAGCGACGCGGTGGAGAAACGGTTCATTTCCGCCGGGCCGAAGCTTTCCACCTTCTTGAATTCGAGCGAACGCAGGCGCTGGCTGAACGAGGCACCCACGCGTGCGGCGATGAAGCCGGTGACGACAGCGCACGCCGCGGAGCCGAGCGAGACGAGCAGCATTTTGCCGCCGGCCACCCAGATGTCGCGCATTTCGCTGCCGGGGGTTTCGACGAGCTGCGTGATGTCGGCCATATAATCCGGCAGGGTCAGGTCAAGCCAGATCTGACCGACGATGCTGACCAGCGCGACGAGCATCTGACCGATCTCCGCTTTGGAGAGGTATCGCATGATGCGAAGCATGCTTGGTTCCTTCTCTTGTTTTGTGTTTTGCTTGTTTTCTTACGATTAGTTTTTGCGATTTTTCGCGGTTTTTGCGATTACTGGATTGCGATTACTTACACTGTGAATTATTTACAGCGTAAGATACTACGCGTCTTCCTGTGCGTTTCCTGAGAACGCGGCTTTGACCTCGTCCGCCGTGGGGCGCGGTTTGCCGGGCATGCACAGCGACATGTACGTGGTGAATTCCTCGGTGAGCTCAACGAATTCGCGCGCGCGGCGCTCCCCCATCTGCGAGAAGATCCAGCAGATCGCCTCGCGCATGCTTTCGCGCTGCCGTTCGGCGCGTTCCCTGCCGGCTTCGGTGAGGTTCACGTGCACCACACGGCGATCGTCGGGGTCGGATTCGCGTGTGATCTGGCCTTTTTTCTTCAACGCGGACAGCAGTGTGGACACGCGTCCGGTGGTGGTTTTCATTGAAGAGGCGAGCTGCGATGGCGTCAGCGGGCCTTTCCTATAGAGTTCCTGCACGGCGAAGGGCTCGCCCTTCGCGCCTTTCACCATCTCCTGCTGCATGCGCGAACGTTTGTCCCATGTGTTGGTCGCCAATTCGTGGAACAGTTCCTCTTCAAAGCCCACGAGGCACCTCCTTCCGTCGCAATCGCCGTCATAATATCTTACAGTGTAAACATTTTACAGTGTAAGTTATTCCCAGGGCGATTTTGCAGCGAGCAAGCTACAGAAGGCACGAAAAAGGCCGCGGCCCGAATCGCGATTATTGTGCGGAATCGGGCGCGGCCAATCGTACGTATTGCGCGGAATTCAGCCGCGACGGGCGTCGACGGAGGCGTTCAGCATCGCCAGCTCATCCTGCGTGAGCGTCAGTTCGGTGGCGGCGAAGGAATCGTTGATTTCCTGCGGATTGCGGGCGCTGGGGATGGTGAACAACCGCTCGTAGCGGCTCAGTTCCCAGGCGAGGACCACGCGCTGGTAGGAGCAGCCATGATTGCCTGCGACTTCACGGAACGGGTCGTACGCGCGCTGGTCGAACGCGTCGAGGAAGCCGCCGAGGGGGCTCCAGCACACGAACGCGAGTCCAAGTTCCGCGCAGTGCTCCATCGTATGCTCAGGGTCGGGGTGCGAGGGCGAGAACTGGTTCTGCACGGCGATCAGCTTGTCGCCGAGAATCTCGCGGGCGATGTCGATCTGCGCGTTGTCCACGCGGGAAATGCCCGCGTACCGGATCACACCCTCGTCAAGCAGCTGCTTCAGCGCGCCGACCTGGTCCTCATAAGCCACTTCCGGGTCCGGTCCGTGCGAGTACAGCAGGTCCAGCGCCTCCACGCCGAGGTGCGCGGCCGACTCCTTCGCGTCGCAGATCATCGTTTCCGGACGCGAATCCGCCATCCACCCGTACTGGCTGCCCACAGCCTGCAAATGCTGGCGTTCCGGCTCGTTTTCGGCAACGTTCGGCGCCTCCATGGTGCGGCGATAGCCGGTTTTGGTTGCAATCAGCACTTCGTCGCGCGGACCGTCCCAGCTGGCGAGCGCGTCGCGCACCATTTTTTCGCCGTAGCCCAGGTCTTCGGCGGTGCCGGTGCCGGGTTGGCTTGGCAGGTAATACGACCAGGCGGTGTCCAGATATCGCACGCCCGCGTCCAAGCCGGCGTGAATCGTGCGGATCGCCGTATCGCGGTCCGGGCGGCCCTCAATCGCCAAAGCCATCGTGCCCATGCCGAGCCGTGGAATCGCAAATCCCGCCAATTCGCCCATGTTTCGTGCGGTCGTCATAACCGTCTCCCTTCCGTCGCCACATCCGTCGCTACAAAATCCGCCACCCATTCTCGCACAAAACAGCGCGCGCCGGGTTGTCGGGCGGGTGCGGGAAGATGAGGGCACAACCGAACGGGAGCCGAAAGGCTGAGAGGGAGCTCGACGAGCTTCGACCGAGGACTTGATGCGGGTAATGCCGCCGTAAGGAAACGGGTTGTTCGCGCCGCAAGGCGCATCTCATTTCCGTTCGCGATAACCGAATATCGCGTGATTAGGGTCACGGAGGGGCGCACCACCTCATAGGGTACGGTTCCTTCGGCGACCCTTTTTTCGTACCAACCGTGAATGTCCGATTCACCGGAAGCAGACGCTCGGAAGCCCACAAAGCAGTTCTGAACGTCCGTTTCGGCGGGAACGGCACTCGTGGGGCCTGACATACAGAAGGGAACCGAAATGATCATCAACGGCAAGGAAGAGGACGTCGCCACGCCGATCACCGTGGCCGAACTAGTGGAGCAGCGCGGTCTGCGCGCCGACCGCGTGGCCGTGGAGCTCAACGGTGAAATCGTGCCTCGCACCCAGCGTGCGCAGACGCAGCTCAAGGGCACCGACACGTTGGAAATCGTCACGTTCGTGCAGGGCGGCTGAACCACTTTCAAAATTTCTTGCGATTACGACCGGCACAATGCACGCGTAACAATCGCAAGAACATACAAAACACAACCAACCCGGCAAAAACAACGCACGAACGGAAAACGAGAATACGAGAATACGAGAACAACCATGACTTTTGAACCATCCGCATCGCAGGCGCAGATCGACGCCCGCCAGCACGCTTTCGACAACCAGCCCGACCCGACCACGCTCGTCAGCCGCGAAGAAATCCGTGCGGCCCTGCTCGACCGTCATACCGCAGCCACGCAAGACAAGTTCGACGCGGCGCACGTGGCCATTTGCGGCTGCGGCGGCCTCGGATCGACCATTGCGGTGGCGTTGACCCGCATTGGCGTCGGTCACCTGCATTTGATTGATTTTGATCGCGTGGATATGACGAATCTGAATCGTCAGCAGTATTTTTTGAAGGATCTTGGGCAGTACAAGACGGAAGCATTGCGCAGTAACTTGCGTCAGATCAATCCTTTTATCGATATCACCATTGATACCGTGAAAGTGACCGACGAGAACGTGCCGACGCTGTTCGACAATGAGGATATTATTTGCGAAGCGTTCGACGTGCCGGAAAACAAGACGATGCTGGTGAATGCCGTGCTTGAGAATCTGCCGGACAAGAAGCTGGTGAGCGCTTCTGGAATGGCGGGATTCCGCAGTTCCAATTTGGTGAATACTCGTCGCGTTTCGAAGAATTTCTACTTCTGCGGCGACGGCGAAACCGCTCCGGTGCCGGGCGCTGGTCTGATGGCACCGCGCGTGGGTGTGGTCGCCTGCCATGAAGCCAATATGATCACTCGCTTGATTCTCGGCGAAGAAGACGCCTGACAGCGAAACGCAAACACAAACGCAATTGCAATCGCAAATCGCAAATCGCAAATCGCAACGAATGACACAACACTAATCGCATAGTAAGGATTAACCATGAGCACCGAAAACACGATCACCACCGCGGAAAAAGACTTCGCGGCGGCACCGAACGCCACGCTCGACGAGCTGGTCGGCACCACCACGAACACCGCACTGCTGCCGGAACCGGATGCGCACGCGTATGACGAAATCGCCACCGGCGACGCCGATCCGTTGATCCTCGGCGGACACAAGTTCACGAGCCGCTTCATTCTCGGTTCCGGCCGCTACGATCTGAACCTCATCAAGGCGACCATTGAGAACGCGGGCACGCAGATCGTCACCATGGCGTTGCGTCGCTGCCGTACCACCGAAAACAATCTGCTCGATTACATTCCGAAAGGCATCACCATGCTGCCGAACACGTCCGGCGCACGCAATGCCGAAGAGGCGGTGCGCATTGCCCGTCTCGCGCGCGAAGTCTGCCAGACGGATTTTGTGAAGGTGGAGATCGAACATGAGGCGAAGTATCTGCTGCCCGACAATGAGGAAACCATCAAAGCCACGAAACAGCTGGCAAAAGAAGGCTTCGTGGTCATGCCGTACATGTTCCCCGATCCGATTGCGGCGAAGCGTCTTGAAGACGCGGGTGCGGCTTGCGTAATGCCGCTGGGCGCGATGATCGGCTCGAATAAGGGTCTGCGTGCACGCGATTTCATTGAAGTGATCATCAAGAACTCCAATGTTCCGGTGATCATCGACGCTGGTATTGGCCGTCCGAGCCAGGCTGCGGAAGCCATGGAAATGGGCGCGGACGCGGTGATGGCATACACGGCCATCGCTTCCGCCGGCAATATTCCGCTGATGGCACGCGCGTTCAAGAAGGCGATCGAAGCGGGTCGTGAAGCGTATTTGTCTGGCTTGGGCAAGGTTACGGAAGATCATGCCGTGCCGTCCAGCCCGACGAACGAGGCCGACTACATCGGCTGATTTGCACTGGATCCCGTAATGGGGATTCGCGCAAAGACCATGCTGAAAGGGGCGTTTGCCGAACGTACGTGATGCACTCACGTTCGGCAAACGCCCCTTACTTGTATCCTGCGTTACCTGCAAACGTTACTGCTGCAAGGCTTCCTTAAGATCGCGATTCTGGAATCGTTCGTGTAGCAGGCAATATCCGCCAAACGCAACCAGCCAAATCAGACCGGCAATCGCAGAACCAATCGTGTCCGTCGACAGGAACAACGTGACATACACGAGCACAAAGAACGTGATCGCAATCCAATCAAACACCTGCCAAGCGGGCATGACGAAACCGTCCGGTAGAAAATCGCTGCTCTGACGATACCTGTGGTGGGCGAGCATCGTCAGCACGTAAATGAAAATCACCACAGCGCTGGCGGCCGAAGCGAATAGCACGAACGCGCCGGAAATACCCGGAATCGCGTTGATGATCGGGGAGAACAGAATCATGCAACCCGAAGCGACGATCGCCTTCGCAGGCACCTTGTGGTCGGAAACCTCAGCCAAACGCGCCATCGCAGGCGACTCGGAATCCGAAGCAAGCTGATACAAGTGACGACCGGCCGAATAAATCAGCGAATTCAACGCCGACGCGGCAGCCGTAATCACCACGAAGAACACCAGGGCGGCGGCCCAATCAAGACCCGCATATTTGAACACCATGATGAACGGCGAACCGAACGAGCCATCGGAATTCTCGTGAAAGTTACGCCAGGGCACAATAGCCATGATCGCGATCAGCGCGCCCACGTAGAAGATCAGAATACGCATGATCAGCTCGTTCACCGCCTTCGGCAGCACCTCGCGCGGATTCTGCGTTTCCGACACCGTGACACCCACGAATTCGATGAGCTGGTAGGCGAAGAACACCATTTGGAAGCTCATGAAGAAGTTCATCCAACCGTTCGGCGCGAGCTGGAAGCCGTCGGTGATATTCGTAAGGCTCACCGTGGCAC
>OHAC01000435.1_pt1 | contig 44050 bp, 39 predicted proteins | sample 1577051 | NCBI WGS metagenome assembly OHAC01 (sample SAMEA3541499, study PRJEB24748) | human gut metagenome | biome: human gut; feature: human-associated habitat; material: faeces | place: China | collected 2012 | reverse complement strand
CTCAGTTGGTAGAGCACCTGACTCTTAATCAGGGTGTCCAGGGTTCGAGCCCCTGGCGGTGCACTAAGAAGCACTGTTTTTGAAAGCTTGACTTTCGGGGACGGTGTTTTTTGTTCTCCTGTTTTCAGATGCACATAAGAACATGATACCCTCTCCGATTCCTTTTCAGTTTATATTTCTTTTAGAATTTCTTTTCAATTCTTTTCTTGTAAATTTCCCAGGCCGGACGCATAATAAACTTAATCTGAAACGTTTTTAAGACACTATTTTTCCCGGACATCCCGACATGTCCGTGCCGTGCAGACAGCGCACAGAATGGAGACACCTATGACAACCAATCCCGATGACAAAAAACCAAAACAAGTGCTTGCCACGTATGCCGTCATCGCTCTGATCGTTATGTTCCTGCTTAATATTTTTGTTCTTCCGGGGATCATGGAACGAAGCATCAGGGAAACGACCTACAGTGACTTTTTAAAAGGTATTGACAGCAAACAGATTCAGGAGGTCCAGTTCGATGTCCAGGATTCTATCATTTATTACACCATTGAACAGGATGGCAAAACTCAGGTCTGCAAGACCGGTCTGATCAACACCGACAGCGAATTGATCGATAAGATCACTTCCTCCGGTGCGGATCTGACCAGCGAGATTCCGACTCAGCAGTCCCCTCTGATGAATATGCTGATCGGTTTTATCCTGCCTACTATTATTTTCATCTTTTTAGGCCAGCTGCTCTTTAAAAAGATGACCAACAGCATGACCGGAGGTCCCGGCGGCGCGATGTCGTTCGGCAAGAGCAACGCCAAGGTTTATGTCAAATCCTCAACCGGCATCAAGTTTTCCGATGTAGCAGGTGAAGATGAGGCAAAAGAGCTTCTGACCGAAATCGTAGACTTTTTGCATAACCCTGAAAAATACCGCGCAATCGGCGCAACAATGCCCAAAGGCGCACTGCTTGTAGGCCCTCCCGGAACCGGTAAAACCCTGCTTGCCAAGGCAGTCGCCGGTGAAGCGGACGTTCCCTTCTTCTCCATTTCCGGTTCTGAATTCGTGGAAATGTTCGTCGGCATGGGCGCAGCCAAGGTACGTGACCTGTTCAAGCAGGCGAGTGAGAAGGCTCCCTGTATCGTCTTCATCGATGAGATCGATACAATCGGTAAAAAGCGTGATGGACAGATCAGCGGCAACGACGAGCGGGAACAGACCTTAAACCAGCTGCTGACAGAAATGGACGGTTTCGATGGTTCCAAAGGCGTTGTCATCCTGGCAGCGACGAACCGCCCGGATTCCCTTGATCCTGCGCTGACCAGACCCGGACGTTTCGACCGCCGAATTCCGGTTGAGCTGCCTGACTTACAGGGCCGCGAAGATATCCTGAAGGTACATGCCCGTAAGATCAAGATTGCAGATAATGTAAACTTCCATGAAATCGCAAAAGCTGCTTCCGGTGCCTCCGGCGCTGAACTCGCCAATATCGTCAACGAAGCTGCTCTGCGTGCAGTCCGCGACGGTCGTCGTTTTGCAACACAGGCAGACCTCGAAGAAAGCATCGAGGTTGTTATCGCAGGCTACCAGAAAAAGAGCCGCGTGCTCTCCGAAAAAGAAAAACTGATCGTTTCCTATCATGAAGTCGGTCATGCCCTTGTCGCCGCTCTGCAGACGAACTCCGCACCGGTACACAAAATCACGATCATTCCCCGTACCAGCGGTGCCCTTGGTTATACCATGCAGGTCGAGGAAGGCGAACGTTTCCTGATGTCCAAAGAAGAAATGGCAAATAAGATTGCAACGCTGACCGGCGGCCGCGCAGCAGAGGAAATCATCTTCCACTCCATCACAACCGGTGCCTCCAACGATATCGAGCAGGCAACCAAGCTCGCCCGTGCAATGATCACCCGCTACGGCATGAGCGATACTTTCGATATGGTTGCAATGGAAACCGTTGCAAACCAGTATCTGGGCGGCGATTCTTCCCTTTCCTGCTCACCCGAGACACAGACCCAGATCGATACCCTGACCGTCGACCTTGTAAAAGCACAGCACCAGAAAGCAATCCAGCTTCTGCAGGATAACCTGCCAAAGCTTCATGAAATCGCTAAATACCTGTACGAGCATGAAACGATTACAGGCGAAGAATTTATGACGATTCTGATGCGCAAGTCTGAGCTCGCGGCGGCGGATTCCGCAGCTTCCGGCAACTGACCGACAACGGCAACAGCTACCGGCTGCTTTACACCTGGTTTTTTCAAACGGCGAAGATTTTTCAAAAATCTCCGTCGTTTTTTGCGTGTAGGCAGCTCCCTCTCTATACGCAAAAATCTCTCTTCCGGTATCGTTTTTTGAACGCTTCCAGACATCTCTTTTTCTTCCCTTTTCCCGTCTTATGAGGTATACTGAGAGCAGTGAGATTTATCCTGTGGAGGTATAGGTATATGAAATATATTCAACTTGGAAAAAGCGGACTGACAGTCCCTTCCGTTGCCCTCGGCTGTATGCGCATCCGCGACGTTTCCGCTAAAGAAGCCGAGGAACTCGTTGCAACTGCGCTGGAGCTTGGCTGCAACTTTTTCGAACACGCCGACATCTACGGTCAGGGCACCTGCGAGGAAGCGTTTGCAGACGCGATCCACATGTCCCCCTCTGTCCGCGACAAGATCCTTCTGCAGTCCAAATGCGGCATTGTTTCCGGCGTTATGTATGATTTTTCCAAAGAACACATTTTATCTTCTGTAGACGGCATTCTGAAGCGTCTGCGCACTGACTATCTGGATGTGCTTGTCCTGCACCGTCCGGATGCCCTGATGGAGCCGGAAGAAGTGGCAGAAGCCTTCAACCAGCTGCAGCAAAGCGGCAAGGTCCGCAACTTCGGCGTTTCCAACCACAAATCCAGTCAGATCAGGCTGCTGCAGAAATATATCAGCCAGCCCCTCGTAACCGACCAGCTGCAGTTTTCCCTGCCCAACGCTTCCATGATCCAGAGCGGCATGGAAGTCAACATGACAACCGCCGGTGCAATTGACCGCGACGACAGCATTCTCGACTTCTGCCGTCTCAACGATATCACCATCCAGACCTGGTCACCGTTCCAGTACGGCTTTTTTGAAGGTGTTTTCATCGGCAGCGACAAGTATCCCGAATTGAACCGCTGTCTGGAGGAAATTGCAGACAAATACCACACAACTCCGACAACAATTGCAGCTGCATGGATTCTGCGTCACCCTGCACACATGCAGCTGATCGCCGGCACGACAAAGCCCTCCCGCTTCCGTGAGATCTGCGCCGCCTGCGATATTACGCTAACCCGTGAGGAATGGTATCGTCTCTATCTTGCTGCCGGACACATTCTGCCGTAATTTACAAGTGCCTGACTTTCATTTTTCCGAAAGGAGAATTTACCATGTATGATGCAATCATAATCGGTGCCGGTGTGACCGGATGCGCGATTGCACGGGAACTTTCCCGTTATCAACTGAATATCCTGGTGCTGGAAAAAGAAGAGGATGTCTGCTGCGGAACCTCCAAAGCAAACAGCGCCATCATCCATGCCGGACACGACGCAAAACCCGGCTCCTTAAAAGCCCGTTTTAATGTGAGAGGGAACGAACTCATGGATCAGCTCTCTGCTGACCTCAATTTTCCCTTTACCAGAAACGGCTCTCTGGTACTTTGTTTTGAAGAATCCCAGATTCCGGAACTGGAAGAGCTGGCAGACCGCGGACGCAAAAACGGCGTTCCCGGTCTTTCCATCGTGACCGGTGAGGCTATCAAGTCCCTCGAGCCGGCACTTTCCGACGACGTAAAGGCAGTGCTTGTCTGCCCGACCGGTGGAATTGTATGTCCCTTCCTGATGACGATCGCCCTGGCGGAAAACGCTGCCGTAAACGGCGTTTCGTTCCGCTTTGACACTACAGTAAAAGCCCTTTCCCGCAACGCTTCTGACGGTCTCTGGAACGTTTTAACCGCTGCCGGCGACACCTTTGAAGCGCGCTGTATCATCAACGCCGCCGGTGTCTATGCGGACGAGCTGCACAATCAGGTCAGCGCCCGCAAGCTTTCTATCACGCCCCGCCGCGGAGAATACCAGCTTCTGGACAAAAAAGCCGGAACCCTCGTTTCCCATACGATCTTTCAGCTTCCCGGAAAGATGGGCAAGGGCATTTTGGTCAGCCCCACCGTCCACGGAAACCTGTTAGTCGGTCCCACCGCCGAAAACCTTTCCGATAAAGAGGCCGTCAATACCACCCAGGCAGGTCTTGCTGACGTTATGGAAAAAGGACGGCTCAGCGTTCCGTCCCTGCCCGGTAATCTGACAATTACCTCGTTTGCAGGTCTGCGCGCCTCCGAGGCAGGCGGTGATTTCGTAATTGGTGAGGCAGAGGATGCTCCCGGCTTCTTTGACTGTGCCGGAATCGAATCTCCCGGTCTTTCCTCCGCTCCCGCAATCGGAGAATATGTTGCAGAGCTGGTTTCCCATAAGCTGGGGGCTTCCTGCAAGGACAACTTTATTGCGACCCGCAAGGGCATTCCCTGTGTCGCTTCCGCTTCCCCGGAAGAATTAAAAGAGCTTCTGTCGGAAGATCCTGCATACGGCAATGTGATCTGCCGCTGTGAAACCGTTACAGAGGGAGAAATTATAAATGCAATCCGCCGTCCGGTGGGCGCCCGCTCCTTAGACGGCGTAAAACGACGCACCCGTGCCGGAATGGGACGCTGTCAGGCAGGTTTCTGTTCTCCCAGAGTCATGGAAATCCTCGAACGCGAGCTTTCCATGAACCCACTTTCTGTCACCAAACACGGGCAAGGCTCTGAACTGCTTACCGGCACTACAAGGGAGGAATCGGGCTTATGAAACAATATGATCTGATCGTCATCGGCGGAGGTCCTGCCGGACTTGCTGCCGCTATCGCCGCCCATAAAAACGGAGTTTCCAATCTTCTGATCCTCGAACGCGATCAGGAGCTGGGCGGCATTTTAAATCAGTGTATCCACAACGGCTTCGGTCTGCACACCTTTCAGGAAGAGCTGACCGGACCAGAATACGCTTCCCGTTTCATCGACGAAGCGCTCGCACTGGAAATTCCCTATAAGCTCTCCACAATGGTTCTGGATATCAGCACAGACGCTTCCACAGGTCTGCATTGTGTTACAGCCATGAACCGCACAGACGGACTCCTGCAGCTGCCCTGCCGCAGTGTAATTCTCGCGATGGGCTGCCGTGAACGCCCCAGAGGCGCTTTAAACATCCCCGGCTTCCGTCCGGCAGGCATTTACACCGCCGGTACAGCCCAGCGTCTCGTCAATATGGAAGGCTTTCTTCCGGGTAAAGAGGTAGTAATCCTCGGCTCCGGCGATATCGGTCTGATTATGGCGCGTCGAATGACCCTCGAAGGTGCGAAAGTCAAAGCCGTTGCCGAGCTGATGCCCTATTCCGGCGGTCTGCAGCGAAATATCGTCCAGTGCCTGGAGGATTTTGACATTCCATTGCTGCTTTCCCATACAGTCATCGATATTCAGGGAAAAGATCGCGTAACCGGCATTACACTGGCACAGGTCGGTCCTGACCGCAAGCCGATCCCCGGAACCGAACAAAATATCCCCTGCGATACACTGCTGCTCTCCTGTGGACTTATCCCCGAAAACGAACTTTCCACCAAACTCGGTGTATCCTTATCCCCCGTCACAGGCGGTCCACTGGTGAATGAAAGTCTCGAAACGAACGTTCCCGGCGTATTCGCCTGCGGCAATGTCCTGCACGTACATGACCTGGTCGATTACGTTTCCGAAGAAGCCGGACGTGCCGGAAAATTCGCGGCAGAATATATCCGGCAGACAGCGGGTGATGGCGCAGGCACTGCTTCCGCTGAACAGAATTCGACCACACAGGCTGACAGCGCTGCTGCTGCAAACGGCTCCATCGGCATCCCGCTTATTCCATCGGGCGGCGTCCGTTACACGGTTCCGCAGTCCATTCGGCTGTCCCATATGGAGGACACGCTTCTGGTTCGTTTCCGCGTCGGAAGCGTATTCACAGACGCAGTATTGACTGTTACAGCAGGTGATACCTGTCTGCTGCGTCAGAAAAAGAAGAAGCTCGCGCCCGGCGAAATGCAGCAGATCATCCTGAAAAAATCTGTAATTCCCGCCGACGCACTATCCATCACAATCTGTGTTGCAAAAGAGGAGGGCTGATTTATTATGGAAGAAAAAAATCTAATCTGCATCTGCTGCCCTCTGGGCTGCCCGCTTACTGTTACGCTTGAAAACGGTGAGGTTGTATCCGTCACCGGTAATACCTGCCCCCGCGGCGCTGCTTACGGTCGCAGGGAGGTCACTAATCCAACCCGCATTGTAACTTCTACAGCACTGGTTTCCGGCGGTGTCCTGCCTGTGGTTTCCGTTAAAACTGCCTCCGATATCCCCAAAGGTAAAATAAAGGATGTCATGGAAGCGATCCGTCAGATCCACGCTGTCGCCCCGGTTCAGATCGGAGATGTCCTGCTGCAGGACGCGGCAGGTACGGGTGTAGATATCGTCGCCACTAAAAATATTCCGGTTGCCACCGGTTTCAGGGAGAACTGATCCGAAATGCTTACAGATAAATTTAAAAAAAACGCGGATGCACTCCGGCACAAAAAGCTGTTCCTGCTGGATATGGACGGCACGATCTATAATGAAAATTCAATTTTTGAAGGAACGCTGGATTTTCTTTCCCAGATTGAAAAAAATGGAGGACGCTATATTTTTATTACCAACAATTCCTCCAAATCCGTAAAGGACTATGTGGAAAAGGTAAACCGGATGGGAATTACCGCCGATGCTTCGCATTTCTATACTTCCAGCCAGGCAACCGCTTTTTATCTTCAGGAGAATTATCCCGGACAGACCGTTTTCTGTATGGGAACCCGTTCCCTTGTCGCAGAGCTGGAGCAAAACGGCATCCGCGTTGTCACGAAGCCGGAGGATTCCGCCTCTGTCGTTTTAATCGGCTTTGATACAGAAAATACCTCTGAAAAGGTACGTGACACCTGCATCATGCTCGGGCGTGAGGTTGCCTATCTTGCAACTAATCCGGATCTTGTCTGTCCGGTCAGCTTCGGCTACATCCCGGATTGCGGCTCCATGAGCATCATGCTCAAAAATGCGACCGGCAAAACACCGTTTTTCATCGGTAAGCCAGAACCGATCATGATCGACTGTGTTTTAAAAAAGCTCGGCATCTCCAAAGAGGACACCGTGATCGTCGGTGACCGCATCTACACAGACATCGCCTGCGGTGTCAATGCAGGAGTCGATACGATCTGTGTCCTCTCCGGCGAGGCGACACTTGATGAGCTGGAAAAGAGCGACACCAAACCGACCTGGATTTTCGACAGTGTCCGTGAAGTGTGCACAGAACTGGCACGGTAGCGCCTGCGGTTCTCCAAACAGTCCCGATGCAATTTTTCGAAACATCCACAATCGTTTATAGTTTCAGGCATATATAGACAAAAACGAACAAAAATGCGCCTGCCGCACGGAATCTTTTCTCCATGGCAGACGCATTTTTTCAATGGAAAGCACAGGCTTCCAGCCATATTATGTCTCCCCGACATCAACCCATGCCCGGCTGTTCAACAGCTGCTTTCTCTGCCTCCAGTCCGGCATCAGCTCCGTCATAAGCTGATGAAATGCTGCAGAGTGATTCGGCTGGATAAAATGGCAGAACTCATGTACTGCAACATATTCCATACACGCAGGCGGCGTCTCCCCGAGCTGTCTGGAAAAAGTCACGATCTTCTTTTTCGGCTGACAGCTTCCCCATCGGGACACCATGCTGCGCACTTTAATCTGGGGCCACACTACCCCCATCCGGGAAAAAACCGGATAAATCCTCTCACAAATTTCTTCCATCTGCTCCAGGCAGCGCTGTGTCAGATACCTTTCAAGCATCCGTCTGCGTCTGTCTGTATCGGATGGATTTTTTTGTGTCACTAAAATCACACGACCCATCCGCTCCACCGACTCTTTTCTCCCCTCCACCACACGAAGGCGGCAGGCTTTTCCACACTGATAGAGCACATCCCCATCCTCATAGCGCCGATTTTTCCCGGCGCTGATTCCATCTCCGGCTTCGATCAGCTTCATACAGCGTTCCCGGTTCTGCAGGACAAAATCCGCATTTTCCAGAAGAAACGCCTCTATTTCCCACTGCGCTGTATCTCTGCTCGCAGAAACCAAAACGCGCCCATCTCTGTGGACGCGCAGGTTCATTCTCCTGATATTTTTCCGCTGCAGTTCATAAGGGACTGCAATCCCCTTCAGTACAATGATCTTTTCCATACATTCTACCACGGGCGCTGTCCGTCGGTTCCCCGGCAGGACAACGCCCGTATCTGTTGCAAATTATCGTTTCCCTTACGCGTTCACCAAGCGAACTGTTTCCCGCGCAATGGCAAGCTCTTCATTGGTCGGAACCACCAGGGCTGTTACTTTGGATTCCGGAGTGGAAATAACAGCCTCCACACCAACTGCCGCCTTATTCTTCTCCAGATCGATCTCGCAGCCAAGGAAGCCTGTATACTGGCTGATCAGAGCACGAACCTGTGCGTTATTTTCACCGATTCCTGCTGTAAATACAATAGCATCCACACCGTTCATAGCAGCCGCATATGCGCCGATATATTTTCCGACACGGTAAGCGTATGCTTCCAGCGTCGTCTGGGCATGGTCGTTGCCTGCTGCCGCAGCTTCTACCAGATCACGGAAGTCGCTGGAAATACCGGACAGGCCAAGCACACCGGAGTTTTTGTTGCAGATATTAATGACCTCTGCAGCTGTCAGATTTTCTTTTTCTGCGATAAAACCAACGATCGCAGGATCCATATCGCCGCTTCTGGTTCCCATCATCAGGCCTTCCAGGGGTGTCAGACCCATGGAGGTATCCACGGATTTACCGTGGTCAACTGCGGATACGGAAGCACCGTTGCCAAGATGGCATACGATAATTTTCAGATCCTTTCTGTCTTTTCCAAGCAGTTCTCCGACACGTTTGGAAACGAAATCATGGCTGGTTCCATGGAAGCCGTAACGACGTACTTTGTATTTCTCATAATATTCATACGGCAGACCGTATAAATAAGCCTTGCCGGGCATCGTCTGATGGAATGCGGTATCGAATACAGCTACCATCGGCACGCCGGGCATTACCTTCTGGCAGGATCTGATACCGATCAGGTTTGCCGGATTGTGAAGCGGCGCAAGGTCATTGCACTCCGCAATTGCCTCCAGTACACTGTCATCAATCACAACAGATCCCTTGAATTTTTCTCCGCCATGTACGATTCTGTGACCTACTGCATCAATTTCCTTCAGAGATGCGATCACGCCCTCTGCCGGATCTGTCAGCTTCTCGATCACAACCTTTACTGCATCGGTATGATCCTTCATCAGAACTGCTTCCGTCTTTTTGCCTTCGCCGGCTTTCTGATGGGTTACGCTGCTGCCTTCGATTCCGATTCTTTCACACAGTCCCTTTGCCAGAACCTCTTCACTCTGGCTGTCGATCAGCTGATACTTCAAAGAGGAGCTGCCGCAGTTGATTACAAGCACTTTCATGGAAATAAATCCTCCTGTTTTCTATTTTGACAGTCTCCGATCACACCGGAGGCTGTTTTTGCACCGCATACATTTTTATTGTACCATTTCACACGATAAAAAACCAGACCCGCAGCTATAAAAAACAGGGACAGACTATTTTCGTCCGCCCCTGTTCTGATTCCGGATTTCATGTTGTTATCCGTCAGCCCTGCCATCCAAAGCTGCAGATATCACGGATACAGTTTCGACTTTTCAGATCAGCTCCAGCACAGCCTCTCCCTTTGCCGGAATCGAAATCTCCTGCATATTGCCGTTTTCGTCATGCAGCACCAACGCAAAAGCTGCATCCTCTTCCCTGTTTTTACCATCTGCCGTTACAACAATTTTTTGACCGCTGCGGATCGCTTTTACGGTTTCCACAATCTGTCCGTGGATATCCGGGATTTTGCAGACTGCTTCTTTTCCATCCTTTAATGCAAACAGATGCAGCACAGAGCTTGCCGCATAGTCATAATCCGGGCGTTCTGTCACGCTGCCGACTGCCAGCAGGGTATTTTCCCGCACATAAAGCGGCAGGGAGAAATAGTCAAACCTGTCCTTGTAAAACCTTCCGCCCTCTTTAACTGTGCCGTCCAGATAATTTGTCCACGTGCCCTCCGGCAGATACCAGGCTGCGCTGCCATCCTCCGAAAAGATCGGTGCTGTCAGCAGACTTTCCCCCAGCATATACTGCATATCCAGAGTCTGGCAGGCCGGATCGTCTTCAAACTCAAATACCATAGGACGCATTACCGGCGTACCGTCTTCATGCGCTTCCACCGCTTTTGCATACAAATACGGCATCAGGCTGCATTTCAGCTGCACAAAATATCTCGCCACATCGCAGGCCTGCTCATCAAATGCCCACGGTACCCGGTAGCTTCCCGATCCATGCAGGCGGCTGTGAGAGGAAAGCAGGCCAAATGCAAGCCATCGTTTGTATACATCTGCAGGGGCAGTGTTCTCAAAGCCGCCGATATCATGACTCCAGAAGGAAAATCCAGACATGGCAAACGACAGGCCTCCACGCAGCGTCTCTGCCATGGAAATGTAAGATGCGCTGCTGTCACCTCCCCAGTGCACAGGGAACTGCTGTCCTCCTGCTGTCGCACTTCTTGCAAAGACAACCGCCTCCTGCTGACCTTTTACTTCTTTTAATAGTTCAAAAACACAGCGGTTATAGAGAAATGCATAGTAATTGTGCATGCTGACCGGTTCGCTGCCATCCTGGTATACAACATCGATGGGGATTCTCTCGCCAAAATCCGTCTTAAAGCAGTCCACGCCCATTTCCAACAGGCTGCGAAGCTTGCTCTGATACCATTTGCAGGCTTTCGGATTTGTAAAATCCACAACTCCCATACCGTTCTGCCAGTTATCGGTCTGCCAGATACCGTGTCCGTCTGCACGCTTCAACAGATAGCCGCCTGCTGCAGCTTCCCGGAAGGTTTTTGTTCCCTGCGCAATATACGGATTGATCCATACGCAGATTTTCAGACCTCTTTCATGATAACGCTGCAGCATTCCCTTTACATCCGGGAATGTCTCCGGATCCCATTCAAAGTCACACCACTGCAGACCTTTCATCCAGAAGCAGTCAAAATGGAATACACTTAGTGGGATCTTCCTCTCCTCCATGCCCTCCAGAAAAGAGGTTACCGTCTGCTCATCATAATCCGTCGTAAAGGAGGTAGAAAGCCACAGTCCAAAGGACCATGCCGGAGGAAGCGCCGGACGTCCGGTCAGACCCGTATAGGCTTTTAAAATTTCCTTATGGGTCGGTCCGTAGAAAAGATAGTACCTGAGCTCTTCACCGGGTACAGAAAATCCGACATACTCCACCTTCTCACTTGCCACCTCAAAGGAGACATTGCCGGTATGATCCACAAACACACCATAGCCTCTGTTCGTCATATAAAACGGAATATTTTTATAGGCTACTTGTGAAGCTGTACCTCCATCCTCGTTCCAGGTTTCTACTACCTGACCATTTTTGACAAACGCAGTAAAACGTTCTCCGAAGCCATATACATTTTCTCCGGGTGCAAGCAAAAGATCCTGGGTCATATAAGGAGTGTACTCATGCTCCTTCATATAATTATCCTGCGGCAGCATGCTGGACACGCTTCTGTCCCAGCGGACATAGCCGAGATTATGGAATCCGGAGGATGTCAGCAGTTTTCCATCTGCCCAGAAGCTGTAGCCCCAGTTTTTCCGGTCAACATGCACACTCACGCGTCCGGCATCCAGAACCGCCTCATGCTCCGTTATTGTCACAACTGCATCGCAGGTCGTCTCCTTTTTCTCAAATCGGGCCTCTCCCGTCCTGTAACCCTCATAATGCCAGGCACGAACCGAAATCACCTCCGGAGAAACCGCGAGGAATTCTATTGTAATGGTCGGTCGATTTAATGTGTCGCCTCTGGATAATACCGGTGATGTCGGAGCCACTACCCGCAGTCCGTTTTCCATTGCTTCTATATGGTATGCCTGTGATGCGAACTGTCCGTTTGTCCTCTCACTCAATAACCAGTATCCTTCCGTAAATTTCATGTTAAGTCCTCCTGTTGTTTTTTGCTGCACAGCATTTCACCAGCGGAGCATCCGTACGATCATCCCTTTACCGCACCTGCAACCATTCCTTCAATAATCTGCTTACTGAACACAAAATACAAAATTACGATAGGAGACATGGTGATCAGCATTGCCGCCATCTGCTTCGGATAATCTGATGCAAACTGTCCCTTAAACTGTGTCAGTGCCAGCGGTACTGTCTGCAGTGACACATTTTTGATCAGTACCAGTGCGAAGGAGAACTCATTCCAACAGCTAAAGATCTGTATGATCGCAACTGTCACCAGAATCGGTTTGGTGATCGGCAGAATGATCCTCCAAAGTGTATTTGAAAAGCTGCTTCCATCAATTGCAGCTGCCTCTTCCAGCGAAACCGGAATGGTTTTGACGTATCCTTCTACCAGAAAAATCCCCATCGGAAGTCCGAAGGACACATAGGGTAAAAGCAGCGTATACCATTGGTCGGAAATTCCGCATTTTTTGAAAACCACATAGATCGGCACCAGCAGAGAATGGATCGGAATCAGCATTCCCATCAAAAACATGACGTACAGCGCACGGTTTCCCTTAAAATGGACCCTTGCCAAAATATAACCGACAATAAATGAAAATAATACAATCAAAATGATAGACAGCGTAGTTGTACGTACACTGTTGAACATGGATTCTCCCAGATGATAATCGGAATTGCTCAGAATCCTGATGTAATTGATCAGAGTCGGATTTTTCGGCAGTCCAACAATATCTGCATTAAATGCCCTCTTTTCTTTTAACGAAGAGTACAGCATCCAGATCATCGGAAAAATACAGGACAACGAGAAAATGATCAGGATCAGATTCATAAATACTGCCAGGATTCCTTTGCGGATACGATGTGTTCCATTATCCTTTTTCATGTCCTACGCCTCCTTTTCTCTGGTGAACCTTTTGATCAGCCCCTGTGCTCCGCCGATTACAAGAAGTGATAATACAAAGATGCCCACAGAAATACAGCTGCCGTATCCCATATTACTCTGGTTAAAGGATACCTGATATCCATACATCGCCATTACCATGGAGGATGTTCCGGGACCGCCCTTTGTCATAACATAAATATTGTCAAAGGCTTTCATATTACCTGCAATACACAGCGTAATGCAGACAAGCATCGTGTTCTTGATCAGCGGCAGCGTAATATAGAGTGCGCTTTGTATACCGTTCGCACCGTCAATTTCCGCACTTTCAAAGATTTCGGTACTGATGGAGGAAATCGCAGAAAGGATGATCACCATGTAGTATCCGATATACTGCCAGATCAGCGGAATGGAGACAAGCAGCATGACCAGCTTTGTTTCATTGAGCCATACCTTACAAAGATCCGGTCTGCCGATCGTTCTCAAAAACCAGTTGATGATCCCGTATTGGTTATGATAGATCATGTTCCAGATCAAACCAAGGCAAACTGCAGAAATTGTGCTTGGAAAGAAGCCAAAGGTTCGATGGATCCCCTTTAATTTGACAACTCTGGAATTTACCATCAGCACTAAAACAAAGGCAATACCGATCTGCCCGATAATACACGCCACAACCAGATAGATATTATGTCCAAAGGCCTGCCAGAAGGTACCGTCATGGAACAAAGTGATGTAGTTTGTAAGCCCTGTAAAGGTCTTCTGCGGGCCGCCCTTCCATTCATAAAAACTGTATACAAGTGCTGTAACCAATGGTACAAAAACCGTAAATACGAACATCGCCACCGGCACCAGCAGATACAGGAGAATCGTTCTTTTTTTTGGTTTGATCGCAGTCAGCATCAAGGATCCCTCCCTTATTTTGCGCAAAAGCCGTCCCGCCTGATGGCAGGCAGAACGGCTCTGTACTTTCCTATTTTGGAACCTTCTCAAGGTGCTTCGCTCCTTGAGAAGTAGCGGCCCCTTCGGAACCTTCTCAAGGCGCTCCGCTCCTTGAGAAGTAGCGGAAAATGCCCTGCTCTGCGGGGCAGGGCATTTTCCTTAGTAGTTGGCTTCGTATGCGTTCTGGGCGTTCTGGGCTACTTCTTCAGGAGTGATATCACCATTCATCATTGTCTGAAGGTCAGTATTTAAAACATCCCAAACTGCATTAGTAATGTAAGAATCATAAATTTCACAGGTATCGGTATCCACATAAGACCAGTTGTAGAAATCCTGTGTGATCTGATCGAATGCGCTCAGGTCAACGTCTGCAACCTTGGTCAGTCCGCCCAGTGCATAATTTTCAGCTACATAGCTTGCAAATGCGGGACCGGTAATGTACTCAGCCAGGTCAATCGCTGCTGCCAGTTTTTCAGGATCGTCAGCCAGCTTGGAGTTGATTGCAACTGCGTATCCAAGACCGATATTCTGGGAATTCGGAGCCTGTGTTGCATCTGCAGGCTGAGGCAGAACCGCAAAGCCCATGTTGTTGAATTTCTCTTCGTCAGCATCCTTTAAGGCTGCCCAGATGTAGGATTCATCCCAGTTACCGCCGATGAATGCTGCTGCATCGCCGGAAATGTAATATTCACGCGCATCTTCGTTGGTAACAACGTTAAAGTCTTCGTTGAAGATCTTGGTATCGGTAAAGAGTCTCTGCATCTCTGTCAGGGCGCTTACAAATGTATCATCTGTAAATGCTGCGCCGTTCTTTGCCACCAGGCTCATAAACCAGTCAGGGCCGGTGTAACGGTTGCCCAGTGTGGAAAGGAAATCGGAGTTTGCCTGCCACTTGCCGCCATTGCCGAATGCAACTGTCGTAATACCCTTGCCGTTAAAGTACTCGGAAGCTTTTTCTACATCTTCCCAGGTAGACGGAAACTGATCGTAGCCTGCTTCTTTCCACATTGCCTTATCATAAATCACAACGGTACAGGTGCCGCCGGTCAGAGCCGGGAAGCCGTACATGGAATCTTCATAAGTAAACGGTGCGAAATATGCGGTATTGTAATCCGCATAATACGGAGATGCTTTGATATCATCTGTCAGATCATAAACCAGACCCTGTTTTGCCCAGTCGATGGTGTTCATGCCCTGAAGCAGGAATACATCGGGCAGGTCATCTGCTGCCGCCAGCGTTGCGATCTGTGTCTTATACTCTGCATTTGCAAGAACAGTCTGTGTCAGCGTAATATCCGGATGTGCGTCATCCCACTCACCCAATACGGTACGGAAGCCATCAGAGCCGCCATTTCCTTCAGATTCTTCGGAAGTAGAGTAATGCATAATCTCGAGCTCGCCCGCATAAGCAAGCTCAGAGCCGTCACCTGCTTCGGTCTCTGTATCCGCTGTATCTGCGGCTGTAGATTCTGCAGCTTCTGTCTTAACGGTCTCTTCTGCCGCCGGTGCAGAAGCAGTAGTTGCTGCTGTGGATCCGCACCCTGCTACTGTCGTTGCCAGCATTGCTGTTGAAAGTAACAAACCAAGCATTTTCTTTTTCATACCCTAAACCCTCCTATGAGTTTATAAAATTTAAGCATTCTCCGGAGCTTTCAGTATCCTCCACCCTTTACCGTGGTTTCCGAAGTAGCTATTACCGCACTACCCTCTGCTGCCATCCAGCTTTAAAACTGTTTGACCCTCATACAATTTTCCCTGTACTATCGTGATATTCCGCATTGCAGTTTTGGGCTTTTCGATCAGATCGATCAGCTTCTCTGCTGCGTACTGTCCAAGATGCTGTGTATCCTGACAGAGTGTCGTAAGATTCGGAACGGTCAGCTTCGCCAACCGGATTCCATCGTAGCCTGCAATGGAAATATCTTCCGGGATAGACATTCCCCGTTCACGGATTACATGAATGCCTCCAAATGCTGCAAAATCGTCCGGATATATAATACAAGTCGGCGGTCTTCTCAGATCAAGAAGCTTCTCTGTCGCTTCCCCCGCGCCCTTGGTATCGCGGTATCTTGTCATCATCACATATTCATCCGGGATCTCCACCCCAAGCTTTTCTGCTGTCCTGTAAAAAGAGGACAGGCGGTTTGTTGTAACTGCGGAATCTGTACCGTGGATATATGCAATTCTTCGATGTCCCATCTGATAAATATAAGTGAACAGATCTTCCATTCCCTTTGCATTATCCGAAACAACTGCCAGACGATCATTGAAGATATAGTCGATGGTCACAACCGGAATATCACTCAGTGCAAGCTGCAGCACCTCCGGCTCTGAAAAATCAACACATGCGATCATAATTCCGTCAAATCCCCGATATCTGGCATGCTCCAGATACGTCATCCGCTTTCCGCCGGAGCCTCCGCAATTGACAAATGTAAGATCATAATCTCTTGCCTCTGCGGCCACCTTGAAGCTATCCAGCACTGCAGCGAAATAATCATGCGTCAGACCATTATGCTCTGCATCTGTGAAAAGAACTCCGATGTTATAACTGCGATTCGTCTTCAATGTCCTCGCAAACAGATTCGGACGATATCCCATTTCTTCTGCCTTCTCACGGATCATCTTCTTGCGTTCTTCGCTGATGTCTGCATGATCGTTCAGCGCCTTGCTGACTGTTGCAACGGAAACCTGACATTCCTTTGCGATGTCTTTTAAGGAAACCATATCGCCTACCTCCCGCCTTCGACGCCTCCGTTTTTTTCATTGCGTCTTATCCTTATATCCTGCTGTTTTCTTTCATGCAACAGTTTGTTACGTAAACGATATACTTAAACGTTTTCTTTAATTGCATTATATGCGTCATGCACATATATTTCAATATTTTTTTATTATTTTTAATCATTTTGCCATTTTATACAATTTAATTTCCTGATTTTTGTTGCTTATTTATATTTTATTCTCTTTTCATACATGTGTTTTGCAGTTTCGCTGCATTTTCGTCAACATAACCCAGAAAACCGTCCTTTGACGCTTTCATTTTCGTAAGCTGTGCTTTTTCATTTTCATTGATTTTATCGCATTTTTCCAATATAATTCGAAATATATAATAGCTCTGCGTTTAACTTAATCATTTAAACTGTAGTTGCCTGGCACAGGCTTTCTTGCACAGCAGACGTCCAAAAGCAGCCTGAAACCTCATTTCAAAAGAGGATCTGCGCAGAGCTTCTTCGGCACAAAGGCGTCTGTAGAATGGAGGGTTTTATGAAATACGGTTACTTTGATGATATCAACCGGGAATATGTCATCACGGATCCTGCAACGCCGCTTCCCTGGATCAACTATCTTGGCTGCCGCGATTTTTTCAGTCTTATTTCCAACACCTGCGGCGGCTACTCTTTCTATAAAGATGCAAAACTTCTCCGTCTGACCCGCTATCGCTACAACAACGTCCCTGCGGATTCCAATGGCAGATATTTCTATCTTAAAGAAGGAAACAGCATCTGGAATCCCGGCTGGCAGCCGACCCAGACACCTCTGGATTTTTATGAATGCCGACATGGAATGGGATACAGCCGCTTTACCGGGCGGAAAAATCATCTGAAGGCCTCTCTGCTCACCTTCGTACCCCTTGAGGATTCCTGCGAGATCAATCAGCTTACGCTTACCAATGATTCTGAGCAGGAGAAAACAATTCAGTTGTTTTCTTATCTGGAATGGTGTCTCTGGAATGCAGATGATGATATGAAGAATTTCCAGCGTAACTTCAGCACTGGAGAGGTGGAAATAGAAGGTTCTATTCTTTATCATAAAACGGAATACCGGGAACGCCGGAATCACTACGCTCTGTTTTCTGTCAACACACCCATAGATGCTTTCGAGACAGACCGGGATTCCTTTCTTGGTCCATACCGCAGCAATCAGAATCCTTCCGCTGTTGAAAAAGGCCAGCTCTCCAATTCCGTAGCCAGTGGCTGGTCTCCTATTGCAGCCCATCAGATTGATCTGACGCTTCAGCCGGGCGAAAGCAAAACCTTTATTTTTGTCACCGCATATGTCGAAGTACCCGTTGAAGAAAAATGGGAAGCGCCGGGTGTCATCAACAAAAAACCTGCCCATGCCCTTTTGTCACGCTATCATAATCCTGATCAGGTACAAGATGCTTTTCTTGCGCTTCGCCATTACTGGACAGCGCTGCTGTCCCGATATCATATTTCCTCTGACTCCAGGGAAGTGGATCGCATGGTAAATATCTGGAACCAGTACCAGTGCATGGTTACCTTCAATATGTCCCGAAGCGCTTCTTATTACGAATCCGGTATCGGCCGTGGAATGGGGTTCCGTGACTCCTGCCAGGATCTGCTCGGTTTCGTCCATCTGATTCCGGAGCGTGCCCGCGAGCGAATACTGGATATCGCAGCCACTCAGTTTGAGGATGGCAGTGCATACCATCAGTATCAGCCGCTGACCAAACGTGGAAACGCAGATATCGGCGGAGGCTTTAATGACGATCCCCTCTGGCTGATCGCCGGTACGGTTGCTTACATCAAAGAAACCGGCGATTTTTCCATTTTAAAAGAGCCAGTTACCTTTAACAGCACCCCCGGAACCCAGCAGCCGCTTTTGGAGCATCTGAAGCGCTCCTTTAACTTTACTGCAACGCATAAGGGACCTCACGGGCTTCCGCTGATCGGTCGTGCCGACTGGAATGACTGTCTGAATTTAAACTGCTTTTCCGCAGAGCCCGGTGAATCCTTCCAGACGTTTGGTCCCAGTGAGGGACCTGTCGCGGAATCCGTATTTATTGCCGGAATGTTCGTCAAATATGGGGAAGAGTACGCGCAGCTTGTCTCTCTTCTCGGCAATGCTGTGGAGGCAGACCGTGCCCGTAAGGAGGTTGCAGCAGTCTATCAGGCAGTCCTGGATTCCGGCTGGGACGGGGAATGGTTCCTCCGGGCCTACGATGCCTACAGCCACAAGGTCGGCTCCCGGGAATGTGAGGAAGGTCAGATTTTTATCGAGCCCCAGGGCTTCTGTGTCCTCGCAGGCATTGGCGTACAGGAAGGGCTTGCACAAAAAGCTCTGGATTCTGTCAAAAAACGTCTGGATACCAAATACGGTGTCCTGCTCCTGCAGCCTGCTTATACCAGATATCACCTGGAGCTTGGCGAGGTCAGCTCCTACCCGCCCGGGTACAAGGAAAATGCCGGAATCTTCTGCCACAATAATCCCTGGATTTCCATCGCAGAAACCGTCATCGGCAGAGGCAGCCGCGCATTTGAGGTATATCGTAAAACCTGTCCCGCTTATCTGGAAGATATCAGTGACATCCACCGCACAGAGCCTTACGTTTACGCACAGATGGTTGCCGGCGCAGACGCTCCCAGACACGGTGAAGCAAAAAACAGCTGGCTAACCGGCACTGCAGCATGGACCTTTGTCAATATCTCCCAATACATCCTCGGTATCCAGCCCGACTGGAACGGTCTGCGTATTGATCCCTGCATTCCTTCCGACTGCAACGGATATGATATCCACAGGCACTACCGCAATGCCGACTATGATATCCACATCCAGAACCCGAACCATGTGGAAAAGGGCGTTGTTTCCCTTCTTGTTGACGGAACTCCCATTGACGGCTGTGTCGTTCCTTTCACCGAAGCCAAACAGCACTATGACGTTACGGTTGTGATGGGCTGACCTGTATCACAGCAAAAAAATTTGCCTCCCTTTTTAATGTTTTGATATAGTACAGTAAAACCCCGGACAGAGTTTGAAAAATCACTCCGTCCGGGGTTTTTGATTCATAACAATAGAATGCTCGCAGAGCGTGCATTCTATTGTTGGAATTATTTATAAGTCCATCTGCAGCTCTGCCCAGACCGGGACAGAGACCGATGCACCCTTTCTCGACACTGCAATTGCGGATGCCTGTGCAGCGATCGAAAGACACTGTTCTGCAGAAAATCCCTTTTCCTGCGCCATCAGAAAATATCCGGTAAAGGTATCTCCCGCCGCCGTGGTGTCAACTGCCTGTACTTTCTGTGCCGGGCAGAAATACCGTTCTTCCCGGTCTGCATACCATGCACCTTTTTCTCCGAGGGTCAGTACAACTGCAGCATCCGGATACTGAAACAGCATCTGATCCAGAATGTCTTTTGGCTCGCTTTTTTGGGTCATCTGACTCCCCTCTACCTCATTGATGAAAAACAGGGAAACCTTTTCCAGCTGCCAGCTTAAAATGCAATCTTCAAACGGCGATGGATTCAATACGATCGAAATGCCTCTGGCATAGGCTTTTTCCAGAATATCTTCGATTCCGTTGATTTCATTCTGTAAGATCAGGACATCTCCTTTTTCAAAAGAATCCAGAACGCTATCGATATATTCCGTCGTCCACATCCGGTTCGTACCGCCATACAGGACGATGCTGTTCTGTCCGTTTTTGTCCACCTGAATGATCGCATGCCCGGTTCTATTGTCCCGTTCCTGCACGAGCCTGCAGTCCACGCCAAACTCCTGTGCTGTTTCCAGCAGCTCACCTCCATCAGAGCCTACCAAACCTGCAAGATACACCTTGGCATCTGCTTTTGCAAGGGCTGCAGCCTGGTTAAAGCCTTTTCCTCCGCAGGCCTTATCCAGCTTCACAGAAGCAATCGTTTCTCCCGGTTCGACAATATGATCCAGGGAATAAATATAGTCATAATTTAAGGAGCCCATTACAAGAAAGCGTGTCCCCAAGGACGCGCTTTCCTGACATCGTGCTTTTGATCGTTTCGTTTCCTGCTCCTTCATTCTCTGGGATTTCATGAATTACACCTCATCCGTATCGAAGAATATTTTGCATGGCTTCCGTTTCGAACAGACACGCCAACCGCACCCTGCAGATAAGGATGATCCGTATCCTCATATTCCAGTACAGCAGTATCTGCCTGCAGCTGTTGGCTTTGTCTACATCCAACCGGCACTTCTTTAATCTCTGCATGCAGTCTGGCTCCCTGCGCGCAGACAGAAACCTCATAATCCCTGCCAGCCTTCCAGTCAAAGGCTGTCTCTGTCAGAACACGATATCCATTTTCATTCTTCAAGAGCGCAATTTTAGAATCCGCAAGGAGTGCAACGGCGTAGGAACGGATCGCCCCCTGTACCCGCACATTTACCATATTGTTTTCGCCTGTCAGGGGAGTCATTTCAAATACCGCCGTATAGTCTTTCCAGTCATATCTGCCGGTATACGCTTCTCCAAAATCTGCGCAGGACAGATGCAATGCTCCCTGATCCAAATACAGATGTCCCTTCAGTCTGGTAAACTGGCTGACCTCTTTATGTAAGCCAGTCCACACTTCTGTCGTTTCCTGGCAAAAATCGATCCGATAATCCGGTGTTCCATCTGCCCACAGATCATCCAAAAGTCCTGCAAAGGTCTGAGTTGCTTCCGTTCCCATCAAAAGATCAAAGCAGACTCCCATCTCGCCGATCAGCGCGCCCTCCCAGGACGGAATCCGGAAGCTCAGCTCCTGCCAACAGCCCTTTTTCAGATGTACGCTCTCGCCGGTAAAAATTTTTCCACTCCGCAGATCCCGCACATACAGGCTGCAGTCCGCTTCCCCGGCATACTCCGGAAGCATTACGCTTCCATATACCGTCTGCCCCGGGTAAACCAGCGGGGAGAAACAGGGATCATATCTGCTGTCGTGAAAATCCTTCGGCTCATAGTAAGTTTTCTGATATACAAAAACACGTTCTCCGGAATTTACCGGAACTGCCGTCGCTTTCAGGCTTCTGCTGCCGCTATGTGCAGACTCGTCTGTATTGCAGACACAGCATTCTCTCGTGATCGGATCCTTCTCATCCGTCACGCTGTCCACCCGGATCTGCATGGAATGCGTAGATCCCGGGAATTCAAAATGACAGCTGTGAATTCTTTTCTCTGCAAGCTCCTTCCACGGCTCCGGAAGCTCTTCTCCCGCAAGCTCATATGCCATTTTCCCGATATACAATGCTCCATAGGGAACATCCATGATGTTTAAGGAGCCTATCACACTGGAGCAGACCAGCAGATCATGCACAGGTTTTCTCCAGCGGTCATAATCAATCCCCTCCAGACCATTGCGGACACCGATAATGGTTGCCACATTACCACCGTTACAATCGGTATCCCATCCACACATTGTAACGATGGCGATGGTATCTGAAAAATCGCCGTTTCCATATATCAGCGCCAGAATCATAACTGCAATATTCGGAATAATATGGCAATTTCCCGGATATTTATCATAACCGTAGTTTGCATGAATGTAGGCAAAGCAGTCTCTCCAGTTCTGCGGATGCTCTTCATAAAACTCCATTACTGTCCGTACGATCTTCGCATATTCACAGTCTGACGGAATATAGGAAAGTCCTGTTTCCAGAATCTTTTTGATCTCTTTTTCCTCAAATGCGGCACTGATGCACACAGCCACAAAAATACCGCCGTATAACGCATTGCCATCATGCGTTACACTCGCAGCCTTGCCGGCCAGCTTTGCAGCCAGCGCCGGATTACCCGGTGCAACCAGTCCCCAGGTATCAATAAATATCTGTCCGCCGATCTGCTCCGCTATTGTACTTCCATTCTGCGCAATACTGCCGCTTCGCGGCGCGGGTATGCCGCTGCGCAGGTTCAGATATGCCGTATGCTCCGTACTCGTTCCGTAACCGCCCCACCAGAAAAATCCATGCTCATAGGGTGCGTAATTTAACAGCGCATTTGCAACATCCTGTGCTGTCATTTCTGCTCCATGTCCGCCATCCTCAAGACCTCTCAGATAGAATAACGGTCCGTTGCTGTCATCATCCGCTGCAAACTCCCGATAATCCACCGGATAATCTGTCAGTTCTCCATAGATATTTTTTATTTTCTCATAGGTCCAGCCTTCTACCGGAGCTCCATAACGGATACCAATGATTTTGGCTAACCAGCCTGCGTAAATACGCTCCAGATATTCTTTTTTCATACCTGTCCCTCTTCAGCCAAAATTCGCCAGCTTTGTAAACAGATCCGAAAAAACTTTATCCCTGTTTACATGATAAACATAACGCATCAGATGTCGCTTCGGATCCACAGAATAATGCCCGTCGTATTCCGGGATCGGGCTGGGCATCAGATAATCCTCCATGAAGCGCTCATCCAGCAGCCATGCGACGGTTGTGATATCCCAGATCACACGAGACCATGCCAGTTCGTTACTGCACCGGCGTCCCTCCGTCTTTGTCGTGCTGACCAGATAATCACAGAGTCGGTTTTTTCCCTTCAGATAGGCATCCAGCTCCGGTCCTGTCGTCGTAACCTCCGATACAACGCCAGAGCAGGGAAGCTGCACCAATGCGGCTCCGCACTCAAAAATGATCCTTGCCGCGGCAACGTCCTGATACAGATTAAATTCTTTGTTTTCCGGCCAGTGCAGTGCATTGCCGCCCAGCCATACGATCACGATCCGGTCGATAATATCCGGATTTTTCAAAATTGCAGAAGCCACATTTGTGATGGCGCCAATCGCAAGGACATACAGCGGTTTTTCCGGAGTATAGTTCATTGCACGGGCCGCCAGATCTGCCGCTGCAGGGGATTCTACCGCTGTCTCTTCATCCGGCAGGTAGCCTGTCGAGCCTTTGTATACACTTTTTTTCAGCTCGTCCTTTCCCATCAGCGTCAGAATATTTAAGATCTCCTGATAGCTTTTCTCCATTCCATCTGCAGGGCCTGTGGATTTTTCATTAAAAAACGGTGCTGCATAGATTGCCTGTAAATGGAGTTTTTCTGCGGAGCAGATCAGATACGAAACAGCGAACTGATCGTCGATTTCATTATAGGTATCGGTATCCAGTACAACATCTACCGGTCCCGTCGGTCTGCTCAGACGGGCAAGAAGTCCCGGATCCTCCTGTTTTTTTGGTACCCATTGTGTTCCCTTTTTCTGTTTCATACGCAGTCTCAGCTCCTTTTCTTATTTCTGCCCGCTCTTTTTGCTCCGCAGATTTTTTTGTAACTGTTCCATACCCTCACAGTTACATTTTTTCCTTTATTCCTGAGGTGCCTTTTCTCCGGTTACGCAATCCATGGTATAAAGAATGGATGCCTTTTTATAGAACGCACGATATGCGATCTGATCTGTCATGTGATTTTTCTCCGGTGTTCCATACAGCGGATTCTCCAGGATTTTCTCTGCACATACGATCAACTCCTTTAAATAGGTTTTGGGAATCGGATGCACATAATGCCCCGGGAAGATCAGATCAAACTCAGCTTCTCTGCCCTCCAGATGCTTCAAAGCCTTTGCATAATGCTCCATGGTATCCGATTTGCAGCGATCCATGATCAGAGTCGGTGTGCTGACTACGGAATCGCCGGAAAACAGCAGACGGTTTTCAGAATCCAGCAGGCAGATTCCATCCTGAGTATGTCCGAAGGTCTCGATCACCTCCAGCTTACGTCCCCCCAGATCAAATACCTTTCCTTCCTCGATGGGATTCACACGATACTCATGAAGATAAGAAATCGTATCTGCTACAGACGCTTCTCCATTATATTCTTCTCTATCCAGCTGTCCCTTGATAAAGGCGCTGCGTACCTCCTGACAGTTCTGCTCCTTTAAAACGCTGACCGCATTTTTATGAGCATAAACCTCATCAAACCAGACATTGCCGCCCGCATGGTCATAGTGATGGTGGGAGTTTACTACCAGACAGGGCAGATCCGTCAGTTCCTTTACAACCGCATGTACATTTCCTGCACCAACACCTGTATCCAGCAGCAGTGCCTGAGTTTTTCCGATGATCAGATACATCAGCGCAATGCCGAATTCATCAATCGCATATACTCCATCCGCTACCAGCTGAACGGTAAACCCGTTAATTTTCCGAATATTCATGTTATCCATTTTTATTTTCTCCTTTTATTATAATACTTTTTCTTTTTTCTGAAAACTTCGGAATTGATTTGTGTAAATTATTTTTCATCCCGGCTTATGGGAATTTCCAATCCGTCATATGCCACAACGATCTGATATTCCGGCTTTGCATCCGTCATTATCCCTTGAAGCTTTTCATGAGGCGCCGTATGACACTGATTTATATGGGAAAGATATATTTTGGTATCCTGCCGGATCGTTTTATTTTTTTCAAATGTATCCAACAGCTCCAGAAAAGTATCCGCACATAAATGGGTATTCCATTCCTCCTGCAGCTTCAGATTTCCGAATGTACATTCTGAGATCCAAATGTCAAGATTCTGATTTTTCATGAAATCAAGGGTTTCTTCCTCATACAGTCCGGTATCCATTCCATACAGCATTTTTGTTCCGTCTTTTGCCTTCAGCACGTAATTTGCGCTGCGCTCTTTTGCCATATTCCCGCCGTGATTTCCACGAATCGGTGTAACCTCATACTCCCCTATGGAATAGGTCTCAAAATATTTCAGCTTGTGGAAGGCATAAATCCCCTTTTTTTCCATTCCACGGAGAGATCCGCCAAATGCAATCTCACTGTCACGCAAAAGCTCAATGAACCGATAGCCTTCTTCCGAAAAATAGAAATGCACCGGTGTTGTCCGAAGATGAGTTGCCATGCTCATAAGTCCCAATGCCGTAAAATCAAAATGATCATCATGGGTATGGGTAATCAGAACATGCTCAATGTCACACATAGAACCATATTGAAGAGCCTGGGTGAAAATATCCGGCCCCATATCGATCATAATATTCCTGCCCAGCCGAAAGCAGGAACGTTTGCGGACATCCTTTCCGCCATGCTCACGGGCATAATTGCACATCGGGCAGTCACAAAATGGGCTCGGCACACCTTCGGATGCTCCTGTTCCGTAAAAAATACCTGTATCCGCCATAATTTTCTCCTTCCAGATCGTAATTGTCTTTCTGTTTCCGAAGTAATTTCTGTATTTTCAGAATTTCATCTGCTTGCAGGTTCTGACACCATTGACATAAATGTCGTTTGCCAGCTCCGTAACCAGACGAAGATCCTGCCAGGTTTCACATTTTTGCCCCATAAAGGAAATATTATCAAAGGTAATATCATGGACACGTACTTCTTCTGTCGGCGACTGATATCCGCGGATCAGCGAAACCGGAATATCGCCGTTTAATACCTGAATGTTCTCAAAATGAATATCATTGATCTCCCCTTTGGCAACCTGCTGCGTATATCTGCAGAGCAGAACCTTGATATCAAACAGCTTCTGTTCCGCCTGCTCTACCCGGATATTTCTGTAATGGACATCATGCACATGACCGCCATCTGCCTGATGGATAGAAATCGCCGCACCGCCCATATTTCCTTCGTACTGACAGTGAATGATATCACAATCCTCAAATACGAGATCGTGGATTTCACTCTGAAGCCCATAGCCCAATTCAATTGCATTGCCCGGCTCCGCATTCCAGAGTACGTTGTTGTGGACATATACCTTCGTCACATCCCGAACCGTCGAAGTATCCCCAATCAGCCCATGGGCCTTAATACAGATACTGTCATCCGTCGAACGGATAAAGCAATTCTTTACCTCCACATCCTGACTGCTCGTAATATCAATACCATCTCCTGTTACAATTCTGGACATGATATTCATATCATCAATGACAACATGATCACATGCCGCTGGAACCACATGCCAGGAGGGTCCGTCTACTGCCGTAAAGCCTTTTAAGAGGACATTGTTGCACCACTTGATATAGATAAAAAAGCGATGGGCATTACTGTCCGGCAGATGCCAGCAGGCTCCATTGACGATTCCGTTTCCTACAATGGAAATATTATCGCAATGATCCGCATAAATACAGCCGGATACCACGGCACCCTCTTCGATATAGACCGTATCATTCGGTTTTAAGGTAAGAATCCCGACATTGTATACCTTTCCTTTTTCAAAGCAGATCGTTGTATTTTCCGGTTTTTCGATTCTGTGCGAGCAAAGCACGAATAATGCGTCATGCAGACCGCCGTCTGTCTCTACCGTAAATTTCTTCGGCTCGTCGAGATGAATCTGAACAGTCTCCCCTGTTACCGAAGGAACGATTCCAAAGCTGGTCGGACGAATTGCCAGCTTCTCAAAGGGTGTATGAATCGAAATTTCCAGATCATAGGCTTCGTCATCTACTACAACAACATAATCAAAGGAGTCTGTATGATATACCACGCGCTCCGTTCCATTGCAGACAACGCTGTATTTTGTTGATTTTTCCAGTTCCTCTACGGAATTCAAAATAAACCGCGGCTCCTCAATCGGATCCGGATTGTGATAATAAATTAAATCGTTTTCAAAATCCTTCATGTCTTTTTTCTCCTCGTATCAATTTCTACAGTCCATCAAATTTATCCCTTAACTGCACCGGCTACCATACCGCCGATAAAATAAGAGGAACACTTCAGATACAACAAAACCACCGGAATGGTCGCGATACACAGACCTGCACACAGTACACCATAATCCGTATTGTACATGGAATTAAAGTTCATCAAACCAAGCGGAAGCGTTTTTAAGGAATCCTTTTTAATTTCAATCAGTGCCCAATAGAATTCACTCCAGGTACCTTGGAAGTTAAAAATCATTACGGTAGCGATAACCGGTTTTAACAGCGGAAGCGTAATCCGAAACAGGTTCTGCAGCAGGGAGCAGCCGTCCAGCAGTGCTGCTTCATCCAGCTCTTTCGGCAGGCCTTTTACATAGTTAATCATAATAAAGGTTGCCGTCGGAAGCCCCAGCGTAACATACGGAAGCAGCAACGCAAGCCGCGTCCCGTTCAGTCCCCACGCTTTCAGCGTCGTAAAGTTGGGGATTGTGAGCATTTCAGATGTGATAAACAGTCCGGACAAAAACAGTATTTCAATGAATCCACTGCCCCACGGTCTTAATTTCCCGAGCGCAAAGGATGCGAGTATAATAACGATCAACTGCACTGCCAGCGTCATAATCGTAATAATAACACTGTTCATGAAAAAGCTTCCAATTTTACCAATTTTCCATGCAGAAACATAGTTTTCCGGTTTAAAGGTCGTAATGCCAAAAGGGTTCGTCAGAACATCCAGATTGGATTTTACGGATGTCAGAAACATAAACACCAGCGGATACAGCACAATCACTGCCAGAATCAGAAGAACGATCTGACTGAATATCCCTCCTATTGTGAGTTTCTTTTTTTCTTTCATTATTTTCACCCCTTCGCTTATTCGTAGTTATACCTGCGTCCAATCAGTCTGCTGATCAGCACCAGTGTCAGAATGATGATAAACAGCACAGTAGACATTGCCAGTGCCCTGTAAAACTTGAAATCAACGAACGCCGTAGTATAAATCAGCTGTGCAACTACAGTCGTCGCCTTGCCGGGGCCACCGCCGGTCAGCATATAGAACAGAGCAAAGGATTTCATACCGCCGGAAATGGAAAGGATGACGTTTGTTTCCGTCGTTCCCGCAGTAAGCGGAAGGAAAAAATTGAAGAACAGATCTTTTTTGGTCGCGCCGTCAACCGCTGCGGATTCCAGAACATCTTTGGAAATATTCATCATCGCAATATAGAATAAAACCATCGTAAAACCGATATACTGCCAGGTATTTACCGCAATAACCGTGCCGAGGGCAGTGCTCTTCTCCCCGATCCACGCATGTGTCAGATTGTCAAGACCAACCAGGCGCAGCAGCGTATTGACCAGACCAATATCCTTGTTCAGCATAAACTTCCACATAACCGCCACTACAGAAGCGGGGAGGACGACCGGGATATATAAAGCTACTTTATAAAACTGCTGCCACTTCGGAGTCATATAATATACTGCAAATGCAAGCAAAAAACCGAGGGTTGTCTGAATCAGTGTGGAAACCACTGCAAAAACCAGATTGACCTTGATCGCCGCCCAATATTCGTCATTATGAAACAGCTCAATGTAGTTTTTCAATCCAACAAAACTAAGATCCGAACCGAATGCATTCCAATCCGTAAAGCTCCTGACCAAGCTCTTAAAAAACGGGAAAACAAGAAAGCATCCCAAAAATACAAAACCGGGAATCAGAAAAACATATCCCATGAGCTTTTGCCTTGTTTTATAATTCATTTTGCTCTTCATATCTTCACCCTTTCAAATAGGGCTGGCAGTCAACTTTCTGCCAGCCCTATTTCAGTCTGCCGCTATTTATTACTTACCGTTTTCTTCCAGTAATTTGACGTACGCATCTTCGATCTTCTGACCGAATTCTTCAGGAGTTTCGGAAGGATCGGAGAGAAATTCTGCTTCCAGATCACCAGTATCTGATCCTATATCGCCGGCATTGTAGTCATAGTTTTTTCTATAGCTCTCTGCGCTGGAGAAGATTTCTGCAAATTCGCTCTGGTTTGCATTGTCATAGGTGCAGTCCTTATTTGCCATTACAGACAGTGTCTCGTTACCGAATTTCTGCTGTACCTCTTTGCTTGTGATATATTTTAAGAATCTTGCGGACTGTTCCGGATACTTGGTACCGGAATAAACCATGAATCCGTCAACACCAAAGTTGTGAAGCAGGGTAGGCGTGCCTTCGGGTGCAGGGAACGCCATAACGCCAATTTCGAAACCGGCTTCTGCGGAGTTCTTTTCAAGATCCGTCAGTTCATTGTTGTTTACAAATGCAAACAGACCTTTCTGCAAATAGAACTGACCGGTAGCATCTTCTCTCGTCATAGCAAGAGAATCCGCATCAATGTAACCTTTGTCAACCCAGTCTCTTAATCTTGCTCCTGCTTCAGTATATTCTTTGGCAACATCCGTATAGTGACCTGTCAAATAGTCATTGTTTTTGAGATATCCTGCATCGTACATGTAATGCAATGCAAAAGTCTCAACCAGGGATGCAATCTGAAAGCCGTGAGGATTACCAGGCGTCAGCAGAGGTGTTACTCCGGCCTTTGCAGCTTCGCCGAGCACTGTTTCAAACTCTTCCAATGTGGTGGGAACTTCCCAGCCATTCTCTTCCATCATCGTCTTGTTATATGCAAGCACGGTACAGGTTGTTCTGAACGGTATGCAGAAGACCTGATCGTTAACAGTACCGGACTGTACAGCGGGTGCCAGCAGGGAGTCTCTCCATTCATTGTTATTCTCTTCCAAATAAGGAGTGAGATCGTATGTAGCGCCTACGGAATTGAACGAACCCATCTGGTTCGCCCAGCAACATGCTACATCAGGAGCTTCGCCTGCAGCGAAGGCCGTTGTCAGAGTCTGTGTCAGAACGTCCCAGGTGATTATCTGTGTCTCAACCTTGACATCCGGATTTGCCGCTTCGAAATCGGATATCATCTGTTTGAATTCCTCTTCGTACTCCGGCCAGTCATGCATGAAAGTGATGGTCACCTGTTCGCCGTCAGTAGTCTGCGCTGCTTCCACTGTGGCATCATCCTTCTTTTCCGTCGTGGCAGCGGTATCCGCAGGAGCTACTGCATTTGTAGAGCCGCAGCCTACAAGGGCGGATGCAGCAGTCATGACTGCCATCACAATCGCCAATACCTTTTTGTTCCTCATACCATGTCCTCCTTTTTATTTCCGACACAAGAACGACTCGTTTTGTGTCTATCTGCTTTCTGCAGATCATTTACCTCATTTTCCCCTGATGTCTTCCCCTTCCTGTCAGTCGATATCCATTTGCTGAATGTAAGCCTGCTGCCGTTTCAGCATTTTCTTAAATGCATGATACACGCCATCTGCATTTTCTTTCAGGGTTCGTTTGGAATTCGTATGTGGATTGATGCTCGTGGCGTAATCCAGCTGGCTGATCCAGTCTGCCGGAATCGATTCACTTCCGGAAAGTGCACCGGCAATTCCACCGGCAACTGCCGCAACACAGTCTGTATCACGTCCCATATTTACACCTGCAAGGATCGCTTCCTTCGTATTTCCATGAACCATCTTAAAAATAACGACGCCCTTTGTGACAACTTCATTTGCATAGCTGAATGGATACGGCATTCCAAATCCATTATAAATGGAATCAAAATGCTGTCTCAGCTGAAGAATATCGCTGCAGCCTGCCGCTTTTTTCAATTGCTCGTCAATCTCTTTCACAACGACGTCGGGATCACAGTGATCAAAAATTGCCCCGATCACAGAATCCACAGTTGCGCCGGGCTTCGTTCCCTCCGCAATTGCTACGCCAGTAACACATGCCCATTTCAGCCCACGGCTGTTCGTTGTCTGATACAGCTGTCCGACCTGCAGGATATCCTCTTTTGCGCCTTCTACATTGCCTGCGTTGATCAGTCCGATCGGATGACACGCCCTTGCAAAGCTGTTGAGTCCGGCGTAATCACAATATCTGCCAAGATCAGTTGCCGGTATTCCGGTTTTTGCCATTTTCAGAAGAACCCCTTCAAACGGTTCGGATACCCAGCCTCCTGCATTCGGATTTGCGTATTTGTTCCAGGCAGCCCTGACGTCCTCCGCTGTGACTCTTCCCTCTTTTTCCATAATCGCGGAAATCATCAGCTTCTGCCGTTCCACGCCGTCCTCTGTCGTTCCGGGTTCCCTGTCCCAGCCATTTCCGTAATGCTGGTACGGAAGATACCCGTCTACATAGCCGTACTTCCTGTCAATTTCTTCATAAGTCATTCCCTCAACAGGAGCTCCCATTGCTGAACCGATATGGCAGCCACAGATACAGCCAAAAAACTTGTCCTGTAAAATTATGCTCATATAATCTCCTTTTTCGTTATAATTTCTGTTCAATCGTTATAAATATATATTACTTCTGCTTCGTATATTTGTCAATATATTGTATTTTCATTTATTTTTATTGAATATATTAGTAAAATTATACCATACCCATATGCTTGCAAGTAAAAATACCGTTCCATCATCTTTTGACAATGGAACGGTATCTGTATTTCCTTATTCAGTTCTGCCCCTTTACTTCCAACTCAGCGCTGCAATTCCAAATTTATCCCTTTTTCTCGTCAATTCTTCATCGCTGTATTTTTCAATTGCGATCTCTGCAAGATACAGTACTCTGCAGCCTTCCTCCAGATGTCCCAGATACGAAGTCTCCGGTGTTGCCATGCAAATATGGATATGCGGCTCCCCGTCTATAATCAGCCCCTGCCCGGCCGCCACTTCAATCGGTCCTTCCACGGTATAAAAACCGTTGGTCGGATCCTCCTCGGTGGTCTGGATCATGTGATATCGCGCCTTATCCAACGTTCCAATCATAGATACAACCGCTCCGTTTTTGATCTTGTGTTCGGTAATGGCCTGGTTCAGGCACTGCAGCATATCATCGCCTTTTCCCAGATGAAGCAAAATAACGTCTCCTGTTTTCCTGACATGAAATGTGTTCATCTTACATCCTCCTGTTTTATGAAACCCTTCCTATGTTTTCTGTATCTGTTGCGTTTTCCGGCGTTTGTGTCCGGAGAACTTTACGAAACAAAATAAAGAATGAGCTCCCGAGCATAATGCTGACGCTGATCCATGCAGAGGCTTCTGCAGCGGCAATCCCCATAAAGCTGTGCCTGCCAAGCCAATATCCAAAAATCAGTCTGCTGATGACTTCCAGTCCGCCGGAAAGCATCGGAATCCATGTATTGCCCATTCCCTGAATGCAGTTTCGAAATACCATCAGAAATCCCAGGAAAAAGACGAAAATTCCCACAATCAGCAGATATTGTCTGCACAACTCAAGTACTGACGGATCTGTCACCATCAGCGACGCGATCCTTTTCCCGCCGAAAATCTCAATGGCAGACAGCGGAATATGAATCAGGATAGAAAGAATCACTCCCATCCGAACACCGTCTTTAATTCTGTCATATTTTTGCGCACCGTAGTTCTGACCGACAAATGTCATAAATGTCATTCCCAGCGCATTGCTGAATTCTCCGATCACGCTGCGAATTTTGGTGGACGCCGCATAAGCCGCCACTGCAGACGCACCGAGATCGTTTACAAAAAACTGCAGGATCATTCCACCGACTGCCGTTACCATACTCATAATTCCGACCGGCATCCCGGTTTTCAACATTCTGACTGCCAGCCGTGCATTTTTGCTCTTACAGCCGTCTAAAAGACTGACAAATTCCAATCTTTTCAAACCTGCGGCACAAATCGCAAAGGAAAATACCTGAGACAACACCGTTGCCACAGCCGCTCCCTGCACGCCCCACTTCAGTATGAGTACAAATACGCAGTCCAGACCAACATTTGTTATAGAGGAAACAAGCAGCGCACAAAATGGCGTAGACGAATCCCCCAAAGACTGCAAAACGCTCATAAACAGGTTATTCAAAACGGTAATCACAAACCCCAGCAGGATCACTTTGATGTAATCCAGCGACTGCTCCAGAATTTCTCCGGGCGTATGCATCAGAATCAGGAAATCTCTGATCGCCAGAGATCCGACAATTGAGATCATCGTTCCCACAATCAGCGACAAAACGGATGCAACAAAAAATCCACGGTTTACCAGATGATAATCCTTTTTCCCGTAGGCCTGTGAAATATGGATGCAAAATCCTTTTGTAATCCCCATTGCAAATCCGAGCGTCAGCCAGACTACAATGGATGTCGCGCCGACTGCTGCCAGCGCCTGCGCTCCGATTCCCCGCCCGACAACGACGCTGTCCACAAAGCTGTAAAGCTGCTGAAACAGACCGCCAATTGCCAGTGGAATATAAAACAGAATGATATTTTTGGCAATGCTGCCTTCTGTCATGTCCCTTGCTTGTGTTTTCATAAGTTTACCCCGCAAAATTTCTGCCCTTTCTTTTCCTATCAACGATTGTTCAGGTTCAGGCGAAGCTCAACAGGCAGGATTCCTCCCGCCGTATGCCCCCGCAGCTCCATAATTTCAACATGCAGATCTTCCGGATCGATACCGCCTCCCCCTTAAAATAGAAATTCGCTTGCTTAAAATAATTTTACTCTATTTTCGTCTTTTGTACAGAATAATTTGCTTTTAGATATCTGAAAAACGGCATATGAAAAGGATCAGCCCTTTGAATGCCAAGTGATCTGCTGAAAATAATGTCTGCCCTTTCATCAACAAGGAAGAAGAACAGCTCACCAAGAGTTCTTTGTCTCTGGTTCTTTTTGATTGACTATTTATAACAAAATGGGCAATTCCGATTGGAATTGCCCACTCATTTTTCTCCAAAATCCAACGGTTTTGCCGTCTCCATGCATTTTTCGCCTTATGCCGGTGCAGCCTGTGCTGCGTTGTTTGCGGCATTTTTCGCTGCGATGACTGGTCTGGATCCTCACACCCAGGTCGTCATCATTCTTCTTCCGTCTGTTGTACTCAACCTCGAAGAGGATCCGGTTAAACAGTCCGGTTTCGTAGCAGTCCACCAGCTGTGGAAAAATACTGTAGTTCTTGTAGATCAGTCGGAAGCGTTCGCGGGGAGTTGCTTTCCCGTAGCTTTCCACCAACTTATCTTCTGTAATGCACATGTTCGCACCTCCATTTTCTTTCTTGGAGGTTAGGCTTGCCGGCTTGCGTCACCTCTTGCTTACATATGTCACTCTACGGAACGCCACGGAATAAATCGTTCGTCAAACGGTCAACTTCTGTTGACCGGTAGTCAACTCAAAAAAGTAAAAAAGAAAAGACGTATGAAACCAAATGTCTCATACGCCTCATAGGATTTATGATTATAACTTTGTAAATTCATCAAGCTGCTTATCTACATCTCTTCCGGAATGCATAACCCGAATCACTGTAACCAATTTCTTTGTCTTATCGGGGATATAGAAAATAACATAATTATCAACAGGCACAACTCGTGTATTTCGACTCTTCCAGGGTTCTCTTTCATATTGCCGGAACTTCTCCGGATATTCTCCCAAGGAAAGGATTTTTTCTTCGATCCGGTCAAGCTGTCCGGCTGCATTCTCAGGCGAAAGAAGATCAAATGCTATATACTCAAAGATACCGCGAAGATCGTTCTCAGCCTGCTCCGTAAAGGTAACATCATATTTCATACATTATAATCCCTTCGGATATCCGCAAAAACCTGAGCTGCAGATTTGATACGCCCTGCCTGCATATCCGCATATCCTTTCTCTAGTTCCATGTCCAAAGTCTCTGCGTTCATTCTCGAAATATCAACAGGTCTCGCAGTTGGAATCTTTACCTCAAACGGAAGACCCCTATTTAAAATGATCTGCTTATAAAACATATTGATAGCATTAGATGCCGGGATCCCCAAAGTAGCCAGAATTTCCTCAGCCTGTTCTTTAACATCCGGCTCTATTCTTGCATAAAGATTTGCTGATTTGGCTGCCATATCATCACGCCCCTTTCTTTTACCCATATTATAAGTCAATGTACGGACAAAAGCAATACATTTTTTAAATCAGTGCCCTGATCTGCTTCAAAAGAATCTCTCTTACAGACTGATCCTTCACATCTCGCAACAAACCAAGCGCTTCGTCCGCAAATCCATCATTATTATCCGCAAAACCCAGCAGATAATTCGGCGTAATCTGAAGTACTTTGGCTATCTCTGCCAGACCGCTGGCTCTCATCTCCTTCTTATCATTTTCGTAGTAGGAGATTATAGACTTCTCTACATATAATGCTTCTGCCAGTTCCTCCTGGGTCATTCCAAGCCTGATACGCTGTGCTCTGATCCTCTGTCCTAATGTTTCTTCCTTAATAGATATGTTCATCTTCTCCTCTTTCCGGGCGAACCGGAAAAAAAGAGATGTACTGTTGTGTCCGTTACAATAAACAAAACGCACGAAAAGACTCCGTTTTACCGGTTATCTTTTCATGCGTCCGCGGTGGGTCATGCCCCCATATCATGAAGCCCTCATTTAGTTGTCATTATGCGTGTCATGCACCGGATGCCTGCATTGCTATATGTATCGCAGGGATGAATCCATCGGAAAGGATCCTTCCATCGTACAAAAGACAGAGAACTTCGACCTTCCGATTAAGATCTTAAGATCCGGCAAATATAAAGGCAGATATAAGATTCCCTTCGGCTCACACATCTGGACATGCTTTTCATCCGATTTCTTTCATGCCGATGCAGATGAATGGAGAGAAGAAGCCTGGGACATGATACGTGAACGTTCCGACTGTTCTTTCTTCATGATCACCAAGAGACCGGAACGGATCGCAGACCATCTTCCAAAGAATTGGGGCTATGGCTGGGAGCATGTCACAATAGCTGTCACCTGTGAGAACCAGGCGATGGCTGATAAAAGACTCCCAGTATATCTGTCTCTCCCTCTCTTCCACCACTCTGTGATGATCGAACCGATGCTGACTGCCGTTGATCTCCAACCATATATCGAAAGATACCGCTCATCTGACGGAAGCCCTGTTATCAAGCGTGTATCCGTGGGCGGAGAATCCGGTCCCGGAGCCAGGATCTGTGATTATTCCTGGGTAGAAGCAGTTCACGCACAGTGCATCGAAAACGGAATAAGCTTCAACTACCATCAGACCGGAGCAAAGCTTATAAAAGACGGAAAGCTATACGACATACCCAGAAAACTGCAGCACATTCAGGCACATAAAGCAGGACTTGATACATAGCCCAAAGAAAGGAGGCCCGTCATGAGTACAACAGCATATCAGATCATCGCCGTAGACTTTGACGGAACCCTCCGCTACAGCAACTGGCCTGAACTCGGCGAACCCATCAGACCTCTGATAGAATATCTGATCAATCAGAAAAGATCCGGCAACAAGCTCATCCTCTGGACCTGCAGAGCCGGTGAAGCCCTGGAGAAAGCTGTCTCCTGGTGCAAGGATCATGACCTGACTTTCGATGCTGCCAATGACAATCTCCCGGAGATTATCGAGATGTACGGCAACAACTCCCGGAAGATCACTTGCGATTATTACATTGATGATAAAGCCGTTTTACCTGCTATGGTAAATGCTTAGAGGAGCACCACAATCGTCTGGCAATTTGGATACCGCTATATATTTTTCAAGGATTTATTCACAGTGTTTCCTCCCATATCCTGTACCCAGTCTTCCAGAGCACAATCGGCAACATAAATATGATTTTCACCATTTTTAAAGGTATTGTTTCTGAAAATGATGTCGTCTGTCATACGGTTATTTCCCATTACTCCATGCCCACGTCCAACCGCGCCCGCTGCCCGCAGCAAATAGCTGAATCCATCGCAGCGATTATTGACACATCGCAGTTTCCGGATATAATTGTCTGAAGCCATCATAGTCGTCCTGCTGTTGTCTATTACATGCGGCAACCAGGTCTGTGTAGTATGATGCTTACCCCAGTTCCAGTCAAAACGTCTTCCTTCGATCCAAGCGCCATAAAAAATAAAACAATTCTCCACATTTTTTAATATATTGTCTTCTATTATGACATCTTCTACATAATTACCTTTTAGTTCAGACGATGCGTCTGCATCTATCATGGAACTGCCGCCCGTAAGAGTAATTCCACGTTCACAATCCGAGATCTTATTCCCACGTATTTCCATATTCTGTACCCAGCTATTATAGCAGCTGCACGAATAATAGTTTATCCCGCCACCCCCTGCTCCAATTGCGGTTCTTGTCTCTCCCACATCCGGTTTGCCAGTCAGCACATTATTCAGTATATGTATATTGCGTATATATATACCGTCACAATCCCCCTTCATTGGTGAACCCGCAGAGGCTGAAATTCCTGTCAGGCCAAATTCGCAGATATTGTTAATAACCTCAAGATTCTCAAAGTAACAATTATAATTATTAATGTAGTTCGCCTGTGCTGCGACAGCAGTATCATCCGATCCCATTAATTTGCTGTCAGCAATCTTTATATTTCTGATACCACATCTGTCGAATACCGGAGTATAACTACTGTCTATCGAAAGTCCGGGCACTATCATGAAATTACAGATGGACGGTCCCAGGACTTCGCAATGTTCTACAGTAACCCCATCAAGAACTGCATCGCAGACATCTTCCGAACTGCTGTTAGCCGCTGTTAGAATCAAATCGCATGCACAGACAAACATCTCTCCTTTATCATTTTTACTAAGTTGCGCTCTGAAATTGCAGTTCTGAAACTTCACCGCTCGGCAAATGCTGTTGTTTTTTGTCGATCCTACTTTTACTCCAGCCAGAATATATCTGTCAAACTGACAGCTATTAAAACAAATATTACTGATATCCCTTCCCAGCGCATCAATTATCACGGAAATCATTCCTTCAGAGATGGTTAGGTTTTCCATTACAACATTTGAAGCTGTAATCTGAAATCCTATTTTGGCCCGATTAAGTATCCGTGCTCCATTCCCTTTTATGCAGACAGGAATTTCAATTACTAAAGTCTCTGTAATTTCGTAATCAGCATTCGCATCCAGTACAATAACCGGATTGCCTTCCTCCTGCTGAATACTTTTTTGTTCCTCTTCCGTCAATTCTTCTATCCCTATATTATTACTAAGGATATCAAGTGCTCTATTCAATGAAAGATTGCCCGGTTTTCCCGACAAATTAATCTTCATACGCTATATTCTCCTATTCTATATTTACTGTACTGAATTTCATATATTTTTTAAATTAGAGTTGACACAGTTTCCCCCCAGATCATTTACCCAATCCTCCATAATACAATCTGCTACATGAATATGGTTCTCTCCACCTTCAATAATATTATCTCTGAAAACAATATTGTCTTGTACTCTGTTATCCTTCATGTTTCCATGTCCCCGTCCGGCTGCTCCTGCCGCTTTTAAGAGATAACGAAATCCATTGCAGCGATTTTTCTCACAGCAGAGGTTTCTGATATAATTGCCTTCAACAGACATCGTAGAAATACTGTTGTCAACTGGATGTTCAAGCCAGATCTGCTCCGTATGATTTCTTCCCCAGTTCCAATCATATCGACGCCCCTCAATCCACGCGCCATAAAAAAGAAAGCAGGTTTCCACATCTCTTAGCATATTTTCCCGAATAGCAACATCTTTTACATAATTTCCGGCAAGCTGTCCATCCTTCTCTGCATCAATCATGGAAAAAGCGCCTTTAATCATAATTCCTCTTTCTATTTCGCAGATGTCATTTCTACAGATATTTACATCCTCAACCCAGCTATTACGGCATTGCACGTTTGAATAATAGTTTATCACTCCTCCGTCAATACAAATCGCTGCCCGTGGCTCTCCGGCTCCCGGATACCCCTTAATATGATTGCCTGTACACACAAAATTTTTGAAATATATTCCATCACAACTTCCGAGCATAGGCGACCCTGCAGTCGCAGATACTCCTGTAATCCCCACTTCAATATCATTGTTTTTAACTGCTACATTTTCCACTCGGCAATTATTATTATTTATGTAATTTGCCTGCGCTGCCAAAGACGTATCAAAAGAGCCATGTAATATGCAGTTCTCAACCAGAATATCTGATATGGTACAATTATCAAAGGTCGGAACATTTCCCGTCTTCGCCCACAGACCTGGAACAATGAAAATATTGCATACCGACGCTCCGAGCAGACGACATTCTGCAATTTTGACCCCGTTCAATATGGCATCCTTCACATCATTTCCGGCAGAAGCAGCACACAATATAATATCTTGTGCGGTAGGGAAATGACGTTCAGCATTCTCCGGTCTGTCTGCCGACCGAAATTCACAGTTATGCAGTGTAACATTACTGCATACCCCGGAACTTACCGAACTTCCAGCCCACAATCCGCACACAGCATAATCCAGCACACAGCAGTTTTCAAACAATATATCATTTGTCTCTGATCCCATACTGTCAATGCGAACTGCAATCTGGCTTCCGGAAACCGTCAGTTCCCGTAAAAGCACATGGGATCCAGCAACGAGTACACCGGGTATCCCCTGACAGTTTATCCTCGCATTATTTCCATATATAGAGATATTATCTGTCAAAAATAATGTTCCTTGAATATCATACACCGCGTTCTTTTCCAGATAGATTTCTGTTATTTTCTGACCATCCTCCCGAATTGTTTCCCTCTGTTTATCGGACAACTCCTGCAGTAAAAGTTCACCCCTTATAAGTGCAAGGGCTTCCGGAATAGACAGTCCTCCCTGTTTTATTTCTATTTTCATAGCCCGTCTCCTTAAGCGCTATTATTTGGCATCTGTGTGACGCAATGCAAGTTCTTTTCGGATTCCGGGCAGTTCTTTATCCAGCTTATAAAAACTTAGCAGCGCAAACTGGACAATACAGAAGATGGCGGGCACCCACGATGAAAGAGCAATAATCATATTCTCCGCTGAAGCTTGCTGAACATCAAACGTTCCATTATATCCGGCAATTCCAAGCAGTATTCCCGCAAGACCAACCCCTGCGGCGGTTCCTATTTTGGCAGTTACACTCGTCATTGCAGCCAGACTTCCCTCGCTGCGCTTACCGGTTTTCCACTCTCCATAGTCCATACAGTCAATAACCATAGAGCCAGTAAATGATGTAAATGAATAAAATCCAAGAAAACTAAGTATGCTGCTGACAATTAAAAGTGGTACGCTGCTAAGATCCAATAGCCTTAAGGCAAAGCCAGCTGCACCGATCAGCGAACATACTTTCATAACATTTGTAAGGCCAAAGTGTTTTGATAGAGACGGCATCAAAACGACCACAACTATAACCGACAGCATGGACAGGGAAAGCACAGAGGCAATACCCACATCATTCATAATATATTTGCAATAATACATCATTGTCGTCGTAGTGAGATTAATTCCGATACCTGCAAGTCCATTAATCAGTGCTACAAGCAGAAGATATTTATTTTTTGCCACGACTGAAAGAATTTCCCGTACGGATATTTTTTCTGCCGTCGTGATTTCTGTTTGTTTCTTTTCTTTAATAAAGAAAAATCTGACAAGTCCAATCGCCAGCATAGGAATGCCGAAAATCAGCGCAATTTTTCTCCAACCCGCCAGGGATGTTCCCATTGTTGCAATCATTATCGGGAGAATCATCGCTCCAGCCATAGATGCAATCGTTGCTACTGCACCGCTAATCGAAACCAGAGAAACACTTTGCCTGGAGTCATCCAGAGCATTCGCCATATATACTGGATTCCCACAGTTATATAACGTTCCGAATATGGAATAAATCAAAGTATACATTATAAAAAGGTAAGCCGCCGACGCAACTGCATTCATTTTCGGAGCACAGAACAGAAGGATTGTACACCCCCAATATCCTATGATTGCAAGTTCATATGGTCGCCCCTTTCCAAAACGTGTATGTGTACGGTCTACAAGGTACCCTGCAACCAGATCCGTGAAACCATCGAAGATTTTCGACATCATAATCAGGGTTCCCACAAGCGCAATACTTACCCCCAAATAGTCAGAGGCAAAGAAGTTAATGTTTCCTGCCAGAACAGACAACATACTTACTGAGATACTGCCCAATGGCCATATAAGTTTCATCCTTAATGAGAGTTTTGGCACCTTTTCTTTTTCCATAGTTTTCCACCCTTTTTGAAAATGAATTATTGTTCTCTGTCAGATAAAAAATTGACATATTTGTTTTATAGGGTTATTATATAGACATAATGTTCGATATTCAATAGTTAATCTGTTATCGAACTGTGCGTTACCGAACAATTTGCTCGAGTTATGTATGATTTTCAAACAAAAAATAATAGAGGGACTACGGAATGGAAGAAATCAGCACAAAAAGCAAAGAAAAAAGCGACAGACGTATCCTCAAAACGAAACGAAATTTGCGGCAAAGTTTAATTGAGCTGATGAAAACAAAACCTTTCGAAAAAATTACAATACGGGAAATCTGTGATTATGCAGATGTCAACAGAAATACTTTTTATTATCACTATGATTGTACGCAAGCATTACTAGATGAAATACTGTCGACTTTGTTAGATGAAATCAAAGATGCAGTAGACGGTATTACAAATATTTCAGAGGGAATCTGGAAATTATGCGCAGTCTATCAAAAAAATGGGGAGTTGATGCGAATTCTGCTGGTAGAGCATACTAATATTTCCTTTTGTCAAAAACTTGTTAAAGTCAGCACTCCATTTGCTGACATCGCTGTTTCTGATTTCAATAAAGATATATCCGATGCCAAAAAAGAGATGATCTCTAATTATATTGCTTTCGGTACGCTTGCCATTTTTTACACATGGCTAAAACAGGATAAGGAAATGGAGATTGATGAAGTTTGCAGAGTTATAGATGCTTTAATGCATTTTGATCCTATTCAGGCAATAAAAAATTGTAACAATTCAATCACCGCTTCTAATGATACAGCATCATAAACTTAGAGGACTATCTACCGACAGCCCATAGATTTTGATAATATCAGCGTCAGCACTATTGGTATTATGAATTTGTGCCCTATTTCATGAAAAACAGTGCGATCACCCTCGCCACACGATTGACGATAGCCGGAGAGTTGGATGTAAGGATTGCTTACCAGTTAAGCGATCCTTACATCCCGCAGGGCGAAAAGTTGCAAAATCCCAATGAACTGGCTAGTACACGATGCTTATGGATGTGCGCATGCAAAATCCTTTTGTAATCCCCATTGCAAATCCGAGCGTCAGCCAGACTACAATGGATGTCGCGCCGACTGCTGCCAGCGCCTGCGCTCCGATTCCCCGCCCGACAACGACGCTGTCCACAAAGCTGTAAAGCTGCTGAAACAGACCGCCAATTGCCAGTGGAATATAAAACAGAATGATATTTTTGGCAATGCTGCCTTCTGTCATGTCCCTTGCTTGTGTTTTCATAAGTTTACCCCGCAAAATTTCTGCCCTTTCTTTTCCTATCAACGATTGTTCAGGTTCAGGCGAAGCTCAACAGGCAGGATTCCTCCCGCCGTATGCCCCCGCAGCTCCATAATTTCAACATGCAGATCTTCCGGATCGATACCGCCTCCCCCTTAAAATAGAAATTCGCTTGCTTAAAATAATTTTACTCTATTTTCGTCTTTTGTACAGAATAATTTGCTTTTAGATATCTGAAAAACGGCATATTAAAAGGATCAGCCCTTTGAATGCTAAGGGATCTGCTGAAAATAATGTCTGCCCTTTCATCAACAAGAAGAACAGCTCACCAAGAGTTCTTTGTCTCTGGTTCTTTCGTCTGATCCAGCTTATGTCTTTTTTCTTGCAAGGGTTCTGTTATTAAAGCCCTTTACCGGACCTATGATATTTATATTCTTTGCAGATGCTAGCAGTCAGCTGTTTACATAGATCCGTGTATTCCCATCGCGCAGCATTTTAGTTCAACCGGAAATTGTCTAATTCTTTTTTAAAGGATTATCTAATACATAATACAAAGAAATATGCTCCTGTCCATCTCTTGTAATTTGGATATTTTCCTTTACAAAGCGGAAACCACTTTTTTCAATAACTCTTTTTGATTGACTATTTATAACAAAATGGCTACACATTAAGTAATCATAATTTTCTTGTTCAAAGCAGAATTTAATTACTCTATTAACAGCTTCTGACATTAAGCCTTTTCCCCAATAATCTTTACTTAATACATATCCTATTTCTTTGCTATTTTCTTTGTTTCCTCTATATCTTTACGTGCATATCCCATACACGGCACCTCCTTTTGGACATGAAAAAAGCAGCTACCCTATTTTTTTCATAGACTAACTGCTTAAACCTCTGGTTCCATATTAAATTTTAATTTTCTGAAACGTCTTCCGTCCGACTTAACTGCTTGCGAACATCACGTCCACGATACATAATTCGCACTATATACACTGTTTCTGTTTCATCATTCGTCTTATAAAACACCAAATAATTGTCCACCGGAAAGAACCGAAGTCCTCTGCTGTGCCATGGTTCTTCCTCATAAAGCCGGTTTCTATTTGGCATGGTGACCAGCTTTCGAATAGCAGCCATAATTCGGTCTGTCTGTCCGGCAGCGTTCTCTGGAGCTAACAGTTCCTCTGAAATATATCTGAAAATATTTCGCAGATCTCTTTTGGCTCCTGCTGTATACACCACTTTATATTTCATATACCAAATTCCCGTTTCATTTCTGCTTCAACTTCATCTG
>OHAC01000433.1_pt1 | contig 44128 bp, 47 predicted proteins | sample 1577051 | NCBI WGS metagenome assembly OHAC01 (sample SAMEA3541499, study PRJEB24748) | human gut metagenome | biome: human gut; feature: human-associated habitat; material: faeces | place: China | collected 2012 | reverse complement strand
TTTAGAAGATGGTCTTGTACCTATGACAAATTCATTAGATGAACGTACAATCAGACCATTTACAGTTGGTCGAAATTATGTGCTCAATTCATTTATGTGCTTATACAACGAATATAGCTATATGTAATGACTATATTCGCTGCAATTATAAGCGCATAAATAGTTTTATAATTTAGATAAAAATTCTAATAAATTATTAGACGGTTTGTATTTTGGTACCGAATTATCAATTATTCCAGCTTTTTCCATTGCTTTTCTCTTAATTTCTAAATCAGCTACCATATATTTATGTGTTGTTTCTATACTGTTATGGCCTAACCATATCGCAATTGTTGATATATCAACACCGGCTTGTAATAAATTCATTGCTACAGAATGTCGAAAAGTATGAACAGAAATGTTCTTTTCTAATAATGATGGGCATTCATTGCTTGCCATCAATAAAAGTTTTTCAATTCTAAATCTTACACCTGACCTTGTAAGTGCACTATTATTTTTGTTTATGAAAATCGTTGTTTTATTTTGGAGTTGATATGTATGGACATACTCTTTTACTAGTTCGGTCGTAGATTTCCATAGAGGTAAAGTTCTTTCCTTTCTTCCCTTACCAGTTACAAATAAATATGTACTCTTATTATTTTCAATTTCTTTAAATGATTTCCAATTTAAACTAATTAGTTCAGAAACCCTTATTCCAGTATTATATAAAATCATGAGCATCACCTTATCACGTAGTCCTAAATAAGTGCTATCATCACATTGGTTGATCATTGCTTTAAATTCTTCTTTGGAGATATATTCAATTATTTTAGTTTCTTGTTTTTTAAATGGAATCATAATCGTTTTTTTCGCAATATTACTGTATTCGGGCGCTTGTTCTGCAACATATTTCATAAATGTATGAATAACAGATAATCTATTATTTAATGTTATGGATTTATTATTTCTATTTTCTTCAAGATATTTTAAAAATAATAGAACTTTATCTTGACTGAAATCAGAAATATCTATATTCTCAACTGAAATATTAAACATTTCTTGTAAATACTTGATATATATTTTAAATGTGTCTCTATATGATTCAATTGTACGTGAAGTAACACCGCGTTGCTGTATCAACCGTTCTAAAAAGAAATTTTGTATCAGAGTTTGTATAGATGTGACTTTATTTTTACTATAACTCATTTTAAATCACCAACCATTTTTTCATATCTGTTGCTTACAAGATCCATTAGTAATATTGATGATGATAAATACCAATACGTGTCTTCAGGTTTTGAATGACCAAGATAACATGACAATATGTATAATTTCGCATTAACATCTTCTTTGTTATTTAACCATTGATAAATAGTCCTAGATGCAAAACTATGTCTAAAATCATATAACCTCACATTAGTATAATCACTGTCTTCATGAGTAATGCCACATCTAATTAATTTGAAAGTATATTGTATTTTACTTAATGAAAAAGGTTTTTGATTGGTAGTATAAAATAAAGTATCATTTTCGTTTGGATATATTTTATGATCATTTAAAAATAAGATATATTCTTTTATTTTAATTGACACACTTTCATGAATAGGGATAGTTCTATCTTTATGTAATTTTGTATCATGAATCTTAATTAGATTGTTTTCAATATCAAAATCCTTATATTTAAGTGAAGCAACTTCATTTGGTCTCATTCCAGTTGACCATAATAAGCCTAAAACTGTTTGCATCGATTTTATTCTTAATTGATCTGGTGAATATAATTCTTTACATTTTTCTATTAATATAAGAACTTCTTGTTCAGTATAAATATGTGGGTTTGGCCTTTTTCTAACTTTTGGGAAAATTTGATTATATATTATCTCATTATTTTCATTTTTAATATGTGCAAACTGTAAAAAAGGTCGAAGCATTTCCAAACGTCTTCCTTTTGTTTTTGAAGAATCTGTACCCATACAGCACCATTTTAGTGCAATATCTTTTGAAATATATCCAGTATAGTCCAGACTTCTTGTGTATGATGCAAATGAACGTAATCGTCGAGCACAAATTTTTAGTTCAAATCCCAATCCTTTTTTAAAATCAATATAATCTTCAACCAAAATAGAGATATAGTTATTATCAATCATGTACTTCACCACCATATCCAGGCCATGGAGAAGTAATTGAACGTAGTAATTCAAAATCTACTCTTACATAACTTGTCGTTGAATCTATAGATTCATGCCCCAATATATCACTGACTATTTTAAAACTATTAGTATTATTAAATAAATTTGATGCCGCAGTACGTCTAAGTGCATGTGTTCCTTTCCAATATCCTTTTATATTTTCTTTTCGAAAAGTTGCGCGGATAATTCTTCTTGCTTCTTCAGTACTCATTTTTAGATCTATCTTTCTAGGATTAATGGTAGTAAAAAGAAAATTTGAATTATTATTTCTGAATTGAAGAATATACCTTTCAAGAATGGTAAGTGTATTTTTACTTAGAGGTATGCAACGATTGTTATTATTTTTTGTATTTCTAATAATAAGATCATTTGTTGACCATTGAATATTATCTATCGTAATAGCTGGTATTTCTGCACATCTTAAGCCATAGTCCATCATTAAACTGATTATCAAATAATTGCGAAGTCCAATTCCATTTTGTTGATCAAAATGATTTCTAAGTTTACTTTGTTCTTCTTTGCTCAATACAATAGGAACCATTCGTCCTTTCCAATTTGGTGCAACTAAAGGTAAATCTAATATTTCTTTAGAAACATTTATATTTTTATAATCAAGAAATCTGAAAAAATTTCTAATAGATGTTATGTATCTACCTTTAGTGGATTCTTTTAATGATGTATAACAGGTATTAATAAAATCTATAATATCTTCAATTTTCATTTGAGAAAAATCGTATGATGCATCAAATCCAATATAATTCAAGAAAGTTCTAATATGACTTTTTTCAGCCATTGCAGTAGAAATTGTTTGTGATTTAAAATTAGTAGAGTAATTAAAAAAATCATCTAGAAGTAACTCAATGAAATCTTTTGAATTATTTTGACTACGATACTCTTTAATCGTTATACCAAAAGACATTAAGAATAGCTGATGAAGTCCTGCACGTAAACTATCAATATGACTCTTTGTAAGTCCTTGATTTTTTGCGTTATTTACAGTTGAGTTAATAAAAACGTCTAAATCTTTTGCTGATTTGAAATCGACTATATCTATCTTTTCAAGTTCATTTAGATATAACCTTATTGTTTGTTCAGAATATTTTTTGTTTCGAAGGAATTCCGTAAACCTATTTGTTTGACATTTCATGGTATGTCACCTCCTATATTTATATAGTAAATGATATACCTAATTGTTTAACAGCACATAAATGAATTGAGCACATAATTTCGATTATGTTCTATAGCACATAATCGAAAGAACTGGCTGTTTTCAACTTCTACTAAAGGAGCTGAAGCAAGTGCTGCAGTCTTCAGCTTGATTGAAACAGCTAAATCCAATAAACTTAATCCATATGATTATATTGAATTCATTCTGGATTATTTACCTCAACAAGATCTGGTTGAAGATCCAGAAAGACTGGACTGGTTCTTACCATGGAGTGAAGAAATAAAAGAAGAATTTGAAATAAAAGCCGACTAAATTGATCGTTATTATCGTATCAGTTCAATCGACTTTTTTAAATACACTATTTTATTTGGCGCATACTATCTAAAATTATTTTTTTGAATTGCAATAGTACAGTTGTTTGTGAAAAAAAAGTGTTGTTTAGAAAAATTTGATCATTAAAGTTTATAGTTTATGATATATATATTTTAGCAGCTGTTAGAATTTTAGGATAGACGAGGAGAATGACATGACTAAATATAAATGTAAAAAAGAATTTGTTATGAGAATACCATATTTTTCAATAGATTTTTATAATAAAAATTTATGTGATGATAATGTTGATTTAGTCAAATTAACAAAAAATCATTTTTTGGAGAATATTAAAACTATTTCTAATGATCTATACATAAGTATACATAATAATTCTGGAGACAACAAAAAGATTGAGGAAACCTTATTAAAATATTTAATTAGAAGTTCTTCTAGAACAACCCCATATGGAATGACGTCTGGAATAATTCCTTGTAGTTTTGATAAAAGTTCTGAAGAAAAAATGAAATTTCAAGGAAGACTGAAACAATTTTTAAGAGTTGATTTAGAATGGCTAGTGCCAATAGTTAAAATTCTTGAAAGTAAATTAAATGATAAGTTAATAGTAAAAACGAATAATACTCTTATAAAAAATGACGAAAGAGTATATAATTTATGGCTTAGCTGTTTTCAAAACGATAATAATTTTAATAAAGATAAGATTAGTATAAAAAATAATAAAGTTGTGGAGTATATTTTGACTAATTGTAAAGACGGTATAACAAAAGGAAAGTTGATTGTTCAACTAGAGAAAAATTGTCCTAATATCCCCAAGAAAACAATTAGCAGTTTTATAAATGAATTAATGCATAATGAAATACTTATTAGTAATTTAAGGTTTTGTTTAGTTAATAATGATTGTTTTGAATATGTGATAAAAATTATGGATGAGTATAACACTACGTTAGAATTAGTAGGGCAGTTAAAAGATATAAACAATATGATATATCTTTATAATAATCAAGATAATTATAAAGATGATGATTTATATACAAAAATCAAAAAGAAAATGAGTGAAATTTATCATAGTGATAATTATCTTCGAATTGATTCATATTCTAATAAAGGAGTATATTTATCAGAAGAATATAAGAGAGATGTAGAAGAGTTTTTAGAATTTCTAAAACTTTTTGCTATAAAAAAGGATTTCAAAAAATATATATTTAAATTTAAAGAAGAATTCGGTAATCAAGCTGTAAAATTATTAGATTTGATAGATAGAGATGATGAGTTATCTATGCCAACGCTGGATCAAGATAATTTATATAAATTACAAAATCATGTAGAAAAATTTATGTGGAATGAAATGCAAAATGGAAATCGTGAAGTAATAGAATTATCAAAATTAAAATCTATTAATATCAATCAAAATGCAGATGATTTATCTTCAAATTTAGAATTATCATTTTATCCAGTTAATTATAATAATTATAGTTTGATTTGTAGTCCAATGATAGGTAGTAATAGCGGTGGGCAATTTATTGGCAGATTTAGATATTTATTTCCTAATAATTTTATAAACGATAATATTCCAAAAAATCAAGTCGAAGTTACTTATCTTCCAAAAAAAGCAAGATATGCAAACGTTATGAACTGCAATACAGATAGAAAAACAATCTTTAATTACGGAGGATATTTGCAAGACGATTCGTTCTCAATAGATGATATTTATGTTTTCATTGAAAATGATGATATTAAATTTATTAATAAAAATAGTGGAGAAATATTAGATTTTTATATAAACAATAAAATTAACAGAATGCTCAATCCTAAAATAATTAATTATTTATTAGCTGTTAACGATAGAAATGATGAGGCTATATTTCAGCTATTTTATGTGTTAAAAATAATTTGTGATAAGTTAATTATGACACCAAGAATAGTATATAAGAATATTGTTTTATTTCCAAAAAGTTGGAAAATAATAAATGAATCTTCCAAAAAAAATTTTAGTAAAGAAGAATTTTTGGATTTTCTAAAAGGATATATATCTTTTTATAAAATACCAACTAAAATACTTGTTGGAGAAATGGATCAAAGAATATTGTTGGATTTAAATTCCAAAAGACATGTGGATATTTTATATGGAATGTGGAAGAAAAATAATAATATTAAAATTTATGAATCATTTTTTGAAAATAATAATTTATGTTTGAAAGATGATAACAATAATAAATATGTTTGTGAAGTTGTTTTTGAAATGGAGAAGAATTTTAAAAATAAAAAAAGGAAAAAAATGAATCTTGATTACATTGATCAAAGTATGATTATTAAAAATAGTTTTCTGCCTTTTGATAAATGGATAAGTTTAAAAATTTATTTGGCAGAAATTGATCAAGATAATATTATTAGTGATTTAATATATAAAGATATTGAAGATATGGTAAGTGATAATTTGATAAAAAAATATTTCTATATAAGATATCGTGACCCATATCCTCATATTCGTCTTAGGTTAAATATTTCATGTAATCAAAGTATAGACACCATAATGATGCTAATAAATAAAAAATTTAAGAAATATTATAATGGAAAAATTATAAAAAGAATCATTATTGATACTTATATACCAGAAGTCCAACGTTATGGTGGAGAAAAATTAATAGAAGATGCAGAAAAAATATTTTATAAAGATTCTATTGTGAGTTCCCAAATATTACGAATGATAAAAGAGAAAACTTTAGATTTAGATAAAAGTGAGGTTTATATTATTTCAATTTTAAAATTAATGAAGGATATGAATATTCCTTTATTAGACCAAGAAAAATATCTAAGTAATTTTAAATTAACAAAAAATGAACGAAAAAAATGTAGAACTATAAAAGAAAAAATTGATAATCATTTTGACATATCAAGTGAATTGTTTGAATCTCAAAAAAATGTTAGGTATATGAATATGTATCTTATTTTGGAACAAAGATCAAAATTATTAAAAGATTATTGGGATAAAGTAGAATTAGAATATAAAAATGAACCAATAAAAAAAATTGATATTTTGCTAAGTATTGCTCATATGCATCATAATAGATTGGTTGGAATAGATAGAGAAAAAGAAAAGTTTTTAATGGCGTGTATAGAATATTACGTTCATGCATTAAATGATAAAGAAAAATACTATAAAAAATATGTTAGTTAAAAATAATATTTCTCAAATGAGGTGATTTAAATGGAAAAAGTATTGTTTTTTACAAGTTATCCAATTAGTCATATTTATCCATTGGCAGGATTAATTGGAAACTTAATTTCAAATAATTATATCGTTTATGTTTTAAGCGATATTAAAAATAAAGATTTGATTGAGTCATATGGTGCAAATTTTTTACAATATCCATTTGATTTTACTGAATCATGTTATGAGAATGATATGAATAATTATAGAATGAAATGCATTGAATATGCACAACAGGGAAAGCATAAAGAAGCTTTAGAAGAATATTTAAAATTTGATATAGCTTCAGTTATGAATGTAAACTCAACAAGAAAAAAACAAATTAAAAAGATAGTAGAATCAATAAATCCAAATATTATTTTTAGAGATGCAGTAGATCATTTTGGGAAAATAATAGCAAATGAAATGAATATAAATGTTATAGGATATATGACAAATAATATGTATTCTATAAATTTTCTTAAAACTAATCCAAATTATTTATGTAAAATTTTTATGAATGGATTTGAAATGGAAAAATATTTAGGGATTAATTATTTTGAAAATTTTATTGACATAGAATTAAATTTATATAAAAAAGTAGAAAAAGAATTGTGTGCAGAACATATACAACCTTTAAATCAATTTAATCTAGATGAAGAGTTTAATATAATATTTTCTTTGGATGAATTGCAGCCTAAATCTTCTTTTTTTAAAAATAAAGAATACTTAATCATAAAACCGAGCAATAAAAATTTTAGAGTAAATAATGAAGTGGAAAAAGATATTAAAACCTTTTTGGAGACAGATAAAAAAATTATTTATATTGCAACTGGATCGATTGTAACGCGTGATATAAGTTATTATGAAACAATTATAGATGAATTATCAAAAATCGACGTAAAATTAATAATTTCAGCAGGTGATAAAACAAGCTACTTAAGAAATTATGTTAAGAAAAAGAATATAGAAAAAAATATTATGATAAAAGAATTTTTGCCACAAATATATATATTAAGTAAAGCAAATTTATTTATTACATCTGGAGGCTTTAATAGTATTTTAGAATCAATATTTCATAGATGTCCTATGCTAATTTTGCCTATAGCAAGCGAACAAAGGTTAAATGGGTATATAATTGCAAAAAGAAAACTGGGTGCAACAATTTATGGAGAACGTAACTTAAAGAAATATCTTCTTAGAACTACTAAACAAGTAATGAATGATGGAGTAATTAAGGAAAATTTAAAGACTATTTCACTAAATATGCAAAATGAAAACATTAATTATGATAAGTTGTATACTTATCTAAATAAGAAAAAAAATGTGTAATGATTATGCATTAGAAAAATTAATTATTTTGTGTGAAAAAGTTATAAAAGATTATGAGATAGATAAAAAAGATAGAAATATATATGAATTTCGAGATTTTACACTATTTCTAATTTATTATTACTCTATTAATCCCAATGAAGAATTGAAAAAAAAAATTAAAAATAATTTAGAAGAAATTGGAAACATTATTAAAAATTTTAATCTTAATGGATCATTATGGTATGGTGTTTCAGGGTTTGGATTAATATTGTATTCCATAGATGAAAATTATTATAAAAAGGAAATTTCTATTGCAAAAGATATTGCTATAAATTATGTAAAAAAGCTAATAAGTTATTATTCAGTAGATAAATTAGGTCATAGGTATTATGATATGTTTTTTGGACTAATAGGTACGGGAAATTTTTTGTTAGAAATAAGCGATACAGATTCAATAAATGTAATAAAGCAAATTGTAAGTATTTTTGATAATTTAATAGATAATAATTTATCATTATTTTTATTAAAACCAAATGTTTACTATGATAATAGATTAAAATATCATTTTCCATATGGATATATAGATTTAGGTTTTTCTCATGGATTAGCAGGAATATTAAATTTTTTAATAAAATGTGAAAAAAAGAAAATTTGTAAATGTGAAAACATAATAAATAAAATACGAACATTTTTGATAAAGTGTGAAAAAAAATATAAGGGTGTTATTTATTGGGAAGGAAGATATAGTAAGAACATAATAAAACCAAATGAAAAAGTTAATACATCATGGTGTTATGGTTTTTTAGGAATCTGTTATTCAGTTTATAAGAAAAATAATTTTTTTTTGAATAACAATATAGAATATGCCATGAATAAGATTTCTCATTTTTCATATGACAAATTTTTCTTTTGTCACGGGTTAATTGGAGATTTTTATATGTTATTAAAACTTTTAAATCAAATAGATATCCATATATCTTCTAATAAAAAAGAAAAATTAACATATATGATTATACAAAAAATTAGTTATTTGTACGGAATGCAATATAAATCAATGTTATATGAAAATACACAATTTTCAATATTAACAGGATTGTTTTCAATTTTGATACCACTAATAAAAATAAAAAGTAGTTGTGATATAAAAATATTTGATAAATTTTTATTATTAGAATAGAGGGAATATGAAAAAAATAAGGATAACGATAATAAATGGCAGTTACCATCAAAAAGGTAAAACAATTGGTATTGCTAATGAATTTACATCTTTACTTGAAAAAAAATTGTATAAATATACTTTGGTAATTAATAGAATTGAGTTAAATAATTCAAAGTTAGAAACGTGTAGAGGATGTAAAAATTGTTTTTCAAATGGAATTTGTCGATTAGATAAGATAGATGACATGCATAAAATAAAAAGAATTTTATGTATGTCAGATGTAGTAATTTTTTCTTCACCAGTATATTTAAAAATGATAACGGCATCCATGAAATTAATTTTAGATCGATTAGCATATTGGACACATATTTTTAAACTACATAATACATTGGGAATAATAGTATTATCTGCTGCAACATCAGGAATAAATGAAACGAACGCCTATTTAATGGATATTTTAAGTCATTTAGGAATAAGCGTGATAGGTACAATTTATAATGATATTTATTGTGAAAAAAATTATACAAATTTTGAGATAGATAGAATAGCTACTATGATTGAAAGAATTATAAAAGGTAAAGAAGAGATAAGTAATGATTTGTTAGAACGTTATTTTAAAAGTTTTCAATACGTTTATAAAGAATTTGTAAAAAATAATAAATATGACGCAGAAATAAATTATTGGCTTCAAAATGATTATCTATCAAAAAAGACGTATTTACAGTTATTAGAAGATAATGATGGAGAAAATGTGGACGATGAATGATGAAGGAAGAAAAAAAGAGATTGGTAAGTTAATAAGATTTTATAGAATTGAATCATATAATAGGACAAAATGCAGAGCCTTTTTACAGAAAAATTTTATTATAGAAAATGACACATATATTTCTAGTAGAAAAACATTAATAAATATAGAAAATGGAATACCATCAAGGTGTAATGAATATTATTATAAATATGCTGAAAAAATAGATAAAAATATTGTGTTTAGTAGAAAATTAGAAAAAATTTTTGATAAAATAATTGATTTAATTTTTAATAATTTAAATGGTGATAAAAATGAGGAAGAACTTATAAAACAATATAAAATTCTTGATAAATATATGAATTATGAAAATTTCCTTTATTATGAAGAAATGAAGAAAATCATTGATCTTTTATATTATAAAATCACAAAAAATAGAATTATTGGAGTAAATGATTATATATATCTAAGTAAGTTAAAAGAGGTTTTTGAAAATAAAATATTACAATTAATATTATTTCTAATTAGTGAATTTGAGCTGTATTTCAGCATTAAATCAACATTAGCTAGTTTTTTTGAAAATAAGGATGAAATAGATTCTAGTTATATTCAATATGTTACATTGATTAATTATTATATGTCAATATATGATTTAAAACGAGTAAAAAATTTATTGATAGAATTTGATTCAAAAAATATTGGCCTGAATACTGTGAAAAGGAAAGAATATATAAGGATGGTCAAGCTATTTTTAAATATAAATTCTCAATCTATAAAAATTAAGAATTTAGACATAATGAAAGAAAATAGTAAGAACTCGTTCGAAAATGTATGTAGTTTACATTATTATAGTATATATTTAATTTTAAAAAATGAACTAGAAGATGCCATTAAAATATTAGAAGATCTTTTGGCAATTCAAAGAGGTATTTATTCTTTTCCTACAACTATATATTTATTGATTGCTTTAAACCTACAAAAAGAAAAAAATATTACTAAAATAAAAAAATGTATAGTGTACCTAAAAAAAATATCAAATACTATTTTTATTATGTTCAATTTTATCATTAGTTATTTTGATATGGTATATTTGGATAATATTGATGAGAAAGATTCAGGAGAATATATTGTTTCTAATGTTGATTGTATTATAAATTCAAGGGAATATTATACAACGATTTTTAAACATGAGATTCTAGATTTAGTATCAAAGTCAAAAAATTACAAACAATTCTATGAATTTAATAAGGCTATGAATCATATAAATTAAATAATATTAATTTGTTAAATTTTTAATTATCTAATTTTAGAAAGGAATGAGGTATAATGAAAAAAATTATTTTATTTGGATTAGTTAGTATCTGTTTATTTGGATGTGCTACTAATACTAGATTAGATGTTTCTAAACACTTGTATAAAGTATCTAAAGGAGAACATTATGGATATCTTCTAGGGACAAATCATTCAGCAAAAAAATATAATACATTAGATGATTATACAGAAAAAGCTTATGAAGAAAGTGATAGATTAATTTTGGAGATAAGTATGGACAATTATGAATCTCAAAAAAATATTGAAAAAACAAAAATGAATAGTGTAGAGACAACTTTAACTGATGAACAGATGAGAAAGTTTGATTTGCTTAGAAAAAAATATAATACTTTAAAACAAAATAATATTAAAAAATTTAATATAGCAACAATATCGTCATTATGTACAGAAGAAATATCAAATAAAGAAGGTTATAGCAGCCAAAATGCTATTGATTTATATTTGTATAATAAAGCAGTATCTGACAATAAGACTTTTGAACAAATTGAAAATCAAAATTTTCAATATGAACTTTTAGCCTCTTTAAGTAAAGAAGTTCCAAATTATTATTTAAATGAATTAAGTAGAGTAAGTAATTACACTAAAGAAATCAATGATTTTAATACTAATTATTATAATGCTAGTAAAAAACAATGGAAAAAGTATATATCTGAATACTTACAGGGACAAAATTTCTCAAAAAATAAATTGTATGTATTAAATAAGATGGGGACAGAAAGAAACAAAAAAATGATAGATAAAATAGATTCTTATTTTCAAGAAGATGCTATTTCTTTTATTGCTATAGGAATTTCCCATGTAGAAGGAGATAATGGAATTTTGAAACTTTTAGAGGAAAAAGGATATCACGTTGAGAATGTAAAAAAATAAACTTATGTTTTATTGAATAGCATATAAGAGTACGTAATCAAGGAAAGTAAATTTAAAATATAGTGTATTAGGAGAGAAAAATGAAATCTAAAATAGAACAAATTATTCAAAAAGCAATTAATACAAATTGTAATTTAGAGGCAAATGAATATTTGAAAAATGCAATGAATTTAGTGTATAACGACAAAATAATGACAAATCAAGAAAAAATATTTATTTTGAATAAGATAGATGATATTGCTATATCAAGAAATTTACCTACTTAGGATAAAAGAAAAATTATTATTTTAAATACAACTATAACTATTAGTAATAAATGGACAAGTTTATATTGCTTTTATAAAATGAGAGGTGATGATATGAATGTAAAAATAACACCATATCATTTGTTTTGTATTATAAAACAATATGGGGAAAATATTGAATTATTTCATCCAGATATAAAAAAACAAAATGATTATTATTTTATTGCAAATGGTATTATTTATTCTGATATAGAACTTATTTCTTTTACAATGAAAGAAGATGATATTTGTAAATCATGTGTTTATAATGAAAATAGTATATGCAAAAAAGTAAATAAAAATTATGAAAATATGAATGAATTACTTTTTATAAAACTAGATATAGTAGAAAATTGCTATTATAATTTTAATTACATTATTGAGTTATTACAAAGTAAAATAAATTTTAAAATGATTAATGAATGTTATCATTTTTATTCACTAGAAGAAAAAAGAGAAATATTAAAAAATATAAAAAATGGATTAGACAAATTAATAAATAAATAGTATTTATACAAAATTAAAAAATAGTGATTTCATAAATAAAGGTCACTATTTTTATGTTATTTTTTATAAATTTCATCGTGTGCAAGAATTGCATAGATTTTTTCTTTGGTTTCATCTGATAAGGTAGAAAGATCTAAGAAAACATGTGTATCTCCATAAAAATAATTTTCATTCACATGATAAAATTCAATGATACGAAAAAATTTGTCTAGTGATGGTCTAGTAATATCATTTTCATATTCAGATAAAGAAGATTTACCTATATCTATAGCTTTACTAACTTCACTTAAAGTTAAATTTCTATCCAATCTTATTTTTTTTAATTTTTCTCCAAAGCTCATTCTATCACCTAAATTGATTTTATTATCAAAATGTTCGGTGATTACGAATGAGCAGTAATTTATAAGTAAATAAGGTATGTTTGAAGTAAAAAAAAAGAAATAATTTCAAAGAAAAAATAAAATATAATTGTAAACGGAGGGAAAAACAGAAATGAAGAAAATATTTAGAACTTTAGTATTTGCAATTGCAGTGATAGGATCAATGACGCCATCACAATATGGACTATATAATCCTAAATGTCCTATTAAACTAAAATTAAAAAAAGATGTTTAAAAAAGAAAAATTTAATAAAAAATGTGATAAAATAATATTAAATAATATATTATTTTATAAATGGAATCTTTAATTTATTGGTTCTTTCGAGAGATTTCAGAAATTATTATATTTTGTTTTCTCTTATTTGTGCACTTATTCAAAAATAAGTAAGAACTTCAATTATATTAAGGATTCCTTTTTTTTGTGATGGAGGAGATTGCTGTGAAAATTTTAATTATTGATGATGATAAGAAGTTTACCGATACTTTGAAAGATGATGTTATAAAATTTTTTCAAAGAATTGATGATAAAGCAATTATCACAGTTATAAATGAAAATTTTAGACAAGTTGATTTGTTTAATAATTACCATATAGTTTTTTTAGATATTGATTTATTAACCGATAATGGTTTAACGATTGCTAAGCAATTACGTGAATTAGATAGCAATGCAATGATTATATTTGTATCTTCTAGAAGTAATCTGGTATTCAAAACATTTGTTGTAAAACCATTTTATTTTTTAAGAAAAGCAAATTACAAAAAAGACTTGATTTATTTTTTTGAGATGTTGGATAACTATTTTAAGAAAAATACATTAATATCTTTAGATTCTAGAGCAACACATGTTCATATTCCTTTAGATTCAATTATTTATATAGAATCAAGGGAACATCAATTAACAATACATTCAAAAAAAGATGTTTATTACGATAGCTCCAGTTTAACTGCGTTTATATTAAAATTAGCAAGTATAAATTTTGTACAAATACATAAATCATATATTGTTAATTTAGATTATTTAAAAGGGATAAATAAAAATGAGGTTTTGTTATTTAATAATAGTAGATTGCCAATTGGAAGAAAATATAGAGATTTATTTTATGAAAGGTATCAGGAATATTTAATAAAATGATATATTTTACACTTTTTATAAATTTTATTGAAGTCTTCTTATTTTCTGGATTTATTGCATATGTTTTTAATTTAAATAATAAAATAAGATATATTGCAATTATTGGAATGATAAATTACATTATTACTAATATTAGCAGTTATTACTCATATGATGGTGTTTTTTTAACTATTGCAATTCTTTTTATTACTATAGTTGGTTTAATAATTGAAACAAAATCATTAAATTTTAAAACTTTATTTATTCCTATTATTTATAATATAATCATAATTTTGTGCACTAGTATTTCTATGGAAATTATTACTTACATATTTTCTATAGATATACAAGAGGTATTTTTAAATAGTACAATATACTATGAGGCGTGCATTTTATCTAAAATATTACAATTTGTTTTATCTCTATTTATTTATATCGTTTTAGACAAATATGCTATAACATTAAATTTAAAAGAATGGTGGATTATTATTGTTACAGAATTTTCAATGATAATATCTATTGGATTGTGTCTTTATTCATTGAATTTTGGAAAAATTGATCAAATGCTTATAAAAACATTACTGTTTTTATGTGTTTTTTCAAATATCTTATTTTATTTAGTAATACTTGTGTGTAACAAAAATTATAATGAGAAAATAGAAAATGCAAGAGAATTACAGGAATATGTTTTTAAAAAGCAAAAATATAAAACAATTGAGCATATAAAAAAAGAAACGGATATCTTAAATCATAGAATGTTTTATATCCTATGGCAAATAGAATGGTTAGCAGAAAAAAAAGATATATCTAAAATAAAAGAAACTGTAGGAAAATATAAAATATTATTGAATAAAAATCAATATGTAATAAACTCAGGTAATGATATTTTTGATTGCTTAATTTCTTTAAAATTATCTAAATGTTTTGATAATAATACTGATTTAAAAGTATCTATTGCAATACAAAAAAATGAATTTTATGATAATTTAGAATTTATTGATTGTTTGAATAATTTAATTGATGCAGTTATATTGACTAATAAAGACACAGATTTAAGTATATTAGAAATAAATTCTTTTTTGGTAATCAGTATCAGTATAAAAGAAAATAAAGATATCAATGTTAAATTAAATGCTGCTGTTGATTATTTATCAAATAAATACAGTGCAAAAACTAAAATTTATTTTGATAGCAGTAACTCTAATATAAAGATGGCTATGCCTATTACAAACCAAGAAGGAGAATTATAAATGGAAAAAATATTACCAACTAATGTAGAAGAAAGAAAACAATTGTTTAATTATGGGCTGTTTATACTATTTTATAATCTTTTTACATTTGTTATCGTTTTATTGATAGGAAGATTGTTAGGTGAAATAAAATTTATCATTCTATTAATGACCCTATATATACCAGTAAGAATTATTATAGGGGGATATCATTGTAAAAGAGTAACCACTTGCTTAATGATGTTTAGTTTGATCATCGCAATTACAATTATTTTTTATAAAATAAATTTAAAAAATCTTTTATTTTATTTGAATATATCAATATCTATATTGTCAATATATTATATATTGAAAAATGAAAGAAATAAAATTAAAAATATAGCATTGATGATTTTTATAGTCGAAATTATAATTAGTTTTTTAAATAACATAATAGGTGATGCTTCTTTTTATTCTGTGATGCTTATTTCTACATTTTATATAATTGATTTAATTGTAAGAAAGTACAATTCTAGAAAACTAAAAATTAGAAATAAAGTTTCTCTTTATTAAAATATTTTGAAGAATAATTAGTTTTCTTATTTTAGTAATTGAACAGCATAGGGTGAATTTTCACCCTATTTTTTTGATTTGGAATTGTATTACAAAATCAAAAAAATATAATATATAAAAAATAACTAAAATGATAGATTTTCTATGTTAGAATGAATATCTATAATATATGAACTTTTTATCAGAAAGTAGATTAAAGTAAGAGGAAATAAAATGATATTATTATTAATTTAGTTAGTGTTTATCTTATATTCTCAAAAAATAATCTTTTTTTTTGCATTTTTACTTTATTTTAAGTTTAACATCAATATTCTAAATAATCATAATCTTTTCAATTGCTAAATTATAAGATAAGTAGCCAAGCTATTAAATAAAAGTTTTTAAGAACTTAAAGATAGTTTGTATAGAAGTTTTGATTTTCTAAAGACTATAATTATTGATCAGGTTTTTCTATTTATTTTTATATAACTGTATATTTATTATTTCGGCTAATAAGAAATTGAAGAAATTTTTATATTTTTTTTTTGTTTTGTGAATTATTTTTTAAATTTTGAAATTGTAATATTATTCTTATACAAAAATAGGAATATAAAATGTTTATGAAAAAAATATGCAGTTCAAGCGATATTATGTTTGTTATCGATTTATTATGCTATAAGTTTATTAACAGCTGTAATAATATAATTTAAGGAGATAATAAAAATGAAAAAAAGAGATAAAATTCATTGCTTTGTTGATAGACTTAAATTCATTTTTAAACTCATAAAAAATTTAAATTTATCATTATTAATCATATGTTTATTATTATGTATTTTAAATGTTATCTTACCATATATCACTATGATTAATACACAAGAAATAATTAACAGAATTCAAATTGGACTATCAATAAATCTTATTTTAAAAAGATTAATAGTTTTTTTAGCTCTAGGTGTGATATACATAATCTCTTCAAATTTATATAATTTTCTTATATTAAAATATAAAGAATATTTATATCTTGAATTGAATAAAAAATTTCTTGAAAATTCTTTAAAATTTGATTTAAAAGATTTTGAAAACCCAGAAGTCTACAATATTATACAAAGAGCTGAACAAGAAATAGGGGTAAGACCATATAGTATAATTATTTCATTATTATCGATAATTTCACAAAGTGTTAATTTAATGTCTGCATTCTTAATTTTAACTAGGTGGCATTTGACATTAATTGTTGGTTTTATACTACTAGCATGTTTAGCTTCGAAGTATTTTATTTCAATTAGCAAGAATGAATATAATATTTTAATGAACAGAACGAATTATGAGAGAAAATCATGGTATATTTCTCATCTGTTAATTAAAGATGAATATATTAAAGAAGTAAAATTATTCGGATTATCTCATTATTTAATAAAACAATTTGTCAAATTAAGGAATCGATTTTTTGAAGAAAACGTAGATGTATTAAAAAGACAATATATTTTTTCTGGGATATATCAATTAATGAATTATATAATTTCATTTTTTATTGTTTTTTTAGCTATATATGAGTCAACACAAGGTATTCTTTTGGTTGGAACAGCAATGACCTATATCAATACTTCTTCTAAAATTGAAAATGCTATTCAAAATATAGTTAGTAATATTTTTGGAGTATACAAAGATTCTTTATATGTAGACAATATTGAAAAATATTTTAATTATGAAATAAAAAATAATTGTGGTAATAAGATTATAAAAAATATTACAACAATAGAGTTTGTTAATGTTTCTTTTACATATCCAAACAGAAGTATGCCTGCAGTAAAAAATGTAAGTTTCAAAATAAAAAAAGGAGAAATACTAGCAATTGTTGGGGAAAATGGATCTGGTAAAACAACTATAATAAAATTATTAAATGGGCTATATGATGAATATGAAGGAAATATATTGATAAATGGTATTGAAATAAGGAAAATTAATAAAAAATCTTTAAGGAATTGTTTAGCAACATTATTTCAGGACTATAACAAATATCAATTTACAATTAAGGAAAATATAGGATTTGGATCAATAAATAATTTAGATAATATAGAAAAAATAAAATATAGTTCAAAGAAAGGAGGAGCAGATCAATTTATAAATTGTTTACCTAATAAATATAGTCAACAAGTTGGATATTGGTTTGAAGGTGGAACACAATTATCAGGTGGTCAATGGCAAAAACTAGGGTTATCTCGTTTGTTTATGAAAGATGCTGATTGTTTGATTCTAGATGAGCCAACTGCGTCTTTAGATCCAATTTCAGAATTAGAAATATTTAAACAGTTATATAAAAATAGCAATGAAAAAATAAACATTATTATTACGCATAGATTTATTAATACAGTTTTTGCAAATAAAATATTAGTTTTAAAAAATGGTGAAATAATTGAGCAAGGTGAACATAATGCTCTGTTAAGACAAAACGGATTTTATAAAAATATGTTTGACATACAAAGCAAAGGTATAACATTGAATTGATTTTATGGGAAAGCAATAAAAAATTATAGAGAGGAGAAAATATATGAAAAATGTATTAGTTATTGGAGCACATCCAGATGATATAGAAATAGGATGTATTGGAACAGTATTGAAATTGAAAAATGAAGGTAAAAAAATTATTTATCTCGTTATGACAAATGGAGGAAATTGGGAGAAAAAAACTTATGTGGATAGAATGTATGAAACAAAAAATGCAGTACATGATACAAATTTTGATAAAGTAATTATTGGAAATATTAAAGATGGACATTTGAGCCATAATCCTAAAACTATTGATTATTTGGTAAATGTAATAAGAAAATATGAAATTGATACTGTGTTATGTCAATATTTTAAAGATTCTCATCAAGATCATGTGAATCTTGGGTTATGTGCATTATCTATATCTTCTATTTGTGAAAATTTATTATTTTATGAGTCTTTAACCAGTACAGAGTTTATACCCAATTTGTTTATTGATATCAGTGATTTTGAGAGACAAAAGAAAAATTTGTTAGAAAAATATACAACACAAATAGAAAAATACAAAAAAAGAAATCAAGATTTATTATCGTATATAGAAGCAAAGGATAAATTGAATGGAATAAAGTCTAGCACAAATTATTCAGAAGGTCTAATGATATATAAAATGAAAGGATGATAAAAATGAGACCTAAAGTAGCAGCATTTACAGTTAAGCATGTTAGTCACATTTATCCAGTTATACCACTTTTAAAGTCTATTGATAAATGGGCTGATTTAGTATGTTATATTGATAAGAAAAACGTAAATATTTTTATTGATAATAACCTAAACTTTAGAGTATATCCTGTAGATTTAGGTGATACAGATTATTTTGAGGAATCACAATATGAATTTAAAAAATTTATAATAGAATTAAATGAAAAAAATTATAAAAAAGCACATCTTCATTCACTTAAACAAGATTTAATAGCGTCACACACTATTAATAAAGAATATTTTGAATTATTATTAAAAGATATTGAACAGGAAAACGTTGATCTGATTATAAGGGATACTGTGGATGTATATGGAGCAGAAATTGCAAAAATTTTAAATATTAAAACAACAGGCTATATAACTAATAATCTTTATAATGAAGAATATTTTTCTATTCATGAAGATGAATTGCATATTTATTTTGCTACATTACCTATAAAGGAACAGCTAGGTAATAATTATTACCTTAATTTTTTTAAAAAAATTAGAAAATTAAATAAAAAAATTGAGGTAAATTTAAATGCTGTTCATGTAGATTGCTATCATAATTATTTATTGGAAGATGATTATAATTTAATATTTAGTACAAATTATTTACAACCCCAAGAGGCGATACCTATTAATAATATTAATAACTATAGAATTATTTATCCGGATTTTAATAAATTTAAAATTGAAGAAAAGATACCAAAAAAATTAAAAGAATTTATTTCTAAAAGCAAGTATATTATTTATATTTCCACAGGATCATTTCACTCCGAAGAAAAGCAATTTTATAAAGCGATTATTAATTATTTTGCTAATTCAAAGTTTAATTTAGTAATTTCTTGTTTAAAGTGGGATTTTGAAATTAAAGAATACATTAAAAATAAAAATTTAGATGAAAAAATTTATGTAGATAATTTTATTCCTCAAAAGTATGTATTGTCGTGTGCTGATTTATTTTTTACATCAGGAGGATTTAATAGTATATTGGAATCTATTTATTATGAAGTACCAATTATTGTAAGACCCATTTCTTGTGAACAAAGAATGAATGGAATAATTATAGAAAAAAATAAACTTGGAGTAACACTATACAAAAAAAATAAAAAATCCTTACGTGATGAAGTACTTTACTTAATGAATAATGAAGAAATAAAAAGAAGTTTAAGAATAAATTCGATTGATTTAAAAAAACATTTTGGTAATAACTATGAAGTAATAAATCAAAAACTAAGGAGATTAATTAATGATTAAAGTATTTATATTTAATGGTAGCCTAAACGAAAATTCAATAACGGATTTTTTTATAAATAATTTTTTAGAAAAATTATATCAAAATAGTGAAATTGAAGTAAATACATATTACTTAAAAAATAAAATGATTAACAATTGCATAGGTTGTCATAGATGTTTTCAATGCAAAAAGTGTTTACTAGACGAAAAGGATTCTTTTAACAAAATTAGAGATGAAATGCTGAATTCAGATATCATCATTATTGGTACACCAGTATATGCAAATAATGTTACCGGTTACTGTAAAACATTTATAGATAGAATAACATTATGGAGTCATATATTTAAATTAATCAGCAAAAGAGGAATTATTATTACAACAACATACAATTCTGGATTAGATGAAGTAAATAATTATTTATATAAAGTGATGTCATACTTAGGACTTGCAGATATTGAAGTAATATCTCATCAATTAAATAAAGATAATATTAAAGGAACACTTGATGAAATAAATTTTATTGTATCTAAGTTAATAATGAATATTAAAACCAATAAAAAGTTAAAATTTTCAAAATTTAGTGAAGAATCATTTAAAATTTTAAAAGAATATTACGTTTCTGAAAATGCAAATAATAATGAAAAAAAATATTGGGAAAAAACAGGTATGTTTTCATGGGAATCATTAGAAAAATCTATAGAAATATAAATTTTTTTATGAGAGGAGGTGAAAAAAATGTCAAATTTAGATGAATTTGATTTAGATCCAGTTGTTAATGTAGAGGATGATAGTTTTATTGAGCCACATTCAATTGTTACACCAACTATTTTAATAACAATTAATCCACCAACATCTACGTATACAACAAATCCAGGGTATACAGAATCAAAATGTTAATAATAAAGTGGAGTATGCATTTGAAAATATCAAACTTTAATTAATTTGATTTAGATTCAGTTGCAAACATAATAAAACTATAAAAGCGATTGAGTCAATACGAAAAGTTATAATCGTACAACAATGTCTTGTTTTGTTTGTAAAAGGAATAATTGCTGCTCTAGTACAAATGCTAACTATAATTTCTGCTAATTTAGAATTTTTATTATTAAAAATTAATGATAGAGCTGTGATGATATACAAAATTATAAATTAAAAATGTATTCCAAATTAATAGGTATCATCACATCCTGTCATGGTATATAAATTGTACACATAAATTTAAGATGTTTAAAAGAGAATTAACAAATAAAATATTTAAATATATTTGAATGGAGTAATTATGTGAAAAAAAATAAAATTTTATGTCTAGATAACTTTTATGTAAGATATGCGAATTTATCATTTGATAAATTTGAAAAAATAGCGAACCAAAGTAATTATACACTATTTAAGAAATTCTATAATAGCGATTTTAAGCAAGATATATTATTAACATCACCATCATTGTATAACGGTATTAACAAATGTTGCAAGGATGATAATGTATTGTCTCTTTTAAAGTATATAATACGTTCATCAACACGTTGTACGCCGTATGGTTCATTAAGTGGTGTAGGATTAGGGAAATTTTCAAATTCTAACGATTACAGTATAGATGTTCCTAAATTACATTTTAGAGTAGATAATGAATGGTTGATACCCATTTTACCTAAACTAGAAAAAGAGATATGTAATGATATTTATGTGGTTAAAAATGCTGATATAGAGGAAAATGATAAAAAAATAGTTAATCATTGGGTTACATATTATTATTTAGAAAATAATGAAAATGTAAATGAAATAATTATAAATAATACAAATGTTGTAAAAAAAATATTAACCTTGGCACAAGAATATATAAAAAAAGAAGATTTATTAAATATTTTATTGGAAATATATGGATTTGAACGATTGAATGACATAAATAATATACTTGATCAATTGCAAAAATATGAGATTTTGATAAGCAATTTACGCTTTTGTTCGTTTATAAATGATCCATTAAAAGAAATAGTTGAAACTGCTAAAAAATATAATTATCATTCGACATTATTAGAAAAGTTAAGAATTATTTATTATGATTTATGTGATTTAAATATTAATTTTTCAATTTTAAAATATGAAAAATTAATAAGTAAAATGAAGGAAGTATACAATTGTAAAAATATAGTTAGAGTAGACAGCTACTATAAATCTATTATAAACATAGATATTGAAGAAAAAAGAAAATTGACAGATTATGCAAATTTTTTAGCAAATTTTTCTATTGATGAGAATAAATATAATGATCATTGTAAAGCTTTTATAGATAAGTTTGGAAATGTAAAGGTTCCCGTAAAATATGCTTTTGATAAGTATAAAGGGATAGGATTGCCAAAAAAACAATTCAAACTAAAGAAATCTCGAATAATGATAAGAAACTTATACATTATCTTAATGAGAATATAAAAAAAAGCAATGTAATAGACTTATCGGATTTAGAAATTGATGATGAAATTGTACAAAAAAATGGTACTAATTTGGAATTAGCTTTCTATCCAATTTTAAAGAAAACAGAAATATATTATATCACTAGTCCATATTGTGCTTCTAATAACTTATTTGAATCATTTGGAAGATTTAATTATTTATTCGATGAAAATAATTCTAATTTTTTTAATGAATAGGATATTGATTACGTAGAGATAACATATATTCCAAAAAATAACAGGGTACAAAATGTGATAAACTGTACAACAAATTGTAATTATTATTTGGAATATACGACGAATAGTAATATTTTTGGAAAAACTAGACTGACTCTTGATGATATTAGCGTTAGTTGTGATGGAAGCAAATTTTATTATTATAATAATTTAACGGGGAAACAAATTATTTTTAATACAAATAATAAAGCATTACGTGATTTTATGCCAAAAATTTTAAATTTTATCCTAGATTCTTCTCAAAGAAAAATAAACAATAATCTGAATTTTTTTTATTTGATTAATAAATGGTTAGAAGGTTTCGATATTTTACCAGAAATTAGATATAAGAACATAGTAATTAGCCCGCAAAAGTGGGAATTAGATAATAATAAAATAAATCTTACCCAAAATCAAAATTATGAAGTTTTTTGTGCAGAACTGAACGAAAAAATCAAAGATGATCAGTTGCCTAGTAATATTTTTTTTGAATATATGGATAATAGACTTTTATTAGATTTGAATAACGATTTACATAAAAAAATATTATTTCAACAAATTAAATCTAATCCTAGAAGAAAGCTAGTAAAAAATTATTTTTCTGATAATAACCTTATTGTCGAAAATGACAAAGGAGAAAAACATGTTGCAGAGTTTATTTTTGAATTCATTGCAAACAATAATAACTATATAATTCCTAAAACACTTTCCTTTAGTAAATGTTGTAATCGTACTGTGTTTCCTTTTAGTGAATGGACGTATTTTAATATTTATGTAAGAGATTACTTTCAAGATGAGTTTTTAATAAATTATTTAATGCCTTTTTTATTAGATGAAAAAACAAATTTATTTATAAACGAATATTTTTGTATAAGATATATTGATGAATTACCACATATTAGATTAAGAGTAAAATCTATATATATTAATAAATTTATGCTACATTTTAATAAATTTATATTGAATTGTGCAGATTTAGGATATGTAGAGAGGTATTCTATAAATGTGTACGAAAGAGAAATAGAAAGATATGGATATGAAAATATTGAAACATTTGAAAAAATTTTTTGTGAAAATACATATTTTTCTTTGGAATTATTATATTTATTAACAAGAAAAAGAATCGACTTCAGTAAGGAAAGTTTATATATTATGACTGTTATTTACATATTATTTAATTTAAATCAAGATGTTTCACAAATTTTAGATATATATAAGACTGTTGATTTTAATAAAAGAGAATATCAGAAAAAATATAAATTTATTGAAAATATTATGTATCCAGATGATGATTTTCTTAAACTAAGAAAGAGTTCTAAAGGTATAAAATTATATAGTTTACTAGAAAACAATAATAAGCAAGTCTTAGAATATTTTAATTGTGAAAACTATGATAATAATCAGCTAATAAGTTGTTTTCATATGTTTTATAATCGTTTGTTGGGAATAAATAGACAACAAGAAAATAATCTTAACGGTTATATAGAGAGAATAATTTATGGGATTATAAGTAGAAAAAAATATTCTAAAATAAATAATAGCTAGAATAACGCTTTTGGTCTTTGATTTTCAAAAGATATTAGTGTTTGTTAAGATTATATACAAATATAGAAAGTTGCTAAAAATAAAAAATATTTTAAAACATCTTTTCTGTTTGTGAAATAGCTATTTGTTAAATGTGGAGGATAGTAATTTTATTTTTTATACACAATAGGAAATGTTTATATTTAAAAATAATGTAATATCGAAATATTGCGAAAAAGTGATTTTTATAATACTACCTATATAACTAAATATATTTTTTTAAGTTAATGATAGTCTATTGTTTTGATAAGACTATCTTTTTTTTAACTTTGGTTTAAATTTGGAAATTATTATTTAAAAAACTTACAATTGCTAGTCTTACTTTCTTTCTTCTTTCCTCCGTTAATCGAAGGAGGAAAAGAAAATGAATACGATAATTGTAAATTTAAAATCATTATACCCAGAAAATTATAAGGAGGATATGTTTATTGAAATTGAAACGGATATATTAGAGGTCATTGATACTTATGAACATATGGAATCAGCGTATGATAGAAAATTAAGATATCATAAAGTATACTATTCTCTAGAAAGAAGTCCGTATGTTGAAATACATAGAGAGGATTTTAATAGAAAAGATACAGCATATTTAGATAATATGATTCATGATGATCTTTTGAAATTGATCATAGAAGGAATTAAAAATTTATCTATAATACAACGTAAAAGAATATACAAAAGATATGTAGAGGGAAAATCATTACAAGTAATAGCAAAAGAGGAAAATTGTACAAAACAATCAGTATTCAAGTCAATATCTAAAGCATTAGATAAACTAAGAATAATATTAGAAAAAAATGGATATGATGTAACAGATTAAAATCTATAGCGTAATTGTGATTATTAATAATACAATCATGATTACTCTTTTTTTATATGTTAATTATAGAAAATAAAAAAGTTATTTTTTTGAGGTGACAAATGTTGCTTTTTTCTCCTTATAGATGAAAAGAAGATTTCTTTGAAATATAAGGAGACTTTTTTAGAGTACATTGAAAACAGAATAGTAATATCGGTAACGTTACTTATATTTAAGCCCAATCATAAATACGCCATGACCAATATGCATTGAGAGCGAGTAATATTTGATGGTAATCATAGGTGCTGCTATGAGGCGATGATAATATAAGAATATAATGATACGCATAGTGTTCGCATGAGTAATTAAATTTGCCGCACGCAAAACACTATTGAAGGTTAGAATCCTTTGAGAACATATAACGCCTTGAAGATTATGTGGGACTCGTGGAATTGCATAGCAAAGCAATCTACTGATATTACAATTAACTACAAGCAACAGTAAAGTTGCTTGTAATCATACATAAAAAAAGAAGGTGATGAAGTTGATAGAAAACATAGTAAGAGGAGAAATCTATATGGCTGATTTGGATCCATGTATAGGTAGTGAACAAGGTGGTATTAGACCTGTTGTGATTATTCAAAATAATACTGGCAATAGATTTAGTACAACTACTATTGTTGCACCGATTACAACAAAATTAGGCAAAGCATATTTACCAACACATTTGGTTATAAGTAAAAGAACAGGAATTTATAAAAAATCTATGATATTACTTGAACAAATAAGAATCATTGATAAAAGTCGCCTGTTAGAAAAACTAAGTATTTTAGAGGATCAGGAAATCGATTTAATGGATAGGTCTTTACGAATAAGTATTGGTTTAAATTAATGTACGATTAATAAATTTGCACATTTGTATGTGAATAAACATCTTAATAAACTAAAGGAGAAGTCAGAAAGTGAATAGAATAAATGATTGGGATAAACAGATATTAACAGCACAGGATATTGCAAGAATTTTTAAATGCGGTAAGAATTTAGCTTATAAAATTATTGAAAGTGATGACATGAATGCTGTTAGGATTGGTTCGACAATACGAGTATCTATGAAATCTTTTAATGAATGGATTGATAATAAAGGTTTTCTTTTAAATAACGAAGAAACATTTGATAATCAAGTTTATACATTAGAAGAAATAAAAGATATCTTAAAAATTGGAAGAAATTCTTCTTATAATCTATTAAATGAAAATAACTTTAATATCATTAAACTAGGAAAAATTGTAAGAATATCTAAAAAATCATTTGATAACTGGCTTAATAAATAAATTAGGAGGAACAAATGTGGAAATAACAAAAAGAAAGTACATTACTACGATTACTTATGACAAAATATGTAATGGAGTAAAAAAGTCATGCAGAGAAAGCTTTTTTGATAAGAAATATGTCGATATTAGAGTCAATGAAATCAATAATTGTGAATATGATAAAGAATATAAGATAGATCAAGATACATTGTTTTTAGATTTTATTGATATCTATTTAAAGAAAGTTTCTTTAAAGAAAGATACTTATAAAAAATATGAATTTTATGTGAGTTTGACACGAAGATATATTATGGATTATTTTGAAGATATTTATATAAAGGATGTAACACAATCATTTATTGAAAATTTAAGTACACAGGTAAATAACCAAGTTTCAAAGTTTGGTAATAAGGAAAAAGTAATCTCAAAAACATTAAAAAATGATATAAAGTTTTTCATAAATAAATTATTTAAATATGCTACAGATATGAATTTATATGATGTTAATCCTATGCAATATTATAAAGTACAAAATGATTCTAATCGTTATTTAGTTGAATGGGATTTTGATACTTTAAATACTATTTTTGAATTATGTAAAGGAACAAGATTACATATGTTCTTGCATTGTTTTTTTGGAACTGATTTAAAGATGAATGAAATTTTGGCTTTAAAATGGGATGACCTTTATATTGGTCATAAAAACATCAAAAAAAATAATTGTTATGCTGTAGTGAATAAAAAATTAAAAAGAAAGAAGATATCCTACATTAATGAACATAGAGAAAATATTATTAAGCAATTTGATCCAAAAATAAATGATGAGGGTAGTACTAGGCTTGTCATTTATAAAATTGAAAATAGTAAGAAAATCCATATTCCTATTAATGTAGCCAAAATGCTAATAAAATGGAAAGAAGTAGAAGGTAGAAAATGTCAAATTTCCTATGAAGAATATGAAGATAATGACCTCGTTTTTTCACTGCTTAATGGTAAAGCGTGTGAAGATAGGATTATCAATAAAGAATTTGATAAATTAAAATATGAAAATAATTTACCAGATGTAAAGATGAGCAGGTTGGAATTCTTTTCTAAGGAAGGAATTATATATAAGGAAGAGGTAATGACTATTAGAGACTTTTATTACAGAACGTTATTTTATGATTATTCAGAATATTTTGAAATTGGATACATCAAAAGTGGATTATCGTATAATAACAATATAATACCTATAGGTACAAATTATCGAAGTGTGAATTTAAAAGATATAAACGTACCTAAGAAAAAGGAAATAGATTTATCAAAAATGATTTCATTAATAAAAAATAATTCAAGTTTATCAAATGAATTGACAAGTATACTCAAAGAGTAGAACTTGTCTTTTTTATAATCGCACGTTGGTTAAAACATAATGTTTTCCATAGAATATGGATATAGGAGGAGATAGTAATGGCATCAATTACAAATAGAAAAGGAAAATATTATGTTGTTTATTGGTTTGATTCATTTGATGGAAAAAGAAAACAAAAGTGGGAGCAATGTGAAAACTATGAAGAAGCAATCTTTAAAAAGAAGAAGATTGAAGATGAAGTAAATAATCAAGTGTTTTTAGCTCCAAGTAATCAAACAATCAGAGAATTTTTAGAAACGTTTGTTGAGCTATATGGTACAAAGCATTGGGGGTTTAATAATTATAAAGCTAATACAGGTTTATTGAATAACTATGTTTATCCACTTATAGGTGATAAAAAAATACAATCATTTTCAACGTTAAATGTTGATCAATATATTAATAAACTGACTAAAACTAAAAATGTGAATTATGGTGTAAGAAAAAATGCACCTCAATATGTATCGCCTAACACAATAAAATCAGTAGTAAAATTATTAAGATGTGCATGGCGACAAGCTCTTAGATGGGAAGTTGTAAAGAAAAATGTGTTCATTGATTGTAATTTACCTTATTGTGAATCTAAGGAAAGAGAAATATGGACAGCAACAGAAATACAGCATGCTTTAGAAATATGTGAAGATCAAATATTATATTTGTGTATAAACTTGTCTTTCTCTTGTTCACTGAGAATAGGTGAATTATTAGCACTTACTTGGGATAATGTATTTATCGAAGATGAAGATTTTGAAAAAGACAATACTAGATTAATTATAGATAAACAATTTGTTAGAATTGATAAGGAAATGATAGGTGTTTTAACAAAGGATGAAATCTATAAACAATTTGATACACAACTAAAAAGAGAATGTAAAACAGTATTGGTTTTGAAATCACTTAAGATGAATGGTAAAGCAAGAACTGTGTGGATACCTCGAACAGTTGCTTATATGTTAAAAGAGTGGAAGAAAAAACAAAATGATATAAAAAAGAAACTTGGTAGTATCTATGATGATAACAATCTTGTTATTTGTTTTGAAGATGGAAAACCAATAGAAAAAACAAATATTGAAAAAAGATTTAAAAAGTTTATAAAAGTGAATAATCTACGAGAAGTAGTATTTCATTCTTTGCGACATTCAAGTGCAACTTATAAACTTAAATTAAGCAAAGGGGACATCAAAGCAACCCAAGGGGATACTGGTCATAAATCAGCCGATATGATAACTAAAAGATATGCACATATTATTGATGAAGATAGAAAAGTTAACGCTACAAAGTTTGAAGATGAATTTTATGCTTCTAATGAAACAGAGGAAAAAGATGATGCATCAGAATTGTTGGATATACTAAAAAATAATGATGCATTAAGAGAACAATTGAAGAAAATGTTATCTTTATAAATGGACTACAGGTCCATTTTTTTCATTGAAATTTAGCTTATATTACTATAAATTTATTAAAAACAAGGGTTTTCCTAACAATGGCTGTCATAAGTGAGTTCGAATCTAACCGAGGATGAATTAGAAAACATAGTAAAATCAAGGCTTTTGAAGGAATATTTCAAACGAGAAAATTTGATGTTTTCTAACAGATTTCTAACAAAGACATAAAAAAACAGCAAAAAATAGATAAAATTAGAAAAATTATAAGAGACCAAGAAATCTTCAAAAGTGTTGGTGTATATAGACTTTAAGGGATTGGAGAAAAAAATTAAACTAAAAAAATTGGTGGTTGTTAGCCTCCTAAGCGATAGATCGGGTGTTCGAATCACCTCGAGGACGCCAATATGATTAAAAAGTTTTGATTTTCAAGACTTTTTTATTAATTATAATTTGGCAATAGAAGTGAAAATAATAAATAAAAGTTGATAGAAAAAAATGTGTAATGTAGATGATTGTTTAAATAGTTCAATTAATTACAATAGATGAGGTTGAATATGATAATAGGTTTTTTATTTACTATAAAGGGTGCATTTAATATATTGAAGGGGTTAAACTATTTTATTTTCAAAGATAATTTTAAAATGATTCCTATGGAATTAACATCTGTATATAAATCACCTGTTAGTGTTCATGAAATTACGTATATGTATTGTTATCAATCTATTCATCAAGGAACGAATGTAAAATATAAAACCAAAGGACATGATTATAAAAAAGAAGTAGGAGATATTGACTTCTTTTATTATGATGAAAGATTACATATTGTTTATGAAGATGAAGAATATGTTACTTCTTATATGATTTTAGGAATATTTTTATTTTTATTTGGATTAAGAATAATTTTTTTGTACATATAAAAGAGGATATGATATTTTATATTTAATGCAAAAAAAGATTGTAGGACAGTATCTACAATCTTTTTTGTTCTATAATGAGAACATGAAATAATATGACATTTATCAATTGTATTTATATACAAAGATGATAAAATGAAGTCACAAGGGGGATTTGTATGGAAAAAGAATTGAATTGGGCAGTCATAGGAACAGGTGTGATTGCTAATGAAATGGCACAAGCTTTACAAAGGATGGATAAAACACTTTATGGAGTTGCTAATAGAACACAGGCAAAAGCTATTGATTTTGCAAAGAAGTATGGTGTTAAAAAAGTCTATGATGAAATTGATGAAGTGTTTGATGATGAAAATGTTGATATTATTTATTTGGCAACATCACATAATACGCATTATCAATTTATAAAAAAGGCGTTAGAACATGGAAAGCATTTATTTGTAGAAAAATCAATTACGTTAAATAGTCGCGAATTAGATGAAATGATAGCACTTGCTAAAGAGAAAAATTTAATTCTTGCAGAAGCCATGACCATTTGGCATATGCCAATCTATAAAGAATTATGGAAAATCGTGCAAAGCGGTGAACTTGGTAAAATGCAAATCATGACAGTAAACTTTGGAAGTTTTAAAGAATATGATATGAATAATCGTTTCTTTAATATGAATCTTGCTGGTGGGGCTTTATTAGATATTGGGGTCTATGCTCTTTCTGCAGTACGTAGTTTTATGTCTAAACAGCCAAATGAAATTGTAAGTCAAGTGAAGTTTGCACCTACAGGCTCTGATGAACAAGCAACGATTTTACTTAAAAATGAAGATCAACAAATGGCAACGATTGCTTTATCAATGCATTCAAAACAACCTAAAAGAATTATGATTTCTTTAGAAAAAGGGTATATTGAAGTTTATGAATTTCCTCGTGGACAAAAAGCAACGATTGTGGATGCTGTAACAGGAAAACAAACAGTTATTGAAAAAGGAAATACTGAAAAGGCACTTTATTATGAAATGTGTGATATGGAAGAAGCAGTTAGAAATCAAGATGATTCACATTTAAATTTAGAGTATACAAAGGATGTCATGGATATTATGAGTCAACTTCGTAAAGAATGGAAAATGCAATATCCAGGAGAAAAATGGTAAGGACAAATTTTTTGTCCTTTTCTTTATGCAATGATAAAATAAAGTAAATAAAGGAGGATCATTATGGATAAAGTATTAAAATTTTTAAAAGACGCAGAAACTTATTATTTAGCAACAGTAGAAGGTGATCAACCAAGAGTAAGACCCTTTGGAACAGTACATGTTTTTGAAGGAAAGCTTTATATTCAAACAGGAAAAGTCAAAGATGTTTCTAAACAACTTCATCAAAATCCTAAAGCAGAAATTTGTGCTTTTAAAAATGGAGAATGGTTACGAGTAAGTGGAAAATTAATCGAAGATGATCGTAATGAAGCAAGACAATCTATGTTAGATGCTTATCCAAGTTTACAAAAGATGTATAAAGCAGATGATGGCAATACGGAAGTTTTCTATTTTGAAAATGCTACAGCTATTTTCTCATCATTTACTCACGAACCACAAATTATTAATTTTTAATCATAAGTTACCTATTAAAAAAGCTGTAATTTTTATATAAATGGACAAATAAGATAAATTGTCAATATATGGATAGATAAAGAGGATTATGCATTGTTGTTGATATTTCATTTAATATAATAGAATTAGATAAAAGAAAGGATGAAATATCTATGTTAAAGAATGAAAAAGGACAAGCAGTTGCACCAAAAACAGTCACAATGACAAAAAAAGATTTTGAAGATCAAGGGAACACCCGTGTTTATTGGTTAGGTGGCGGAGGAGCCATGATCAATGATCATGGAACAGTGATTATGATTGATCCCCTTTTAGAAGGCTTTGATATGCCCTTATTGATTGATATGCCAATTGATGTAAAAGATGTACCGCATGTGGATGCTATTTTAGTATCTCATGTAGATAATGATCATTATTCAAGACCAACGTGTAGAGATTTAAAAGATGTTTGTAAAGAATATCATACTTCTTATTATGTTGCTTCTTTAATGAAAGAAGAATGTGGTTTGGATGGAATTGGACATGATATTGGAGATCATATTCAAATTAATGATATTGATGTTGAACTTACACCTGCTGATCATGCTTGGCAAAACCAAGTCGCAAAATATAATTATCGTATATGGGAAGATCGTGAATATTGTGGTTTCTATGTAAAAACACCAACAAAAAAGATTTGGTATGTAGGAGATTCTAAATTGATGGACTGTCAATTACATATGGACCCGCCAGATGTTATGTTCTTTGATTTTGCAGATAATCCTGTGCACATTGGTTTAGAAAATGCCTATAAACTTGCCAATACTTATCCAAATACAAAACTTGTTTTAATTCATTGGGGAAGTGTTGATGCACCTGAAGCAAGTGCTTTTAATGGAAATCCACAAGATATTTTAGACAATGTCGTTAATCCTGAAAGAGTTGTTATTTTAGCACCGGGTGAAGAATATGTTGTTGATTAAGAAGTAGAAATCATGAAATACAGTGAAGTTAAAGATTTTAATTATGATGATTGTTTTAAACTTAGATGTTTAATTGTTGAAAAACATGACAAACATAAAGAACCATTTACGATTAGAATTTATATGGATGATCTTATTATCTTTCAATATATCATGCAAAGATGAAGGAAATGTTTCTCGTGGTAGAACCCTTCTTTGTACAAAGCAAAGTGAGTGTTGTTTTAGGTATCAAGCTAAGTTATGGTTATAAAGATTTATGTTTTAGCTTTAAAATCATCACTTCATCAACAAATGCTACTTGCTTGGAAAAAGGAACAATTTTTTTTACCAGCAACAACTGTTTTTATCAAATGTGTAAGAGAATACTTTAAGAGATGATAGAAATATCATCTATTTTAATACCTAAAAGGTATCGTTATTGATAAATTATAAGTATTAGATATTTAAAATAAAGCGAATTATAATAAAGATGTAAAGAAAGAGTGATACGAATAACAATTGAAGAAGCAAGTAAAAAATATAATATTCCAATTCATATCCTTAAAGAATATGAAAGTTGGGGATTGTGTCAAGAAGTTAAAAAAGTAATGGAATCTTGGCAATATGATGAAACAGACTTAAAAATATTAAGTTTGATTATGACATTATACGATTTAGATTTTTCGGTTTAAGAAATAGAAAAATATATGAAACTTTCTTTAAAAAAGAATGAAAATGAATGTTTAAAACTATTAAATAAAAAAAGAAAAGGAATCTTAGATGAAGTTCATCTAAAAGAAAAACAATTATCCAGAATTGATTATTTAAGATATGAAATGGATCGGGGAAATAAGAAATGAAAAAGATTTGTACATTGATGTAACCTTTACTTTTAGTTTTTACCTGTAGTGCTTGTAGTAGTAAAAAAGCAATTGCTAAAAAGAAAACAAAACACAAACAGATTTAAAGGAAGCCAATTCAAAATCATTAGTTATTTATTTCTCTTGGTTTGGAAGTACTCAAAATATTGTCAAGGAAATACAAAAACAAACCAATTCAGACATCTTTGAAATCATCCTAGAAGTAGCTTATAGTGATGACTATGATACGGTTGTTGATGATGCGAAAAAGGAATAACAAGAAAAATCAAGACCAAAGATTAAAAATAGGGTTGAAAATATTGATGAATACGAAACCATTTACGTAGGATATCCAAACTGGTGGGGAGATATGCCTATGATTCTTTATGCATTCTTTGATGATTATAATTTATCTAACAGAACGATTGCACCATTTTGTACAAGTGGTGAAAGTAGATTGTTAGATACTGAAAAAACAATTCAAGTAGTGGTACAGTGGTAAAAGGATTGCACGTTTCAAAGTCAGCATTAAAAGAGGATTCAAACGATGTAAAAGAATGGGTAAATGAAATTAAATAAAAGGAGAGAAGAAGGATGAATTTATATGCAACAGATAAAGAATATAAAGAAAGATTTGATTGTTTTTTAGAAGAAGTTAAAAATGATGAAGGAAATAAATTAGATGAACCTACTCGTTATTTAGCTATCTTATCCGTTTTAATGGGAAACCAAGGAATTTGTGCTTATGAAGAAGTTCTTGAAAAAGCTTTAGATGTTTTATCACCTATACAAGTTAAAGAAATGGTTTATCAAGCAACTGACTATTTAGGATATGGAAGAATGCTCGAATTTTTAAAAGTTACAAATGAAGTATTTAATAAAAAAGGAATCGAACTTCCATTACAGTCACAAACAACAACGACAATTGAAAATAGATTAGAAAAAGGAATCCAAGCACAAGTAGATATCTTTGGTGAACATATGAATGAAGCTTGGAAAAAAGCAACAGTCAATAAATGGTTAGCTTCTAACTGCTTTGGTGATTACTATACAAGAACAGGTCTAGATTTAAAACAAAGAGAAATGATTACTTTTTGTTTCTTATATGGACAAGGTGATTGTGTTCCTCAAGTTATGGCCCATATTCAAGGAAACTTAAATTTAGGAAATGATAAAGCTTTCCTTACAAATGTTGTTTTACAATGTGTTCCATATATGGGATATCCTCGTAGCTTAAATGCACTTGCTTGTATTAATAAAGTAGAAGACTAAATATTGAATATTTGTGGTATTGCAAAGCAATACCACTTTTCATATATAGAGGGGTGGGAAAACGATGGAAACTCTTGTATTACAAGGAAGTTTACCAGTAAATGATCAATGAATATCCTCTGAAAACTTTATCAAGTGAGCAAATGAAAAGAGGTATGAAGTAAGAAGCTTTAAGGTTTCGAAAATGAATATTAAACCTTGTCTTGGCTGGGTTGCCAAATCATTATTACGTAATGATTTCTTTATGGACAAATATAGGATTTTATAACAAAAAAAGGGTTTAGCTGAACCCTTATTCAATTTCTATCCAATATCTTTGAATTGTTTTACCATCTTTAACAATTTCATTTTCTAAAATGGCACCATTGTTTTTAATTGATTTTGCAGAACCAATATTATCTTTATCACAAACAAGTAATACTTTATCAATATTTAACTTTTGACATTCTTTTAAAGCTAAACCGATGATTTTAGTTGCATAACCTTTTCTTCTTTCACTGGGTCTTACCCCATCTCCAATATGTCCACCATAATTTAATAAATAATCATTAAGTTCATGACGAATGTTGACGGCTCCAACCATTTTGTTTCTTTCTACATCTAAGGCGAAAAATGTTGAATCTTCTACCAAACCAGGTTTTGGATTTTTTAAATCAAGATTATTAATATAATAATCAAAATTATGATAATCATTTTTAAAAATAGAAGCTGGAGAAGTATTAGCTTCAGAATGATTATTATTATAATCAATCCACTCCTTCAACATATCAACAATTAAATCTTGATATTCATTTGATGCTTTTACTAATTTAATAGACATAATATAATCTCCTTTTATTGAAATATTTTTATTATTATAACATTTGTAGAATATAATAAAACCCTTTATTAAGTTGTACTTAATAGAGGGAAAGTGCGTATTATCTATTTTATTAAATATTTTAATAAATCTTTAATTGTGACAATGCCATAAAAACATTGGTTTTTTAAAACAATAATATCTTCATAAAAATGTGAATGTTCATTTTCAAGAAAAAGTTGACAAACATTTTTAATAGGAAGATGTGATGGAACAATCAAAGAATCTTTAAAAAGATTAGGTTCAACAATATCTAAATCACAAAGTATATTTTCTCTTTTTAAATAACCTAAATAATGTCCTTCATCATTGATAACATAAATTCTTTGAGTGGTATTATTTTCTTCAAAAATTTGATAAGCATTATTTATATTTTGATAAGTTTTTAATGTACAAGGGAAATGACAAAGAAAATCTATTGTAGGAATATCTAATGTTTTCTTATATTTGTTGTATAATTTTTTGATAGTTTCTTTGATAGCTGGTAAAAGATCATCAAAATTATCAACAGGTTTCTTTAAATAATAACCTTGACCATATTCAATACCTAATTGAATTAAACATTCAAGTTCTTCCTTTGTTTCAATACCTTCAACAATTAATTTATAATGCATAGCTTTACAATAGTTGACCATGACTTCTACCATTGTACGCTTATCTTTATTTAAATGAATATCTTGAATAAGTTCTTTATCTAGTTTGATATATTCAGGTTGTGTATGATTGATTCTATTTAAATTAGAATAACCTGAACCAACATCATCAATAGCAATTTCAAAACCTTGACTACGATAATGTCTAACGGCTTGTTTAAATAAATGTTTATCCTCAATAGAAGTTGTTTCCGATAATTCAAAGACAATATTATTAGAATCTAAATGATATTTTTTTAAATATTCTTTTGTAAATCCTTGAACAAAATCTGAATCTAATAAAATATTAGCATCCACATTAATAAATAACTTCTTACCTAAAGGCATTTGTTGACTTGCTTTAATAGCACATTTACGACATAGTTGATCTAATTTCCATGATTGTTCAAGTGTATTGGCAATCTTGAATAATTCTTCAATATTAAGAGTACATGATTCTAAAGTGATACGGCTTAAGGCTTCAAAAGATACTATTTCTCCTGTTTTTAAGGAAACAATAGGTTGAAAAACACTTTTTATTTTCTTTTCATTAATTATTTTAAAAAATTCATTGATTTTCTTTTCGTTTAATTTCATTTATCTATCCTCTATTCTTTTTAAAATATATAGAAAGAAGAATGATATTTCTATCAATAAAAACTAAGGAAATTGTAAAAAATAGGTAAAAAGATTTTGTTATAATAAAACAAAGGAGAAAGCATATGAAAGAAATAGAATATAAAGTACTAGGTGTAGATGATTTAGAATTATTAGTAAAGATAAGAATAAAAGATTTAAAAATGTTTTCTAATCAAAAAATAACAAATTCTACAATAGAAAACATTAGAGTTTTTTATAAAGAAAAAATGTTAAAAGATGAATGTCATACATTGGTGGGCTATCATTTAAATCAAATTATTTCAACAGCTACAATTTACTATTATGATATCCTTCCAAGTAATGAAAATTCCAAAGGAAAAGTTGGACAAATAACGAATGTTTGGGTAGATGAAAATTATCGACATTTAGGGATTGGTAGATATATGGTAGAATATCTTATTGAAAATTATCAAAAAGATGTTGGAATGATTTGTTTGAATAGTTCAAAAGAGGGAATAAACATGTATTTACATCTTGGATTTAAAAAGAAAGATAATTATTTGATTTATAAGAATGGGTAGTGTTGAATAATATTGTTTACAATAACTATTTTTCTTTATAAAATTGGACGAGAAGTAAGTATACCGTTGCCAATATGCGGAATAAAAATGGTTGTAAGTAGTAATCCTTCACTATTGAGTGAGGGTTTTTATTTTATAAAAAAAGGAACATTAATTTTGTTCCTTTAAGCTTTCTTTATAGCTTCTTCCAATAGGAAGATGTGTTTGTTCTTTTAAAATAACTTCTTGATTTTTAATTTCTTGAATAAATCTTTTGTTAATAATGTATGATTTATGAATTTGAATAAAATCAGGAGATTGTATTTCTTTAATAAATTGACTTAATGTTTTTCTTTCAATCATTTCTCCATTAATAGAATGAATAATAATTTGATGTCTAAGTGATTCGATATAATAGATTTGTGATAATCTTATTTTTGAAGTAATTCCATTTCTTTGATAAAGATAATATTGAAAGTTTTTTTGAATTTGTTTTTGAATAAAATCATGATAATGAATAAATTGCTTTTCTAATTCATTATTAATGAAATAAAGATGTGTTTGCATTTGTAAACAAATGCTTACAAGATCAAAATCTTTAGGTCCAATAATATAAATAAGTGTACTATCTAATTTCTTAAGATGATTTAAAATATTTAAATCATTCTTTTTTTCTATTTCTACAAAATAAATATCTTGAATTGTTTGATGCGTATAATTCGTAAGTTTATATTCTATTTGTAAATCATTAAAGAATTGTTGAATAAGTGGTTCTATTTGTTTGTAATGTTTTGAAATAAGAGAAATTCTAATCATGTTTTTTCTCCTTTTCAATAGCTACAATATATTGATCAAGATTTTTATTTGAACGTATGATATCTAATAAATGATAAGAATCAACAAAACGTACACCATTTTTTTTCATGAGTTCAATGCCTTTACTAAAAGTTTCTTTATCAGAACTTACTAAATTTTCAATAATATATTGAGAACCATCCAACATATTAAATTTAAACACAATTTTATTTCCAGAACCATTTACTAAATATTTTGATGGATAAAAAGAATAACGATAATAAGAGATTTGTACAAAATCAATTTGTGAAAGTTTTAAATTGATTTGATATCTAGGATATTTATTTTTAAAAAGAAAAGAATAAAGATACTTTGCTTTATCTAAATTTTTATCAAAATAAATGTATCTTAAATATTTTTGATCAACTTCCCACATAGTATTAGCGAAAACTATTCCTGGTAATACTAAACTATAAATTATTAATAATATAATAATAAGAACACCAAAAAACATTATTCTTTCATAAAAATGTTTATACATGATAAAGAAAACACCTAACCACCAAACAACAAAAAGTAAAATAACAAAGTTTAATAAGATGATTTTTCTTTTCTTTATTTTTCCAACAGTAACTTTCATAACTTCCTCCTGTACGCGTATTATAACATAGTTTTTTTATTTGGATTTTGTTGTTGGGGACAGGTTGATGGTTGTTGGTGCCTCTTTGCTATTTATTTAAAAGAATAGGATTAAAGTATAGATAAGGAGGAAAAGAAGATGAAGAAAAAGGTAATAATGATCGGTGTTGTTTTAATTGTGTGTTTAGGAACTATTTTTTATAATATGCAAAAGAGGGATCCTTATAAAAGTTATAATCATTTAAAAACAAGTGAAGTTTTAAAAGTAAAGGAATTTAATCGATATTGGGTTTATTTTTATTCAATGGATAATCAAGAAAGCATGGACTCTAAAAATGGGATAGCTCGTCTTAATAAAGCAGTAAGTAATGTTTATTTTGTGAAAATAAAGGATAAAGAAGTAGTTATTGAAAATCAAAAAGTTAAATCAGCTACATTACTTTATATAAAGGATCATCAAATAACAAAAGAATACAAAGGATTAAAACAATTAAAAGATCATAGTGATGAAATATTACAAATGAGTTGGTAGAAAAAAGTTTAAAGCTTTTTTCTACTTTTTTAGTATAATGATAAAAAAGAGGAAAAAGATGATGAAAGAAATAAAATTAATGGATATTAAAGGTGTAAAAGTAGGACAATATGAAAATCAAGAAGCAGCTACAGGATGTAGTGTTGTTATTGTAGAAAATGGAGCGACAGCTGGAGTAGATGTTCGTGGTGGAGGTCCTGCTACAAGAGAAACAGATTTATTGAATCCAATCAATATGGTGCAACAAATTCATGCTGTTATGTTAAGTGGTGGGAGTGCTTTTGGTTTAGATGCAGCTAGTGGTGTCATGCAATATCTTGAAGAACATGGTGTTGGTTTTGATATGTCTGTAGCAAGAGTACCAATTGTATGTGGAGCTTCATTGTTTGATTTATCAGTTGGGAATCCTCATATAAGACCAGATAAACAAATGGGGTATTTAGCGTGTAAAGATAGTGAAAATAATATTGTTCATGAAGGCAATTATGGAGCTGGTTGTGGCGCAAGTGTTGGAAAATTATTAGGATTTGAACATGCCATGAAAGGTGGTATTGGAACATATGGTGTACAAGTTGGAAATGTTCAAGTAGCAGGGATCGTTGCTGTCAATGCTTGTGGAAATGTCATTGATTATAAAACGCAAGAAATATTGGCAGGTGTTAATATTGATAAAAAATGTGTTTCGGCTAGTCAAATTATTTTAGATCAAATGGATCAACTTAGAAAATTACCAGATGGAAATACAACAATTGCTTGTCTTGTTACAAATGTAAAACTTACGAAAGCACAATGTACAAAGATTGCTGGAATTAGTCATAATGGCTACGCTAAAAGTATTGATCCAGTTCATACAATGAGTGATGGGGATACAATTTTTGTATTAAGTACAAATGAAGTTGATGGAATGGTTGATGCTGTTGGTATTTTAGCTGTTGAAGTCATTTCTAAATGTATTCAAAGAGCGATTAAAAAAGCTAAGAGTGGATATGGTTTATTAGCTTATCAAGATTTGAAAAAATAATCGAAAAAGCATATAATTTTCTTGTTCGTATATTTTGATATTAAAAGAGATCTATAAGACTCTTATTAAGACATTTGAAATAGCGAATACCATAAAAACGTTGCATCTTTTATGAGCGACAGTAGGAGGATTATATGAAGTCGAAAAAGACACAGTACATGACTTCAATGGCTTTATTTTTAGCGATTGAAATCATTCTTGTTGTGACACCCCTTGGATATATTCCAATTGGACCATTAAATGCCACAACAATGCACATTCCTGTCATTATTGCAGGAATCGTATTAGGAAAAAAAGCAGGAGCTGAGTTGGGTTTTGTTTTTGGATTAACAAGTTTAATCAAGGCAACGATTCAACCAGGCATTACATCTTTTTGTTTTTCCCCATTTGTGACAATAGGCACAATGTCAGGAAATTACAAAAGTCTTTTGATTGCTTTTGTTCCTAGAATTTTACTTGGCTATTTAGCTGGACTCGTTTTTGGAATCATGAAAAAGAATAATCGTGAAAACTTAGGTGTTGTTGTAGGTGCTTTAACAGGAGCTATTACGAACACAGTTCTTGTTTTATCAGGAATATACATATTCTTTGGTGAAGCATACGCGAGTGCGGTAGGAGTGCAATACTCTACTTTAGTAACGGTATTATTAGGGGTTGTTTCTACAAATGGTATTTTAGAAGCTATTCTAGGGGCAATTGTTTCACTAGCTATCTACAAAGCATTAAAACCAATCTTAAAATCAAAGCAGGTCGATTGACCTGCTTTTTAAAGGAGATCTTTATGAAATACATATTTGTTAGACATGGAAAGACACATTTTAATGAAATACAGCTCAAACAAGGATGGTGTGATTCACCTCTTACAAAGCAAGGAATAAAAGAAATAGAAAATATGGCAGAACAGTTAAAGGATTATAAAATAGACGCTGCTTATACTTCTCCAATATTACGAGCAAAAAATACAGCACAAATAATTTTAAAAAATCATTCTGTTTTATTAAATGAAGATGGTCGTTTAAAAGAAGTGAATTTTGGTCTTTTAGAAGGATTACCTTGTTTATTTGTAGATAAACTTCAATTAGAATCTTCTAATTGGTTAGATGATTTACAAATGGATTATACTGGATATGAAGGTGAAAATGTTGAAGATGTAATTCAAAGACATTTTGAATTATTAAATGATATAGAAAAGAAATTTCAAGATGATGATACGATTTTAATGGTAGGTCATGGATGTTCTTTATATGCATTTATTAAAACATTATTAAAAAATCAAAAACTTGATTTTCCACAAAATGCCAGTTCAATTATAGTTAATAAAGTTAATAATGAATATCAATTAGAAACAGTATTAAATCCAAAATAAAAAATCTTGAAATAATCAATAATTTTATTGACATGAGTGGCATATGATGGTAATATCTACGTGCAATAAAAAGTAGTGGAAAGAAGAAGTGCCTACTTCTCGCCTGATTGATTTTGTCGATAGGCAAATGTCACTAAGATTTAATCTTAATGTCAATGGTGGGTACTCAGTGTGCTCACTTTTTATTTCAACTATAATAATTGGAGGTGGCTTTTATTAGCAGATTTGATAACAGAAAACCAAAACAACCTGATGATTTAGTAAACGAAAGAGTTCGTTTTAAGGAAGTGTTGGTTATTGATCAAAACGGTGATCAATTAGGAGTAAAAAGTAGTAGAGAAGCGTTGGATATTGCTTATGATGCAAATTTAGATTTAGTTTGTGTTGCACCTAATGCAAAACCACCAGTTTGTCGTATTATGGACTTTGGTAAATATCGTTTTGAACAACAAAAGAAAGCAAGAGAAATGAAGAAAAACTCTAAAGTGGTAACTTTAAAGGAAACTCAATTATCAGTAACTATTGATACTCATGATAAAAATGTTAAATTAAAAAGAACATTAAAATGGTTAGAAGAAGGAAACAAAGTTAAAGTTGCAATCAGATTTAGAGGTAGACAACTTGCACACGTTGATTTGGGTAAAAAAGTTATTGATGACTTTGTTGAAGAATGTGCAGAAGTTGGTCAAATTGAAAAACCAGCAAAATTAGAAGGACGTACTTTAACAGCTATATTAGCACCAAAAAAGAAAAAATAATTAATGGAGGAAACAATTATGCCAAAAATTAAAACACATAGCGGATTAAAAAAACGTTTAAAAAGAACAGGTAGTGGAAAATTAAAACGTAGCCATGCTTACATTTCACACTTATCACACAATAAAACTCATAAACAAAAGAAACACTTAGCAAAAGCTACAGTAGTAAGTGCTTCAGATTACAAGAGAATTAAATCAAGATTACCTAAATAATTTTAGTTAAAAATAAATACAGGAGGAATACACAATGGCAAGAGTTAAAGGTGGATATACAACTAGACATAGAAGAAAAAAAGTTATTAAATTAGCCAAAGGATATTTTGGAGCTAAACATAAATTATATAAAACTGCTCACGAACAAGTAATGCACTCAATGGCATATGCTTATAGAGATAGAAGAAACTTAAAAAGAAATATGAGAAAATTATGGATTGCTCGTATTAACGCTGCAGCTAGAATGAATGATATCTCATATTCTAAATTAATGCACGGTTTAAAATTAGCTAACGTTGAAATCAACAGAAAAATGTTATCTGAAATCGCTATCTGCGATCCAGAAGGTTTCACAGCTATCGTTGAAACAGCTAAAAAAGCTTTAAATGCTTAATAAATCATGGACCAACTGAGTTGGTCCTTTTTTTATTATCATATTCGTTGATATTCTTTCTAAATAAGTATATTCTTAAATCATAGTAAAACTATAGGAATAAGGAGAAGTAAATATGAGCAAAGTAAAAAATAGTTTTTTAGACCTAGTAGGTCAAACACCATTAGTCAGAGTAAACAACTTAATCAAGAAAGATGAATTGAAAGCAGATGTACTAGCAAAACTAGAATACTTCAATCCCGCAGGATCAGTCAAAGACAGAATTGCTA
>OHAC01000427.1_pt1 | contig 44487 bp, 39 predicted proteins | sample 1577051 | NCBI WGS metagenome assembly OHAC01 (sample SAMEA3541499, study PRJEB24748) | human gut metagenome | biome: human gut; feature: human-associated habitat; material: faeces | place: China | collected 2012 | reverse complement strand
CCATTAGAAGCCTGATTTCGCAAGAAATCAGGCTTTTTTGGTACTTTTGAAGCCACTGAATAAATGAGGTTTTGTTCGTGGGAACATTTGGGAACAAACAGGAGTAATTCCTATTTGTTGCCTTTCAAAATGTGAGACATTTGCAGAAGCGGATCTGCAATCTCCGGTGAACTTTTTAGCAGCTGAATCAACTGTTTCGTGGAGGAATCCATGGGCAGTTGGGCGGCTGCTTTTTTGCTTTCTGGGGATGTTAGGAAAAACTGTGCTTCCATTTGCTGTGCCAGATGCTTGCGGCTGCTGTCCATAATATGGCTGTATACATCTGTGACCATGTTTGCCTGTGCGTGTCCGATGTCACCTTGTACAGCTTTGATGTCGCCGCCGCTGATCTTGAGCTTTACACTGGTGCTGCTGTGACGCAGGCTGTGAAAGACAACCGGTCGGAGGTGGTTCGCTTGGATAAAGGCTTTCAGCTTTTGACTGATATTATGTTCTTCAAATGGTCGTCCATTGTCGCGTGCGATGACCAAATTGAAGTCTTGATATACCGTGCCAATCTCCTGTTTTAATGCGGCTTGGTGCTCCCATGCCTGACGCAGAGCATGAATTACAGTAGGCGGCAGGTAAATGGTGCGGACGCTGCTTTCCGTCTTAGGCGTCTTGAGAACAAGTGTTGTGGTTGACGGTGTTTTCTTCCACAAAGGAAATGTGAAAAATACATCATCACGTCCTTGCTCTCGGAGCTTTTCCAAACTGGCATTGGTACAACGGCGAAGTTCTTTCTCTACGCAAAGATATGCGCTGTCAGTCTGCATCAATTGCGATGTGATGTGAACACAGTCCCATGTCAGACCTAAGATTTCTCCGATACGCATAGAACAACCAAGCGCAAGCAGCATACACAGCTTCAAAATAGGATCGTCACACAATTCTAAGGCATATCGTGCTTCTGCATCATCCCAAACGGCGCGTTTCTCTTTTTTATACTTAGGCAGTTCGACTGTCATAGCAGGATTCGAGCCTTTGAGATAATCCCAACGAATGGCTTGATTGAGTGCACTGCGTATTGTGCCGTGCACTTTTTCTACAACGCTAGGGGAAATCGTTGTTCGCAAATGCTCTTTGCCTTTGGTGCACACAGCAGGCTCACGCAGCAACTTGCGATAAAAACGTTCCAAACGATGTGTGGTTAATGATTTGATCGGCAGTGTGCCGATATATGGATTGATATAGTGTGTGATACGGTGCATGGTAGAAGAAAGCGTACTTTCAGACCAATGATTCAAGCCGTACAGATTGACGTATTCTTCCATCAGCTGAGCGACAGTCATAATCTCTCTGGCAAGCTCCGGCTGTGCATCGGCATCGACCAATGCAGGTGGCGGAAGCAGTGTGCCGCGTTTTTTCTCAAGAAGAATCTGAGAGATACGCAGATTGGCTTCTTCTTCACTGTCAAAGGATTCATGAATCAAATCCGGATAGCTTGGGCACCGATATGTAATGCGGAATTTATTTCCGTGTTTGATAGGTTTCATGACAATAAGATGCTCCTTGGATGATTGATTCATCCGTACCATACAAGCCTCCTTTGCTTTATCAGAGCATTTTTCTGGTGTCGAGGCAAGTATAGCACGGATCATCAGCTGCGGCAAGCTAAGAATTTAAAAACTTTTCCAACGCAGAGCGTGGAATGCGGATGCTCTTGCCGATACGGATGCTGCGAATATTTCCAGACTTTACCAGATCATAAGCAGCATTCCGCCCGATATGCAGCAGCTCAGCCAGCTCTTGAACGGTGTAGACTTCTTGATGCATGTTTATGGTGTATATCCTCCTTCCTTTTTGGAATGCTGCCAATATGAGAGAATAAACAGATTAAAATTAAAGGCTTAAAAATAACGAAAAACAAAGAAATATTTTATACTTTCTTTGTTTTATGCTTGAAAAAGTTGAGAAAATATTTTATACTGAGTGCAAGAATGAAAAGAACGAAAGAATTAAATATTACATGTAAAGGATGATGAGATGAACTTAAAAATTAGAATTGAATGCTCTAAACACGATTGGGAAAAGCAAGAGGAGATTCAGTTATTAAAAGAAGTGCTCAAACGGTGCGGAATTTCTATGACTCAGACGGACAGCATTTCCGGTGAGATGGCGTATAAGCTGAGAGGAAAAGAAGAAAAGATCTGGGACAAAATGACGCGCGGAGCAGGTGCGAGAGCGACAACAAAACAGTTGAAGATTGCAACGATTTTAGAGATTGAAGAAAAATATAAAGGAATGCCCAAAGAAAAAGAAGCGGCGTTGGCTGCTTGCGAAGTAAAACTGAGAAATTATCAGTTGATTAAGCGGAATATCTGCGATTGCTATGGAGATTTAGAAAAGGCGATTCGACGCGGACATATTTATTTTGTGCGGGTAAAGAAAACGAAATAATTAACATTTCACTTTTGCAGACTGGAAATGTATGACTAGTATAAGTAAAAAAATGATGTTTCAAAAAAAGTTTGGAAAATAGATAAAAATGAGAAACTTTTCAGGAAAGACGACTGGAAAGTTTCTCATTTTTTTCTAATTTTATTGTTTCGATTACACATATTCCGAACGAAAAATACAATGGGAGGATGATAGGATGCCCTCCTGTTTTTATGTGGATACAGAATAGCTGCATAGAAGCGCGCGGCAAGGCAGGCTGATTGACCAGCTGACAGACATGAAAACTATGTCTGTCAGCAAAGAGCAACATCCGTACCAATATCCGGTTACGCGGACACAACGGTGTACGAGTAAACGGTGATATTGGAAAAATAAAATTTTCCGCTGTTTAGAACAGAGGAAAAAATCAGACGATTGGTGCATAACAATCGAAAAACAATAAGAGTGCAGTGCTTCGCTTCAACGTCAGGTATTCACATCAGACTACAGAACAGGATGGAAAATATGGGACATAAAAATAAACCGAACCGCGGCTCCTTGGTAAAACAGGTGCAGGATGCTTTAGATGCTAAACTGCAAATTGGGAGAAAAAAGAAACCGGACAAGCTTGCTGGTATTGCGCAAGACTATATTTACAGCTGGGAGACATACCGTGCTTACCTCAAGCATTGCTGCTATTTTGTAAAATGGTGCAAAGAAAATTACGGCTGCAAAACAATAGAAGCATGTAAACAACATGCTTCCGAATGGATGAAAACAAGAAAACATTTATCTGTTTACACACAGAAATTAGAGGCAAGTGCGCTGGTCAAATTATATGGCTGCACCTTAGAAGAACTGAACATTCATACCGCAGCCAGACGACGAGCCGATATTATACGCAGCCGGAACGCTGTCAAACGAGACAGGCATTTTAGTGAGAGCAATCATGCGGAATTGGTTGCTTTTTGCCGTGCCACTGGCTTGCGCCGTGCAGAGCTGAAAGCCTTGCGCGGAACGGCGTTGTATCAGGACAATTCCGGCTATTATTTACACATTACGAGCGGCAGCAAGGGTGGACGGGAACGGTATGCGCCGATTATTGGAGACAAGGAGTTGGTAATTCGTCTATGCCGTCAAGCCGGAACAGGAAAAGTATTTGAAAAAATCCCATCCGGTGCGGATATTCACAGCTATCGGCGGGATTATGCGACAGCAGTTTATCAGCAGCACGCCAGACCGCTGGAACAGCTGATCGCAAAAGAAAAATACTACTGTCGCGGCGACCGAAAGGGAGAAGTTTTTGACCGAGCGGCGATGCGGATTGCGTCCAATGCGCTGGGGCATGGGAGGATTGGAGTGATCGCAGGGCATTATTTGAAGGAGAAAATATAATGGAAAAATTTTTCTAATAATGATTAAAATAGTATACGACATTATAGTTATGTTGGTTGAGAGGAAAGGAATAATATGATATACTAAATAAAATTACAGAGTATTTAAAGAACTCGGTGGAAAGTGAGACAAGAACATTGGAAGTATCGAAGAATATACAGGCAAAACCAATATTGAAATGGGCCGGCGGCAAAACACAAATGTTAAGTGATCTCATTCCAAAAGTGCCAACTTCCTATGGTCGATATATTGAACCTTTTTTTGGTGGAGGTGCGATGTTCTTTGCATTACAACCAGAAAATGCTGTAATTGCAGACAGCAATCCAGAACTCATTAATATGTACCGTCAAGTTGCAGATCATGTTGATGATGTTATTGAATGCTTGAAGATGTATGAAAATACAAGTGAGATGTTTTATTTGGTTCGGGGACAAGACTGGACAAAGCTCCCTAAAGCTCAAGCCGCAGCACGAACAATTTTCTTAAATAAGACTTGCTTTAATGGTCTATACCGCGTTAATAAAAAGGGACAGTTTAATGTACCTTTTGGAAAATATAAGAATCCGAAAATATGTGATGAAAACGGTTTGCGAGCTGCATCTGAGATTTTGAAAAAGGCTGAGATCATTTGTGGAGATTATCTCTTAGTTTTGGAGCATTATGCACAGCCTGGTGATTTTATATTCCTTGATCCGCCATATTTGCCGATCTCTGATTATTCTGATTTTAAGCGATATACCAAAGAACAGTTTTACGAAGAAGATCATGTGGAGTTGGCCAAGATGGTTATGACATTGCATGAGCGAGGCTGTTATGTCATTTTGACAAACTCTAATCATCCTCTGGTGCATGAGCTTTATGCGCATTTTACTATTGACGTAATTCAAACCAAAAGGCATATTTCGTGTAAGGCAAACATGAGAAAAGGCGAAGATGTTATTGTTACAATTCCGCCTAAGCGTATGCAACTCAAGCTAGTTCCAGAACCACTGTCAGAACAGGTGTCTGCATACCCGCCGACCAGATTCATGGGCTCAAAGAGCAAATTACTTTCTGAGATTTGGACCGTTGCATCGCAGTTCAATGTGAATACCGTGGTGGATTTATTTTCTGGATCCGGAATTGTTGGCTATATGTTTAAGGCACAAGGCAAATCAGTTATTAGCAATGATTACATGGCAATGTCTGCAACATTTACAAAGGCTATGATTGAGAATAGTACAGTAATTTTGCCTTTAGAAGAAGCAAAAAGACTTCTTGTTGCTTACAAAAAATCTGATCGATTTGTTTCTACAAAGTTTCAAGGATTATACTATACTGATGAAGAAAATAACTTAATTGATACTCTTCGCACTAATATTGCTGCAATTCGAGATCCATATAAACATGCGATTGCTATGACTGCACTTATTCGCGCCTGCATTAAAAAACGACCAAGAGGAATCTTTACCTATACAGGACATAGATATGATGATGGAAGGAAAGATTTGCAGAAATCTCTGGCTGAACAATTTTTGGATGCAGTCGAAGCGGTAAACTGTGCGGTATTTGATAATGGCAAGGTGAATCGCTCCAAACATGGTGATGCTATGAGTCTACGAATTGAACAAGCTGATTTAGTCTATATCGACCCGCCGTATTATTCGCCTCTTTCAGATAATGAGTATGTGCGGAGATACCATTTTGTAGAGGGACTGGCTCGCGATTGGAAGGGAGTAGAAATCCAGGAACACACAAAAACCAAGAAGTTTAAATCATATCCGACACCTTTTTCTACACGCAAAGGTGCCGCAGATGCTTTTGACAAGCTCTTTAAGAAGTTTGCTAATAGTATTTTGATTGTATCCTATTCCTCTAATAGTCTGCCTACGCAGGACGAGATGGTAGCAATCATGGCAAAATATAAGCAACATGTGGAAGTTGTTCCAATAGATTATAAGTATTCTTTTGGTAACCAGAATAAAGCCAAAACCCACAGAAATTCTGTTCAAGAATATTTGTTTGTTGGATATTGATTGGGGGTTATAGAATGAATAAGCAGATAGATATTTGGTTGGTAGGCAATACCGGCTTGCGTAATCCAAACCGTATTCAGGATGGATTCAAAGTATTTGCTGGTTCTCCATTTGTAGGAAATCTTCATGGAAAAGATAATGAAATTGGATTTATGAACTATCTGAATGAAAAGAATATTATTCAGAATAAGGATGGAAAAGACGAATCCGGAAGTCATGCAAGAAAATGGCGTCTGATGTTTGCCAAAAATGGCTTTATCTATCCGCAACTCAAGAAAAAGGAGGGAAACCAAGAAGAACTTGGCATTCTGGATGATATTACTCCTTTTGGCAGATCATTCTTGAAAGCTGATACCTATCCTGCGGTACAGGAATGCTATTTGCGTGCAATGAGTGTAGAGCAAGAGTCTATGCCTGATGGTATCCACCATTTTTCACCATTAAGATGGATTCTCGCTATCATGTTAGAACTCGAACGTCGAACTGGAACATCGGAGCTTAGCCGTATTGAGTTTTCGTTATGGGGGCATACAACCAATCCTACATACGATCTCAACGAAGTAGTTAATAACATCCTCGATCTAAGAAAACGTAGAGCTACAGCCCCTTCAAAACGTAAATTTGATAAAAAAGAAGTTGCAGAACGGGCGAAGAACTACAATAAGAAAGCCGACAACTTCTTTCAGTATAGCGATATGAATATGCGGTATCTCCGCATTTCCGGTCTGCTTCAGCGTAAAGGCAGAGGTCTAATTATTGTTCCTACCAAACATGTATTAGCTGAACAACTTGCAAAGAGTACTGCTAGTGCGGAACCGATTATGGAACAGTATAAAATTCTATGCAATGGTGCACCGCTGCCTACGGATAATATTGAAATAGCAAAAGCTTTACTGGATGATCTGATTAAGAAGATGAAGGAGCGGCATATTGCATTTGATATTTCAGATTTACCAATGGATACTCCTACTGAGATTAATATTGCAAGACAACGACTTGAAAATATACTTGCACAGACAGATGAAATCCAGTATGCCAACGATCAATGTAATCATTGGCAAGAAATTGCTGATTATATGTCACTTCTCATTAAGGGTGGAGGAAAACAAATTTACGATGAAGACAATGCTATTGAAGTACCCAAAGATGAAACACCAGTGTATCTTGAATGGACACTCTGGAGAGCTGCACTTGCAATCGACCATATGATGAATAAACCGTATGAAGTCCGTGGATTCAAGCTGGATTCTGACTTTATGCCAGTTTCGACTGCTGGTGGCGGAAAGGGAGATCTGTACTGTGAATTTCATGATTTTACAATCCTCACCGAGGTTACAATGTCTACTTCTTCTCGACAGGAAGCAATGGAAGGTGAGCCGGTTAGACGTCATGTATCTGATGCAGTGTTAAAATATAAAAAGCCAGTATATGGTATGTTCGTTGCAGTTAGAATTGATACTAATACTGCCGAAACATTTCGCCATGGTATCTGGTATGCAAAAGGAGATATAAAACAGCGATTGGATATTATTCCACTGACTTTGGAACAATTTAAAAAATACTTCGTCGCTATGTTTGAGGGAAAGCAAGCCAGACCGGAACATCTGCGCAATCTAATTTTGGAATGTGAAATAAAGAGAGATATTTTAGATGCCCCTGCTTGGAAACAATACATTGATACTGTTGTGACTGGACGGGCGTGCGAGATAAAAAAATTGATATAAAGCGTGTGGACTATTATAATGCTTTTTGGAGATGCAATTTGCTATCAAGTGGGTAGTAAGATGGATATTAAACGAAAACAAAGAGAAACTATGTCTGTAATAATCGTAAATTGATTGCATAATAGTGTAAATTTTGATTTGAATACAGGAGAATAAAAAGCGGAAAAACTTTTTCAAAAAGAAGATATACTGTTAAAATCGGTACATTCGCTTTGCTCAAGCATAATAAACCGCGAGACATGATGTTGCATTTTTTTAAACACTTCGAAAGCATCGTATATTGGAAAAGAGAAAAAATACTATTTTTGAAAGAGATAGATGATCAGACAAATGTACTTGTGGTAAAAAGTAAAGTTTGGGCTATAATGAGGAAAATAGTTTTCTATGATGTATTAATAAAATCAGAAAGTATCAAGAAATTTTATGAGAGCAATGAAGTGATCGGTTTTGATAAAAGTGTTAACTGAGATTCTACGTAAAAACGAATGCTTGGTTGGAACAAAGAGCACATATGAAAAATTGATAAAATGTTTACTAGAGAAGCATTGTTATCCGCTTGAGAAGCAAGAAAATGTGATTAGTATCGTTACTAGCTAGTGCAAAATATGGATAAATAATATGGCTATACTTGATTGGAAAGACGGCGATAATACAGTGAAAACACGTAGAATAAAATTTTATAGCGCAGGAGATTGGTCATGTAAAGACTCTTTAATAGAAGCTGAGAAAATATTGGATTCATTCGATCTGCAATTTGAATATGCGGATATAAATGATGTTTTAGAGTTATACAACATTCAATTGTTTTTTAGAGAAGGAGTATATTTATGTGAATGGAATATGGAGAAACGAACGCAATATAGAAGTTTGACAGAACAATTCTCAAAAGTGATTGGAAAATTTGCAAGTCAATTGTGTGATGATAATATCATTGAGCATGTTTGTAAAGTAATAAATGAATATACAGATTCATTTTGGGATGTATTTGAAAATTATAAGGTGTATAAACATATATCTAAGCAAACATTCGCTAAGATATTGAAGATAAAAAAGGAGCATATATCGGTCATATTGACTCATCCCAAAACTGTTGAGTTGTATGGAATGAAAATTGCAGAGTTGTTTAAACAAAATATAGGATTAACCAAATTACTATTGAATTGGTATTGGGCTGATAGATTTTCAGGAATAGAAAGAAGATTAATGTTTTTTCCAAAACAATTGACGATAAAGGATAGATTGGAGATTGTTAGCAAGTTTATTGAAGAATCAGTAGGTACAGAATATTTAGATTTGATAGCTAATTCGCATAATATTAAAAATGAATTAGAAATTCCTGATAAAATACGTCTTCAAGCGCGAAGAAAGAGCGAAGATTGGAAACAGGAGTACTTTAAGACTCATGAAGGTATAAGTTACAATACTACTGTTCAGTTTAATGAACAACAGAAAGAGACTATAGAGATTAAAAATGAGGGAGGAAGGTGTGATATTTCATACGGAACTCAGTTTATACGAGAAAATTTAGACTATCCTACATTGCTAAATAATATTATTTATTTGTTTGAATATACAGATTTATTTGGCAGATGCCAACTTGTTCATAAACATTACCAATTGGGTATTTTAGAAAGAACGTTGGGTGTGCATGTGAAGAATGAATACTACACAGGGGGTGCATTTGAGCAACGTCAAGCAATTGCTGATATGCAACTAATGGGATATATAAATATATTGAAACAATATGATATTGACCTTGAAAATATTATAACTTGGTTCTATAAAGATTATCTGCAACATGAGTTTAATATTCAAGGGTTTGAACTTCACATGCCATCTAAACAATCTACATATTTGGAAAAATGTAGGACAATCTGTGCAGAAATTGAGAGCATATTGAAACAATACAAATATTTCGTAGAAAATGGAATTATTGATCAAGATTTGATTAGTATGAACTCTACACCGATATCTATAAAGGATATTCCAAGTTTGAATGCTACTAAGTATATTTACTCATCCGAATCTTCAGAGATATTAAGAATAATGAAGTCGGTATTTTCGGATCAGAGTATAATTTATAGTGAAGATATGCGCGATAATTTTTATCTGACTATGCGGGATAAATCGTGCGAAAAATATGAATTTGAACCGCAGAGTGAACTGGATTGGCTTATACAACACGATATTCTAGAAGTACGAGGAAAATATCTTGTTTGGAAGTCAAGTGATATGGTGACTTTGTTACAAGACTTATTCTATAATGAAGTCAGTCCGTATATTTTATGGAAATATAAATCTATTACAGTAACTCATGAAGCATTTAAGAGGGGGTGGATTAGATTCGGCAATTCTCTTTTATCAGAGCCAGAACAAGACTATTTTAATTATATATTGAATAGAAAAAATTTCGGAAATAGTTTGGATTTACGAAATCTTTATTTGCACGGAACACAAGGACATGATGAGAAAAAACATGAACATCATTATTACAAGTTTCTGGAACTGTTGATTGTAATTACGATAAAGATAAATGATGATTTGTGTGTTTATGAAGAAAACAGTGAAAATATCTGATACTAAAGTAGACGTGTTTTGAGAAATGTATTTATCGATTGCGTGAAAACAAACGAGATAACATGGAAAATTGGAAGGATAAAGTTCAGATTGAACAGAATGGCTATATGGACAATGTAGCTCAACTTGTTTGATGCGAAAACAAGAACAGCATTAATGAAAGCAATCTATACTGTGAAAGATAATGCGGTTACAGTTGGATGATAAACCACCGGTTGAAAATGATACTATTTTTTGTAAAAACAACAGTGATAAAGTAAAAATCTGAAAAAACAAGCACGGCTTTTACACCGTGCTTATTTACATATTGTGTTTATCTGTTATGCCTATTGAAAATAAGAAAGCAAGTTGAAAATTGCAGCTGGACAAACATGAGCACGTTTTATTCTTTTGGGAACACGCTGGGAACACATTTCCGCTTTTCGTGGAAGCAATTCGGGAACAAACAGGATAAAACGGGAGGATTTGGGAACAACGAAGTTCAGAGAAATCTACGATTCGTACAGAATAACACGATATAACACCAGAAAAAGTTCGATAAAACGGTCAGATTGCTGTTGGTAAGGATGAGGTCGGCAGTTCAAATCTGCCTAGCAGCTCCATTAGAAGCCTGATTTCGCAAGAAATCAGGCTTTTTTGGTACTTTTGAAGCCATTTAATAAATTGAGTTTTGTTCGTGGGAACATTTGGGAACAAACAGGAGTGATTCCTATTTATTGCCTTTCAAAATGTGAGACATTTGCAGAAGTGAATCTGCGATCTCCGGCGAACTTTTTAGCAGCTGAATCAGCTGTTTCGTGGAAGAATCCATGGACAGTTGGGCGGCTGCTTTTTTGCTTTCTGGGGATGTTAGGAAGAACTGCGCTTTCATTTGCTGTGCCAGATGCTTGCGACTGCTATCCATGATAAGGTAATACAGCTTGATTTTTTTGCAGCAATATGGTATTATAAGTATACTATCTTATATCACTACGAGAGAATGCAGATGTTTTTCTTATACCACTACGAGAAAATACAGGTTACTGCAATAAGGTAGTACACCACAAGCTCTGCCCCAGCCGTCAAACGTGCTGGGGTATTCTTGTATCTAAATAAAAAAGTAGAGGGGGAAATTCTTTGTCATTACGTTATACTTTAGGACTTGACATTGGCATTGCGTCTGTCGGATGGGCGGTGCTTGAAAATAATATTGATGGCGAACCGATTAAAATTGAGCGTTTAGGTGTCCGAATTTTTGATAAAGCGGAACAACCTAAAACAGGAGCGTCATTGGCTGAGCCAAGACGAGAAGCGCGTGGTCAGCGCCGTACCATTCGCCGCAGACGGCACCGCAAAGACCGCATCAAACAGCTGATTCAACAGAATGGCATCATGACTCGGATTGAAATGGCTGAAATGTTTGAACATCTACAATTTGAAACTTCTGTCTATGAACTTCGTGTACAGGCATTGGAACGTGCGCTGACAAAGCAAGAATTTGTTCGCGTGTTGATTCATCTGGCACAGCGCAGAGGATACAAGTCTAACAGCAAGTCAGAAGAAGCCAAGGATAAAGAAAATGGCAAAGTGAAGAGTGCGATTTCTGAAAACAAAAAGTGTATGGAAGAAAATGGGTATCGCACGATCGGCGAAATGCTTCTGAACGATGATCGGTTTTGGGAATGCAACCCTGACGGTACAAAAATTTTTGTGCCGCATAATCATCCTGATGATTATCGAACAACCGTTGAACGGTCTATGGTAGAAGATGAAATTCAATTGATTTTCTCACGACAGCGTGCATTAGGTGTACCTTATGCGACATCGGAATTTGAAGAAGCATATCTGGAAATTTGGGGAAGTCAGCGCAATTTTGATGAAGGCCCAGGTGGAAAAAGTCCGTACGGCGGAAATATGATTGAAAAAATGCTCGGACATTGTACGTTTGAAAAAGATGAACCGCGTGCAGCAAAAGGCAGTTATTCCGCAGAGTATTTTCGGCTTTTGCAGGATGTTAACCATCTGAGATTAGTAAAGAACAATGGAGAAAGCTGTGCTTTGACAAGGGAACAGAAACAGATTTATATTGACCTTGTTATGAAATCGGCAGCTGCTTCATATGCACAGCTTCGCAAAAAATTAGAACTGTCAAATGATATATCGTTTAATATGCTGCGGTATGGTTCTGATGAAATTGGAAAGGTTGAGCGCAACAAGCTCGGCCATATGAAGTTCTATCATGAGATGCGCAAAGCGTTAAATACGGTTCAAAAAGATGCGATTGCAACAGTATCATGGGAACAAAGGGACGAAATTGCTAGAATTTTACTCTGCTATAAATCGGATGATAAGCGAAAAGCGCAATTGGAGAAGCTCGATATTCCGCGAGAGTTTATTCCGGCACTGCTGACATTGTCCACCTCCAAAACAGCACATCTTTCTGTAAAGGCTTTACGGAAACTGATTCCATATCTGGAAAAAGGCATGACATATGCAGAAGCGTGCAAAGAGGTTTATGGAGAGCAGAAAAGCTCTATAACCAAGAAAAACAAACTCAGTTTGTTTGATATTGAGCCGATTAACAATCCGGTTGTTCGCCGTGCGGTATCACAGACCATTCGTGTTATCAATGCGGTTGTGCGGGAATATGGTGCGCCGGAGGTCGTGCGGGTAGAGCTTGCGCGTGAAATGGGAAAACCATATGATGTGCGAACGCAAATGACGAAAAAGCAGGAGGAAAATGCAAAGAGAAATGAAGAACTCAGACAGCAGATCAAGAAGATAAAAGGCGCTGAACCGACAGGACAAGATATTGTCAAGTTCAAGCTGTTTCAGGATCAAAATGGTGTTTGCTTGTATTCCGGTCAAAATCTTGATATAGCGCGGTTGTTTGAAGCGGGATATGTTGATGTTGACCACATTATTCCGTACAGCATCTCTTTTGATGATAGTTATACAAACAAAGTGCTTGTTCGTTCTCCAGAAAATCGGCAAAAGGGTAATCGGATTCCGGCTGACTACTTTAAGAGTGACCCTGCGCGTTGGCAGAGATTTGAAACACTCGTCAATACACAGGTACACAATTGGAAAAAGAAGCGGAATCTTTTGACACAAGCGCTGTCGGAAGAACAGAAAAACGGCTTTAAGCAGCGCAATTTGGTCGATACACAGTATATCGCTCGTGTCATATATAACCTTATCAATGACCATCTGCAATTTGCAGAGACGGGAAAATACGATAAAAAAAGACGAACACAGGCGGTAAACGGTGCAATAACAGCCCATGTTCGAAAAAGACTAGGGATTCAAAAGATTCGTGAAGACGGCGATTTGCATCATGCTGCCGATGCGGCTGTTGTTGCCTGTGTATCACCGGGTATGATCCAGAAGATTACACAGTATACGAAGCATCGGGAATGCATCCGCAAAACAAAAGAAGGTTATCTGGATACAGAGACCGGTGAATTGATGACGCGAGAAGCATATGATGCAAAATATTCTCCGAGATTTCCTGCGCCGTGGGAGCGTTTCCGTCAGGAGTTGGAAGCGCGGCTGAGTGATAACCCTGCTGAGGAGATTGCACGGCTGCATCTTGCAACCTACGATTCGGAGGAAGAAATCAAGCCGGTATTTGTTTCGCGTAAGCAGACACATAAAATCAGCGGCGCTGCACATGAAGCAACGATTCGGAGCGCAAAGAAGCCTGGCGGCAGTATTTCTAAAAAACCTTTGACTAGTTTGAGCCTGAATAAAAAGACTGGCGAAATTGAGGGATATTATGCGCCGGAGAGTGACCGTCTGTTGTACGAGGCACTGAAAAAGCGGTTGAAAGAATTTGATGGCAATGCGAAAGAAGCGTTTGCTGAACCGTTTTACAAGCCGAAGCGTGACGGAACGCGCGGTCCGCTTGTAAAAAAAGTGAAGATTTATGAAAAGAAAACGATTACGGTGCCAGTCGGCGGCGGCAATGCGGATAACGGCAGCATGATTCGTGTAGATGTCTTTTACATTGAAGATGACGGATACTATTACGTGCCGATTTATACCGCCGATGTGATCAAAGGCGCACTGCCTAATAGAGCAGTAGTTGCACATAAATCGCATGGCGAGTGGAAAGTTATGGACGATAAAGACTTTTTATTCTCTATGTATCCGAATGAATTGCTCTATATTGAAAGTCGAAAGGGGATAAAATTAAAGACAAAGAAAGGATATTCCAGACAGGAAGAAATTATAAGAAAAGCAGGCCTTTATTATTTTAAGGGGTTGAATATTGCTGCCAATGCTCTATTTATCATTACACATGACCATAGCTATGAACAGCCAAGTTTGGGCGGAAAAACACTTTCCTGTCTCAAAAAGTACACTGTTGATGCATTGGGAAATTATTCGGAAGTTTCGCTGCCGGAAAAGCGCAAGCCGCTGAGAGGATAAGAAAGATGGAGTTTCGCAACATTGTTATCTCCAATCCGGCACGTTTGTCAATCAAGCACAACCAATTGTGCATTATGCAGGAGCGTGAAGCGCTGATTCCGCTTGAGGATATTTGTTCTGTGCTGCTGGAATCCAGACAGATTCAAATATCTGCGGCGGCATTGGAACGGTTGGCTGTCAGCGGCATTACGGTGTTTTTCTGTGATGAAAAGCACCTGCCGTCTGCACAGCTTGTTGCGATGAATCAATTCAGCCGTCAGCACAAAATGCTGTATGCACAGTTTGAGCTTCCGCGTCCGATACAAAAACAGCTGTGGAAATGTATTGTTCAGCAAAAAATCAATAATCAGGCGGCTTGTTTGCGATTGTCCGGTAAAGCCGATTTTGAAGAACTGGAAAAAATGGTGCAGGCTGTGCGTTCCGGTGATGTCACAAATGTAGAAGCACAAGCGGCGGCATGTTATTTTCCCAAGCTGTTTGGACAAGGATTTACACGCAATGATGTATGCCTGCAAAATGCCGCGCTCAATTATGGGTATGCCATTCTTCGCGGTGCTATTGCACGAAATCTGGTCATGCATGGATTAGAACCGTGTATCGGTTTACAGCACCATAATCAGCTCAATTCATACAATTTGGCGGATGATTTGATAGAACCGTTTCGTCCGCTCATTGATTTATATGTTGCCAGCCTTCCGGACACAGAAGGTGATGAATTGACGCCGGCAATCAAACGAAGATTGTTCAACGCGACAAATCTGCTGATGCTTCAGAATGGCAAAAAGATGCGCGTGATGTATGCCATTGGTCGTTCGGCTGCGTCTTTGGCAAAGTCAATTGCAAATCAAGAAAATACATTGGAGCTTCCCACATTGATCGGACTGGAGGAAGGCAGGTATGAGTAGATTCATGCGAATTATGGTGTTTTTTGATCTTCCTGTAAAAACAAAAGCACAGCGGCGAGCCGCTGCGCAATTTCGCAATTTTCTGTTAAAAGACGGATACCACATGGTACAGTATTCCGTGTATGCCCGCATTTGCAATGGACCGGATTCGGTGGAAACACATCGAGCGAGAGTTTTACAGCATGTACCATTACACGGCGCGGTGCGCATGATGGTGGTCACGGAACGTCAATTTAATGCAATTGATCTTTTGATTGGCGAAGAAAAAACATGTGATTTGCCGCAAAACAGCAAACAATTGATGGAGTTTTGAAAAAAACGGTACAGACTTCTCATGCGAAATCTGTACCGTTTTGCCTGTTTCCAAAGCATATCTATTGAGTTTTCAACGAATAGGTAGCAAAAACAAGCGTCCCGATATTGTCTGTTATACCACTACGAGAAAATACAGGGAACTACAACGTTTGATGATATCAGTGATGATGAACATAAGTTATACCACTACGAGAAAATACAGGGAACTACAACGAGGTGGTCTTGTCTTTAATCTTGCCGATTGTTATACCACTACGAGAAAATACAGGGAACTACAACGCGTAGGACAGTTTACAAACAACTGTACAGTTATACCACTACGAGAAAATACAGGGAACTACAACCGGTGAACCTCGAAATTGATAACGTATTTGGTTATACCACTACGAGAAAATACAGGGAACTACAACCGTCACGTTTTGTCATTAAATTCACCCCGAGTTATACCACTACGAGAAAATACAGGGAACTACAACATATAGTAAATGCACCTTTGCATACACCAGTTATACCACTACGAGAAAATACAGGGAACTACAACTACGATAAGTCGCAGCAGCGCGCCGAATAGTTATACCACTACGAGAAAATACAGGGAACTGCTGTAAACTGCTATCGTTATCTACAATTTAATTGAGAATATAATGTATCACTACAAACATTATACTCTGCCCACTATTATGTTTTCTTTAGTATACTACAAAATCTTCCCGAATACAAGATTATATGTTCAATACCTCCTACCTCAACAGAAAGCTATGCTTGGGTTTAATCACGCGAACGGCGTGGAATATCGAGGAGACAACCACAATACCGAGCGCAAGAGCACCGGAAATTGCCACGGTGTTGACGCCCTCAGCGAGTGCTTTGGCGGTATCGCTGAGCACACAATAATACATCGTTTGATAAATGCCGTTTCCCGGCACAAGCGGAATGAGAGAAATGGTGAGAAAAATACTGGTCGGTGCGTGATGCATGCGCGCACTGCACTCAGAATACAAGGTAAATCCGACGGACGAGATGAAATAACTCAAAATATCATGATGCGGAAAAAGCAGGCTGCTCCCCAAATACAAAAACCAACTAATCATTCCGCCAATGGCGGCAAAAATGAGCTTTCGCCCGCGCAGTTGAAATAAAATACCGAAACAAAGACTGGCGAACAAACTGATAATGCTCTCATATAACAAGGCAGCCATATTATCCTCCTATCATAGCCAAAATACCCAGCGGGAGCGCCACGCCGACGGCAATGCCAACGGCAACAAGCAGCGCTTCTGTGAATTTGCAAATGCCCGCCATAATGTCTCCGGCGATTAAATCGCGGATGGCATTGGTCATAGGCAGACCGGGAACCAGAAACATAATGGAACCGATAATCATTGCGCGATACGTCTCAATCACATGCAGCTTCCAGCAGATGACCGCACAAGCCGCGACCCACGTGCCGCCGATGATGTTAGTAAACAGCAGATTGGCAGGCAGTGCCTGCAAAAATGTCATAATGCCCCAAAGGATAATACAGGTAAACAGACTGCATATTGCTTCGGAAATCGAGCCGTGAAACAGCAGCGTAAAGAAAAAGCCGATGCCGCCGGTGGCAAGACACAAATGATAGCGGTGAAATGGTTTGTCGTGGAGAATACAAACCAGACGTTCTCGGATTTGTGCATAGGTCATTGACGTTGCGCAAATTTCCCGACACAAGGTATTCAGTTGATCCAGCCGTCCCAGATTGGTTCCGCGCCGATAAATGCGCAGAACACGCGTGACCGGATGAGAATTTCCGCGTACAAATGAGGCGATGATAGCGGTTGGTACGGCATAAATATTGGTTTCCGTTGCGCCATAGGCATAGCAGATGCGCGCAATGGATTCCTCGACGCGGTAAATTTCCGCGCCGTTTTCCAAGAGTGCCGCACCGATGTCGACGGAAATGTCAATCAATTCATTGGAGGTCATAGCCGGCTCCTTTTTTGGTTTGATATAAGACTAGTATACGAAAAAATGCGCAAAACAGCAACTATCAAAATTTTGCAAAAAAAGGGTTGGCAGAGAAAGAAAAGTATGGTATAGTAATTTACATACTAAACATAGTAATTAACTAGGAAAAGGAGGGGCGGCAATGCGTCAAATACTTTGCTTTGGAGATTCCAATACATGGGGATTGGATGGAGACAGCGGAAAACGACTGCCGTGGGGCGTTCGTTGGACCAGTCTGCTGCAAGAAAAATTAGGGCAGCAGTATCATGTGATCGAGGAAGGGCTGTGCGGACGCACAACAATTTTCGATGATCCGCTGCGCGACGGCAGACGCGGCACAGAATTGCTTCCGATTTTGTTGGAAACACATGCGACAGTGGATGGTGTTGTTTTGATGCTGGGCACGAACGACTGCAAAACGGCATTTGGTGCATCGGCAGAAGTGATTGGAAAAGGGATCGAGCGGTTGCTCCGACAAATCCGCTATGCTGCACCGCAGGCGGAAATCCTGCTAATTTCTCCGATTTATCTGGGAGACAATGTTTGGAGACCGGAATGCGATCCGGAATTTTCGCAAGCATCTATTGTTGTTTCACAGCGTCTGCAGTCGGTTTATGAGACCATTGCAAAAAAATGGCATGTCGGATTTCTGCGCGCAGCAGACTATGCTGTTTGCAGCGCAAAGGATCAAGAGCATATGAATGCGGCAGGTCATGCCGCTTTTGCAGAAGCAGTTTCACGCGAAGTCCGGCAGTTGTTTGCAGAGAGACAAGCGGTTGGCGCAGCGTAAAAAAAGAGAACTGCCGAAGCAGTCCTCTTAGGATGTTGATTGTACAAGCGAAGAAATACCCTGCAGACACCGCGATATTTGCGCGCGGTTTAAAACCTGATCCGCCAGAGAATAATACTGTCCGAGGTCGTTGTCCTGTAAAATGGCATGCTTGCGCATCCAATACATAGCCAGACACGTGGTATCATCCAATTCTGTATATCCTGCTTGAATTTGTGCCAGCTGGGTTTTATCTGTTTCTGTCAGAGAGACATCTATTTTCCGGTCTGCGAGATAGCGCAGGAACAAGCGGCTGACAGAACCATAGGTCACGGTGTCCTGTGCGGAGACATCGTCAGAAATCAATGCGTGTTCCTGTGCCCAGGTTATCACAGCGGCGTCAGAAAGGCTTTGCGTGCCGCCTGCCATGCGATACAGGGCGCGCAGGACTTCTCCATAGGCTGCAGAGGCTTGTGCGCCGAATTCTGTGCGGGATTTTGCCTGCATATAGCCGTTTTCTGCGACAAATAGGGCACTTGCCTCCTCAAAAGGATTGGTGATATCGGAAAAGTCATAGGTTTGCGTTTGTTTGGCTGCTGATTTCCCAAATACATGGGCGTAGTAGTCGTTGTTCAGCACTTGCGTGGAAAACGAAAAAACATTGCTGACATACTGACAGTATGCTTGGACGTCGGCATCTTTGACAGGACGGGTATCATACGATTGTGCGGTACCGGTTTCCGCGTTGTAGCGGAAAGAATCCGTCAAATAACTTTGGTCAGCCAGCATGGCAACGTGGGTGCTGTCAGACAAAATATCTTTTCCGGCGAGCAGGCGGGAATCGTAGGAAACACCAAACAGATTGAGCAGAGTCGGCAGAATGTCGATATCACAGCAATAGGTATCTACATCGACCGGCTGCATGTTTGGAATATAACACAAAAACGAATTGTGATATTTTTCAAATGTCGTGTCAATGTCCTTTCCGGCAAGCTCGTTGTATTGGCTTTCAGACAATCCATATGGATAATGGTCAGCGGTTAAAACAATCACGGTGTTGTCTGCCTGTCCTGCGCGTTCGAGTTGCTCGAACAAATCTTCCAAAGCATATTCCAGTTCCATGTTGCAGGCAAGATACGCCTGAACAGTTTTTGAATATGGCAGATTGCAGACGGCATCGCGGTTCTTGGCACTCATGGCGTTGTCCCAGTTGTACTGATAATGACCGGAAAACGTCATGTAATACGCGCAGAACGGCGTGCTACTGTCCAGATACTCTGAGACAGAAGCATCTATCATATCCTTGTCAGAGGACGGCCATGACAGCGGAATATCCAGACCGCTGCCGACTGCCCGAAACGTATAGCCCATATTGGGGTGCGTGTGATTGCGGTCATAGAATGTGCCGTAATAATTGTGATAGGCATAGGCGGGGTATCCGCGGGAGGCAAAGACGTTGCCCATACAGTATGGCAGATGGTTGCTGCGGGAAACATCGAAGCTGGAAGCAGTCTTTGTGCGCGACATGTCCGGCATCAGCCCCATGCACAGCGCATATTCCCCGTTTGTCGTTGTGTTGGGAAAACTGCAATAGTAGTTGTGAAAGCGAAAACCGCCGTTTGCCAGCTTGTACAGCGCAGGTGTGCGCTGTTCGTCAATGACATATGGACTGAACGATTCGGCACAGATTACGATTAAATTATAATCCTTGGTGAGACCGGTGTATTGATTTTTATCGGTCGGCGCAATGGATGCGCAATACTGGTCAAGGGCAGATACCGGATCATGCTTGGCGCTGTCAGCCAATGCGGAAAAATCCAGTGCGGCATCTATATTGTCAGCGCCGGATGACGATTGCTCCAAATCGCCATCTAGGGCACTGGCGGTCAGTGTGACGGAGGAACCGCCCAGCTGTGCCAGACACTCCTCAAACATGGTAGCGGTGAGACCGGCATGGCGCACGCTGCTTTCCGTGGACGTACTGGTATTGGTCAGCAGGCGATATACCGTGCCGCCGTCCAGCAGGCGCAGAGCGCCGCTGGTCAGCACACAGATACCCGCCAACGCTCCCAATGCGAGAAGCAGCGTTTTGCGCGTCAGACGCGGCAAAACGACGCGGCGTGACCGCAGCAGATACCATGCAAGCGGAATCGGCAGGCACAGCGCAGCGACAGGAACAATTTGCTGGAAGATACCGTACACAACCTGTTCTTTGAAGTTGGTCAGTGCGTTCGCGCCGAGCGTCAGCTGGGACAGCGGCATAAAGCTGCCGAAGATACCGTGATAGACGCATTGCACCGCGCAGCAAACGCACAGAAAACTCAAACAAGTGAGCGCAAGGCGTCCGCCGATTTTGGACGGAAACAGCGAACTGAAGCAGGCGATTGCGCTTCCGATGCAAATGCCGAACAAAATCGGAAAGAGCACATGCGCATCTGCGGTGTGAAATACGCTTATGTGCAAAACCAGCTCCAAGTATGCGCCGCAGCCGGCAAACAGCAGCCAAGCGGAAACTGCCGGATTATTCCGCAAGATCGTAAATGTGAATTTCCGCGTTTGTGACATAGGTTGCCTTCAAGTTGGACAGCTTCTGATAATGGTCGGTTGTGCCGTGAATTTTTTGTGCTTCGCGGCTGTCCCACAGCTCCAACAGGCACAGATCCTGCTCGGAATCCGTCGGATAATAGTAGTCGTATTTGCGGTTTCCATCCTCCGCGCGCGATGCCGTGTCGATGCCCTGCTCGACGATGTGGCGGTAAAATTCTTCGCGCTTGCCGTCCTTGACGGTATAGCGAACGGTAACAAGAATGGGATTGCTCATAAGTGTCAGCTCCTTTTTTGAAAGTATCTTTAGTTTACCGTGAATTTGCCGCATTGACAAGAGGAAGTTTGCGAATTGTACATAGATAAATACCTATGAATAATCAAAAATATAGAAAGAAAAAATTATTTTATGGTTGAAAAGCAAATATACCGGTGCTACAATAAAAGCACGAACGAAAATGGAAGAAACCTGCATGAAATCAATAAAACAGTCGGGGATGCATCATCCCGCCAAAGTGAGGAATTGTTATGAAAAAGATTGACCCGCAGAGCTGGAAGGCGGATATGCCGCTGTTCCGCGAAAAAGCGATTGCATACGCCAAGGGCGAGATTAAAAAAGCAGAATACAAAGGTTTTTCCGGCCGTTATGGCAGCTATGCGCAGCATGATCCGTCCAAAAACATGCTGCGTCTGCGCATGCCGGCTGGCCGTGTGACCGCGCAGAAGCTCGCATACATTGCCGAAGCCATCCGCAAGTACAATGTGCCGCGCGCACACTTTACCACGTGTCAGACCATTCAGCTGCACGACATGGACGCAGAAACGACCAGCGATATCATGGAAGGCGCTTTGGATGTCGGCATTGTCACAATGGGCGGCGGCGGTGATTTCCCGCGCAACACCATGTGCGCACCGCTCAGCGGCGTGCAGAAGGGCGAATATTTCGACGTTCTGCCGTATGCACAGGCAGTCGGTGAATTTGCAATGAACTTTATCAACGCAGAGCCGATGCCGCGCAAGCTTAAAGTTGGCTTTTCCAATTCTCCGGAAAACGTAACCCATGCGACATTCCGCGATATGGGCTATGCCGCGCGTCCGGACGGAAAGTTTGATGTATACACGGCGGGCGGTCTCGGCAACAATCCGCGCTTTGGCGTCAAAGTGGCAGAGGCAGTAGAACCGGATCAGCTGCTGTTTTATCTCAAGGCAATGTGGGTAACCTTCCGCACCTACGGCGATTATCAAAATCGCGGTCATGCCCGCACGCGCTATTTGCAGGAAATTCTGGGTGGCGCAGACAAGTACAAGCAAGCCTATCTGGAAAAGCTCAAGGAAGTATACGCGTCCGGAGAGGATCTGACGCTGCACGTTGATCCGATTGTCTTTACCAAGACCGGAGACGGCAGCACGGTTTCCGACCCGCGCGTCATCGAGCAGAAGCAGGAAGGTCTGTACGCTGTCGCATGGCATCCGATTGGCGGTATGCCGACAGTAGAAGATCTGTGTGCAGTCAGCGATGCCATGTCTGCGATGGAGCAGGTAGAGATGCGCATTGCGCCGTACGAGACGGTATATATCATCAACCTGACCGGCACAGAGGCAAAGAAGATGCTGGAGCTGACACGCAGCACCGCAAAGACCGTCTTTGAGACCTCGGTTAGCTGCATCGGTGCATCGACCTGTCAAGTTGGCGTGCGCGACTCGCAGGCACTGCTGCGCGCCTGCGTAGAAGCTGTTCGAGAAGCAAAGATTCCGGACGGCGCGCTGCCGCAGATTCACATTTCCGGATGTCCGTCCTCCTGCGGCACGCATCAGATTGGAGAGATGGGCTTCCGCGGAGCCATCAAAAACAAACAGCCTGCCTATATGTTTTATCTGAGCGGCTGCGACCGGCAGGGAGAAGAGAAAATGGGTGCAGAGCTGGGAACGATTCTGGAAACCGAAATTCCAAGATTTCTCGTGGAGTTGGGACAGACAGTAGCTGCCAGCGGAAAGGACTATTTCGCTTGGAAAGCGGAGAATCCGGACGGCGTGGAGAAAATCGCGGCACCGTATCTCGCAGAGTAATTGTATTTGCATAACACAAAACGGACAGAGACCGAGACGGCTTCTGTCCGTTTTTTTGCAAAAAAATAAAATTATAATAATCGTCCGTTTTCCTGCCCAAACAGCGTTTTGACAAGTTTTCCGTCTCGAATGAGCAGCACGTGCACCGGCGTGTATTCGTGAAAGCAGTTGACAATCACATGCGCCGCACCGCGCGATTGTCCGTCCCACAAAACGAGAACCGCGTCGCTGTAGCGAATGATGGATAGATTGCGCTGCAACGGTGCAGACTTATGATAGACCTGATAGTCCGGACGAAAAATTTTCATCGGCAGATGGTTGCGGCGGGCATATTCTTCCGCCAGTTCATCGGCACCGGAGGCACCGCCGGATACGATCTCGCTGACTCCGCGCGGGATGTAGGCTTCTAAAATTGGATACGCGTCCTTCGTCACGGAACGAGAACCGACGATGGCAATTCGCATGATTATCTCTCCCTCATACACATTCTGTCTGTACTATACCATAAATAAAAAAGCGGTTCAATATCTGCAGCGGCGTTTTCGAAATCTGGATGTACATGCAATGGCTGGACATGCCGCCAGACATGGGCACGCATAGAGTCCGGAGGCGGCGGAAAATCTAAAGAGGAAGGGAGAGGATGCGATGAACAGAATCAGAACGTGTTGGAGCGGTGTACTGGCAGCTGTTTTGCTGCTCTCGTGCACCGCACAGGCGGCGGATCTCATTGCGCTGGGCGTTCCGGCGGGTGTGCGCATGACAGCGGAAGGCGTTGTGATTTCCGGCATGTCGGAGCTGGATACACCGGCGGGTGCTGTGAGTCCGGGACAAGCGGCTGGGTTGGAAACCGGTGATATTTTGCAGGAAGCGGACGGCGTAGTTATTGATTCGAGCGAAACACTGGCGGACATTGTGCGAAACAGCGGCGGGTATCCGATTCAGCTTGCGGGACTGCGCGGCGATACCAAGATTTCCGCGGCAGTACAGCCGGTGCAGACCACGTCGGACGGCGCCTATCAAATCGGATTGCTGATTCGGGACAGCATGGCGGGTATTGGTACGCTCACATATGTCGATCCGAAAAATGGGACATTTGGCGCGCTGGGACATCCGGTCACGGACGTTGATAGCGGGGCGCGGCTGCCGCTGGAAACCGGCTCGATTATTCCGGCACAGGTCATTCGTGTTGAAATGGGAACGGCAGGAAAACCGGGAGAGCTGATCGGCACGTATGACTTTTCGACACAATTGGGACAGCTGGATGATAACACGGCGTGCGGCATTTTCGGCACGCTGACAAATCGCAGCCTGTATGCGGGACAACCGGTTTTGTCTACGGCGGAAGCCGAGGAGGTGCACACGGGAGAGGCGGAAATTTTGACCTGCGTTTCCGGTTCGCAGCCCAAGCGGTATGCCGTTGCAATTGAAAAAATCGCGCCGCATGCTGCGGACAGCCGAAATTTGTCTTTGCGCGTGACGGATCAAGCGCTGCTGGAACAGACGGGCGGCATTGTGCCGGGGATGAGCGGTTCGCCCATTCTTCAGGACGGGAAAATCGTGGGCGCTGTGACGCATGTGCTCGTCAATCACCCGAATCGGGGATATGGAATCCTCATTGGAAATATGCTGGAGGCAGCGGGATAATCAGAAAAAATCGAAGCGCGGCGCGTGTGCCGCGCTTCGAATGCTGTCCATGCCAGATAACGACAAAAATCACATAAATATAAAAACATATATATCGCGGAAAAATTCGGGAAAATACGGTAGTAAAACCGAGAACAAGTTAAAAATGCCGGATATTTTTTCGAAATATGTTGAGCACGGGCGAAATATTTTTATGAAAAAATGAGTGAAATTTATTGTCTTTTCCGAAAAATTGTGATACGCTGATGCTGCCGGAAAACGGTAAATTCTAACGGAAATGCTGGAAGGCAGGGAATGATCACATGGAGAATACGATTCGTGTATTGATTGCGGATGAAGATAAGGAGTTTTGCGCGATGCTGCGCGAAACGTTCTGTATCGATGAACGCATGGAGATTATTGGAACATACGGAGATGGAAACGGATTGGCGCAGCGCATTTTGCAGGATGCGCCGGATGTCGTGCTGATGGATCTGGTTTTGCCGGGGGTGGACGGTCTGACCGTTTTGCATGAACTGAACGAGGCAGAACCGGCGAAAATGCCCGTCATTTTTGTGGTGAGCAGCTTTGCATCACAGGAGACGACGGAAGAATGCAATGCACTGGGTGTCAGCTTTTATCTGCGCAAGCCGGTAGATTTACAAGCGCTGGCACAGCGCGTGTGCCGCTATGGCGGGCAGAGAAACTATGTGCGCTCGGCTGCGGTGCGCATCCCGAATGAAGAGCTGGAAATTGAAATGCGCGTGACGGATATCATCCATCAAATCGGTGTACCGGCACATATCAAAGGGTATCAGTATTTGCGCGAAGCAATTATTATGACCATTCACGACATGGAGGTAATCAATGCGATTACAAAGGTATTATACCCGACTGTCGCGAAAAAATTCAAAACAACATCCTCCCGTGTGGAACGCGCCATTCGCCATGCGATTGAAGTGGCATGGGATCGCGGTGATGTGGACACCTTGCAGGAGTATTTTGGCTTTACAGTGTCAGGCGCAAAGGGAAAACCGACAAACAGTGAATTTATCTCTATGGTCGCAGACCGTCTGCGGCTGGAACTCAAAATCGGATGAATGCAAAAAGCCGAAGACCGCGCGGTCTTCGGCTTTTTGCTTATCTGCAGTAATAATCGCTAGATAGTATTTGATTGTTCGCGGCGAGATACCGCGAAGTTCGTGTGTTCATGGCCGCAATCTCGGTCTGTGTGATGGTATGGTTGGGAAAGGTGTATGCGACTGCACCGTTTTGATAGACGGCGTCGCTTGTAATCCAGCTGCCGTCGCTGAAAATCGCATATCCCGCATAGGTCTCGTCGAAAATATCATGTCCGAGGTATCCGGCGCAGTCCATGCCGAAGAGATTGAGCAGGGTCGGCGCCAGATCTGCTGTATTGCACGGCTTGGAGACGGTCATCGGCTGCATATCTGCAGACCAAATAAAACAGGGCGTGCGTTCTACAAGCAAATCAACGGGGACATGGGACAGCTCCCGTACGCGCTGTTGATCGTTCATCGTGTAAGCGTAGTGGTCGGTCACGCCGATAATCACGGTGTTTTGCAGCAAATTTCTCTGTTCAAGCTCTTGCAGCAGCTGCGCGAAGAAATCATCGAGCAGCCGGATTTTGGCATAGTAATACGGAACCTCGGAACAGCTGTCGCAGTTGGCGTACTGTGGGTACTTTTGCAGTGCATATGTGCCGACGGAATCTCCGTTTCCATACGGCATATGTGCATTGCGCGAGATGACAAAGTTGAAAAACGGCCGGTCTGTGGGCAGCAGCTTGTTTTGCAGCGCAGGATTCGTCAACACAAAACAATCCTCATATAGTTCGCTGGAAAAAGAATTGTTTGTGTAATCCATATAGCTGATGTATTGCTCGTACCCCATGGCAGGATCCATGACGCCGCGGCTGTAAAAAGACGGGCTGTTGTAATGGAACGCATGGGCGGTATAGCCGCTCGTCCGGAATTGATTGGGCAGGCTTTCGGAAAAATCATTTGTCTGATAGGAAGTCACGAGTGTTCCGTCGGTTGGAGAAAAAATGCCGGTGTTCATCGCAAATTCTGAATTAAACGTGCGCGCGCTGCCGTACAGCGGTGTGTAAAAATTGGTAAACTGGATGCCCTCCTGCATCAGCCGCGTGATGGTCGGCGCAGAATCCTGCGTAATTGTCCAATCATCGGCACTCTCCATCAATACCAAGATGACATTTTTTCCGCGCAGTTTTCCGGTCATGGAATTGGACGCTCCGGCGCTGCCGTAGGTGTTTAAATACGCGGAGACCTGTGCCCGTGCCTGCTCGGCATCGGTCTGGCACAGCGCGGGCTGCATAAAGTGCTCCGAAATATCATATGCGGCTGTTTGATATAATCCGGTCGCTTTGCAGACGCTGAAAGCGTCATAGCGCGCGTTGTCCGGCGCGCAAAAGGACACCAGAGCAGCGGCAGTCAGTGCACCAAAGCACACCAACACAAAACGCAAACGGTTTGGCTGTGTACGTGGACGCAGCCGGCAGGCAAGCAGTGACAACGCAAGCAATCCCGCTGCACCTGCGAGAAAACCAACAGATAAATAGGAAAACACAGAATTGGCAAATTCTGCACCGTCGCGCAGATAGGCAAGATCGCGCAGCCATAGAAATCGTTGGAAGATACAGAAATAACCGGCTTGTATCAACGCATAGCAAATGACAAGCAGGTTCGCAAGGGTGCCGAGCAGGCGGGCAGCAGCTTGCGGAAGCAGAGACAGCAGAGCCGTACATATGGCAGCCCATACGGCGGAGCAGAGAAGCGGAAAAAATGCCGCTGTGTGGGATATGCACGACACAAACAGTGCCGGTGCAAACCATGCGAGCCATGGCAACCCATATAATCGGACAACATAGCAGCGAGACAACACATCGCCTTCTTTCACAGGAGAATACTTGTATTATAGCCGTATTCCGCACAGGACGTCAATTTTTATTCGCCCACCCTAGTAAATTGCCTTGCATTCATGGTATAATCAATAGTTAGAAGAAATGGAGGGCATACAATGAAGCTGATGGCAATAGATGGCAACAGCATACTCAATCGCGCCTTTTATGGCGTGCGGCTGCTGACCAACCACGAGGGATTGTTTACCAATGCGGTATATGGTTTTTTATCCACGCTGTTTAAATTACAGGACGAGCACAAGCCGGACCGTATTGTGGTATGCTTTGACGTCAGAGAAAAGACCTTTCGGCATAAAGAATATGCAGAGTACAAGGGAACACGAAAGGGTATGCCGGACGAACTGGCGCAGCAGCTTCCGCTCATTCGGGAAGTGCTGGACGCGATGGGAATCCCATATATGGAAAAGGCAGGGTTTGAAGCGGATGATTTGCTCGGCACATTGAGCCGACAGGCAAATGACCATGGAGATACCTGTCTGATTGTAACCGGAGATAAAGACGCCCTGCAGTTGATCGGCGGCGGAACCAGCGTTCTGCTGTCCATCACGCGCAAGGGTCAGACCACCATTACAGAATACACAACGGATGTATTCCGCGAGCAGTATGGCTTTGATCCGATTCACATGATCGATCTCAAAGCACTGATGGGTGATACGTCGGACAATATTCCGGGTGTGCCGGGCATCGGAGAAAAAACCGCCATGGGACTGATTCGGAAATTTGGTTCTGTGCAGGCGGTTTATGAAAATATTGAGGATCCGTTTATCAAAAAAGGACAGCGCGCGAAGCTGTTGGACGGCAGAGAAGCGGCGGACAAGAGCCTGCATCTTGTGACGATTGTGCGCGATGTGCCGCTGGAGCACACGGCGGCGCAGCTGCCGGAGGTACAAATGGACGAGAGGGCATTGTACCGGCTGTTTACGCGTCTGGAATTTAAAAACTATATCACGCGGCTGGGACTGCATGCGCCGGAAGAAGATGCTGTGCCGAAAAGAGAAATCGTGCACAAAGAGCTGCACAGTGGCGAACAACTGTTTGCTGCGATTGCAGACAAGCAGGGACTGATTTTGACCGCTCCGCACTCGCTGGAGGCTGTTTGTGTGCTCTCGGAAGATACCGCCTACTTGCTGTGCGCCGATCAGGTCGGAACGCAGGGCTGGCACGCGGTTCTGCAGCAGCTGTTTTCCGGAAAGTATCCGCTGACCGTGCACGACGGCAAGCCGTATCTTTTGGCGCTGCTGCAGGAAGGCATCCAAGCGGCGGATTTTGCCTGTGATACTGCGCTGGGAGCTTATCTGCTGGATCCGTCTGAATCTGGATACGGACTGGAAAAAGTGGCGCTTGCGTATTTGAATCAGGAACTGGCGCCGGTTTCGGATTATGAAGCGGAGGACGCCTTTTCTCCGCTCGGCGGGCGGGAAACTGCGCTGCGCACGCTGGCGGATCATGCGGCTGCCATACAGGAAATGGCACAGGAGATTGTGCGGAATATCAAAAAGCAAGGCATGTATGACCTGTTTCACACCATCGAACTGCCGCTGGAAGGCGTGCTCGCCTCGATGCAGTTTTATGGATTCCAAGCGGATGCAGATGCTCTGCGGGCGTTTGGCGATACACTGACACAGCGGATTGACGAGCTGACGACGGAGATTTATCGAGAGGCAGGACGGGAGTTTAACATCAACTCGACCAAAATGCTTGGTCAAATTTTGTTTGAGGAGCTGGAGCTGCCGGTTATCAAAAAAACCAAAACCGGCTATTCCACCAACATTGAGGTTTTGGAAGCTCTCAAGGGCTATCATCCGATGGTTGGCATGGTGATTGAATATCGTCAGCTGACCAAGCTGCGCTCGACCTATGTAGACGGCTTGCTTAAGGTCATCGGTGACGATGGACGCATTCACTCGACGTTCCAGCAGATGGTGACGGCGACCGGACGTCTCAGCTCCACCGACCCGAATTTACAGAACATTCCAGTTCGCACGGAACTCGGCAGTGAGCTGCGGCATATGTTTGTGGCAAAGCCGGGATGCGTGCTGGTTGATGCTGACTATTCGCAGATTGAACTGCGTGTGCTTGCGGACATCGCAAAGGACGAAACGATGATGCAAGCGTTTTGCAGCGGCACGGACATTCATGCCATGACGGCATCGCAGGTGTTCCATGTGCCGATTGAGGAAGTGACGGCGTCTATGCGCCGGTCATCGAAGGCGGTAAATTTTGGCATTGTGTACGGAATATCCGGCTATTCGCTGTCCAATGATATTGGCGTTTCCGTGAAAACGGCGACCGAATACATCAACAAATATTTGTCGGTATATCATGGCGTGCGAGAGTATATGTCGCGCATCAAGGAGCAGGCAAAGCAGGACGGCTTTGTTCAGACGGCGTATGGCCGCAAACGCTGGCTGCCGGAATTGAAGTCCAAAAACACGAACATCCGCAAGCTGGGTGAGCGCATGGCGCTCAATACACCGATTCAGGGCACAGCGGCGGATATCATCAAGATTGCCATGCTGCGCGTGTACCGCAGACTGCAGAAGGAGAACATGCAGAGCCGGCTGGTCCTGCAGGTGCACGACGAACTGATTTTGGAAGCACCGGAACAGGAAGTAGAGCAGGCAAAGCGCATCCTCAAAGAAGAAATGGAAGCGGCTTGTCAGCTCAGCGTACCACTGACTGTCGATGTCGCATGCGGGCACGACTGGTATGCCGCAAAGGGTTGACGGTATGATTCTGTTTGTAGATTACAACGATGTATTTCGCGCACCCATGGCGGCAGCGCTGTACACACAGAAGCATGGCAGGCGGGCGTACAGCGCCGGTGTTTATGCAGAGGAAGGTGCACAGCTCGGGGACGCCATACGGCCGAAGCAGCTGCGCACCCATTTGGCACGGCAGCTGTCTGCGTCTATGCTGGCAAAAGCGGATGAAATTTGGTGCGTCACCGCAGCGATTGCGCGGCACCTGACAGAAGAGCATCCGGAGGCGAGCAAAAAAATTCATGCGTTGCCGGAGATTTCTGATCCGGCAGGAAGCGGGCGCGACGGTTATGCGCGGTGCGAACAGCGCATTCGCCGCATTGTGGAGGAAATGCCATGATAGATATACAAATCACACGGTTTGAACAATCTCATGTCCAAGCCGTTGCGCAAATAGAGCAGGCGTGCTTTGCCGATCCGTGGACGGAGGACGGGCTGCGCGAGGAGCTGGATAACAGCTGTGCGCGGTTTCTCACGGCGGTGACGGCGGACGGCACCGTGGCGGGATATATTGGCTGCCATACCGTGCTGGACGAAGGCTATATTGCCAATGTGGCGGTGTCGCCGGTATTTCGCAGACAGGGCATCGGCAGACAGCTTGTCCGGACGCTGCTGGAGCGCTCCAAAGATCTCGCGTTTGTCACACTGGAGGTTCGCGCGTCCAATGCGGCGGCAATCGCCCTGTATACGGAGTGCGGGTTTCAGTCCGTCGGTGTTCGCAAAAAGTTTTACAGCCATCCGACAGAGGATGCGCTGCTGATGACAGTATTTTTACAGGCTGAATAAAGGAAAGAACGATTATGAAGATTTTAGCAATCGAATCGTCCTGTGACGAGACCGCAGCGGCGGTCATTGAAGACGGACGAAAGATTTGTTCCAATATTATCAATTCGCAGGCAGAAGAACACGCGCTGTATGGCGGCGTCGTGCCGGAGATTGCAAGCCGTGGTCACGTGGAAGCAATTTCCGGCGTAGCACAGGCCGCTGTGCGTGAAGCTGGTCTCACGATGGAGGAAGTGGATGCCATCGCGGCAACATGTGCGCCGGGGCTGATCGGTGCGCTGCTGGTCGGCTCTAATTATGCCAAGTCGCTGGCATGGGCGCTGCAAAAACCGTTTATTCCGGTGCATCATATTCGCGGTCATATCGCGGCAAATCTGTTGGCGTTTCCGCAGCTGGAGCCGCCGTTTCTGTGTCTGTCTGCGTCCGGCGGCTCGTCCATGATTGTGCTGGTCAAAGACTATACGGATATGGAAATTCTCGGCGGAACGCGCGATGATGCCGCAGGCGAAGCGTTTGACAAAGTCGCCCGCGTGCTGGGTGTCGGTTATCCGGGCGGCCCGAAGATTGACAAACTGGCGCAGGGCGGCAATCCAAAGGCGTATAAGCTGCCGCATTCGCATGTGGATGGTGCGCCGCTGGACTTTTCGTTTTCCGGTCTCAAAACAGCCGTCATCAATCTGGCGCACAATGCAGAGCAGAAGGGAGAACCGCTGGATCGCCATGACCTCGCGGCATCGTTCCAGCGGGCGGTCAGCGATACGCTGGTGCCGCGCCTCAAGCTCGCTGCAGAGCAGACCGGCGTGCGCCGTTTGGTCGCAGCCGGCGGTGTGGCGGCGAATTCTCAGTTGCGTGCAGACCTTGAAAAAATGGCAGAGGGATTCGGCGTGCCGATTTATATGCCGCCGCTCAGTCTGTGCGGCGACAATGCCGCGATGATTGGCGCACAGGCATATTATGAATTTCTTGCAGGAAATACCGGCACAATTTGGCAAAATGCCTTTGCTACAGCGGAAATCTCGGAGAAAATCTGTCAAAAGAACGGAATTGCAAAAAGACGGGCAAAAAGGTAGAAAAGTTTGACGAAAAGGTGTAAAATGAAAGAGAACTTCCAAAATTCTCTCTGAAGAATTTCAGAGTACCCTGTTTGGATGAAATAAAAAATCGTGCAGGATTGCGCGAGTGAAAATTCAAAGCAGCTGCGGGCGAGCGGAAACAGCCGCCGCGCACGGTACATAAGCAGGAGGAGACGATCCGTCATGGAAAAGATTAAAATGACCACACCGCTCGTCGAGATGGACGGCGACGAGATGACCCGTGTCATCTGGCAGATGATTAAAGACGAGCTGATTTGCCCGTTTGTAGATCTGAAGTCCGAATATTATGATCTGGGACTCAAGCATCGAAACGAAACCGATGATCAGGTGACCGTTGACTCGGCAGAGGCAACCAAGAAGTACGGCGTTGCCGTCAAGTGTGCAACCATCACACCGAATGCAGCACGTATGACCGAGTACAACCTTAAGGAAATGTGGAAGAGCCCGAACGGCACCATTCGTGCCATTCTGGACGGCACCGTATTCCGTGCGCCGATCCTCGTCAAGGGTGTCGAGCCGTACGTCAAGAACTGGGTCAAGCCGATTACCATTGCGCGTCACGCATACGGTGACGTATACAAGGGCGTCGAGATGAAGGTTCCGGGCCCGGGCAAGGTAGAGCTGGTGTACACCGCGGAGGACGGCACGGAGACGCGCGAGACCGTGCATGATTTCCAGTCCGCAGGCATTGTACAGGGTCAGCACAATCTGGTTCCGTCTATTGAGAGCTTTGCGAGAAGCTGCTTTGGCTTTGCTGTTGACACCAAGCAGGATCTTTGGTTTGCAACCAAGGACACCATTTCCAAAAAGTATGACCACACATTTAAGGACATTTTCCAGGAGATTTACGACAACGAGTACAAGGAAATCTTCGAGAAGATGGGTCTGGAGTATTTCTACACGCTGATTGATGATGCTGTAGCCCGCGTCATTCGCTCCAACGGCGGCTATATCTGGGCGTGCAAGAACTATGACGGCGATGTCATGAGTGATATGCTGGCAACGGCGTACGGCTCTTTGTCTATGATGACATCGGTGCTCGTTTCCCCGAAGGGCGTCTACGAGTACGAGGCAGCACACGGCACCGTACAGCGCCATTACTACAAGCACCTGAAGGGCGAGGAGACCTCTACGAACTCCATCGCAACCATTTTTGCATGGACAGGTGCTCTGCGCAAGCGCGGCGAGCTGGATCAGCTGCCGGAACTGTCCGCATTTGCTGACAAACTGGAAAAAGCTTGCATTGACACCGTAGAATCTGGTAAGATGACTAAGGACCTTGCACTTATCACCAAGTTGGAGCATGTCACAACTCTGAATACGGAAGGCTTCATCAAGGCTGTCCGCGAGACGCTGGAAGCTTCTCTGTAAGAGGAATATCAGGAGGAGTAATCAGTGGCTAACACAAAAAACGTATCCAAAGCAGTCGTGAACCGCCTGCCGCGGTATTACCGCACGCTTCGGGAGCTTGCCGATCAGGGCATTGGACGCATTTCGTCTAAGGAACTTGCCCTGCAGATGGACCTGACTGCCTCACAGATCAGACAGGATTTGAGCTGCTTTGGCGGCTTTGGTCAGCAGGGATATGGTTATAGTGTAGATAAGTTAATCGTGGAGTTGGAGCGCATTCTCGGTGTTGCCGGAAGCCAGCGGGCGATTTTGCTCGGCGTCGGTAATCTGGGACGGGCACTGCTGCGCAACTTCGATTTCTCCTACTGCGGCGTTCGTCCGATTGCGGCATTTGACACCGCCCAAACGGTTGTGGGCAGCGACTTCCGCGGCATTCACGTACATGCCCTGCAGGAGCTGGAAGAATACTGCGAGCGCGAACGGCCGGATATTGCGGTTCTGTGCGTGCCGGCGGATAAAGCGATGGACATGGCACAGCGTCTGGTTAAGAACGGCATTCGCGGCATCTGGAATTTCTCTAATGTCTCGATGAAAGAGGATGTGCTGGGCGTTCCGGTACAGGATGTTCATTTTTCCGATTCGCTCATGACGCTTTGCTACCGCATGAAAGACACCGATCCGTTTGACGAAATCAACGAGATTGAGTAAAACATACCATGCAAACCTCCCGCGGGTGAAAACCTGCGGGAGGTTTTTTCGCGTAAAAAAATGTATCACCTTCTGGTTGTCCCTGCGATAGTATGGGAATGAAAAAATTGAAACAGGAGGAATCTGTTATGTGCAACAACTGCAACAATGGCTTTGACTGCTGGTGGATTCTCATCTTGATCCTGCTTATTTGCTGCGGCGGATCCGGCTGCGGCGGCTGGAACTGTGGCTCCTGCGGCAATTGCGGTTCCTGCGGCTGTGGCGGCTGTGGTGGCTGCGGTTCCTGCGGCGGCTGCAACAATTCCTGCGGCGGCTGCGGTGATTGCTGCTGACAAAGCGTGACTTTCCTGTGAACTGTTGCTCAGAACATTGCATCGCGCCATTTTCTGTGTTAAAATGATAAAAAACAAAGGAAAGTGTGTTTTCATCCATGGCTAAAAATAAGATAAAATTTTCAGAGGACAAAAAGTATCATAAGTGGCGCCGCATCGGCTTTTATTGCCTGTATGCAGCCATTGCATTGGCAGTTGTCTGCATTGTGCTGGGGCAAGTGTTTGGCATGGACAGCAAGCCGTGCCTGTATTCCGGCTATGCGGCAATCGTGCTGGTTATCTGGTTCTATCTCATCAACTTCTTCAAGTGGCGCTGCCCGAACTGCCACAAGACGCTGCCGCTGCTCGGACCGGTGCTGGAGTGCCGTGTATGCAAGCATAAGTTTGTTGATGACAAGGGCAATCAGATTTGGTAACAGGAATGAAAATGCGGTACGGTTTTTCGTACCGCATTTTTTATGCCCAGTAAAATAAGATCAAAAAAATCCGCAGAGCTTTTTGAGCGCTCTGCGGATTTTTGCGTGGAATTTAGAAATTTTGATAGAACAACCCGTGCTGATTGCAGTACCAGACGAGAATGCCGTGGCGAAAGTACGGCAGGCGGGTTTCCATGTTCCACTCCGGATATAGTTTTCGCGTCACGACGGTATCTCCGGTGAGCAGCGTGACGAAAGCAATCGAATGATCTTTGGTCATGGGATGGTCGGAAATCACATGCCATTCGTTTTCCAGTTTTTCCAGTGTCACTGTTTGGTCGTCGGATGCCTTTTGCGGCGTGAGCGGGAGCAGCTTTTTGCCGCAGCAGCTCACCTGTGCTTCTCCGGAAGCGGTGATGAGATTGCCGCATGTGGGGCAGATATAGAACAGCAGCTTTTTCATGTTGCCTGCCAAAACGCGGCGCGTGGGCAGCTGTCCGTCCAACAGGGCGGACAAATCCAACTTGAGGATTTCTGAAAGCTGCGGCAGCAGGGATAAATCCGGACAGCCTAACCCGCATTCCCACTTGGAAACGGTTTTGTCACTGATGTTCATTTTGTCCGCAAGCTCCTGCTGTGTGAAGCCGTGCTCACGGCGGGCGGCGCGAATGAGTTCGCCGATTTTCTTTTGATTCATGATATAAACCTCCTGCGCTTATCATACCGCAAGTGGAGACAAAATCCAATCTACGCTCCGCAGAGTTCTTGAAAAGCTGGACAAAGTATGATATATTGCTATGCGGATTGAAAAGGAGCGGGATTTTCATGAATACGAAACAGAGCTTTGCAATCAAAGGCGACATTTGTTTTTGCAAGATGAAAGACCAGTGGACAACAATGAAAAACGCCTACGCCGTGTGCGAAACCGGCATTTCTCAGGGCGTTTTTGCGCAGCTGCCCGAGCAGTATGCGCATTTTCCGGTATACGATTTTACCGGAAAGCTGATTATTCCGGGGTTGGTGGATCTGCACATGCATGCACCGCAGTATGCATTCCGCGGCATGGGTATGGATTTGGAATTGATGGATTGGCTTGGTCAGCAAACATTTCCGGAAGAAGCAAAATATGCAGACCTTTCCTATGCCGATAAAGCATATACGATTTTTGCGGATAATATCAAGCACAGCGCGACATCTCATGCGTGTCTGTTCGCCACGCAGCACCGCGCGGCGACGGAATTGCTGATGGATCGCATGGAGCAGACGGGAATGATCAGCTTTGTCGGCAAGGTCAATATGGATCGAGAGGCACCGGATAACCTGCGGGAAAGCAGTGCAGAGGCATCCGCACAGGAGACCCTGCGTTGGCTGTACGAAATCGCAGGAAAGTATCAGCGCACGAAACCGATACTGACACCGCGCTTTATTCCATCGTGCACGCCGGAACTGCTCGCAAAGCTGCAAATCATCCAGCAGGAGTACAAGCTGCCGGTGCAGTCGCATCTGTCGGAAAATACGGGAGAAATTGCGTTTGTACATGAACTTTGTCCGGATGCAAGGTTTTACGGCGATGCCTATGATGCCTATGGTCTGTTTGGCAGACAGCATCCGAAAGAACACACCTATCCGGCGATTATGGCACACTGTGTGCACTCGACGGAGGAGGAAATCAAGCTGCTGCGGGACAACGGCGTGTTTGTCGCGCACTGCCCTGCATCCAACACCAATTTGTCGTCGGGTATCGCGCCGATTCGCCGCTATTTGGAAAATCATATGCATGTGGGCTTGGGCAGCGATATCGCGGGCGGTCACACGGAATCAATATTGCGGGCGGTCTGCGATGCTGTGCAGGTTTCCAAACTGTATTGGCGGCTGGTTGATAACGGTGCCGTGCCGCTGACGTTCTGTGAAGCGTTTTATCTGGCGACCAAGGGCGGCGGTGCGTTCTTTGGCAACGCAGGCAGTCTGGAACGCGGGTATGATTTCAGTGCTGTCGTACTGGATGACAGTAGCTTGCGGCATCCGTTTGCGCTGACCATTCCCCAGCGTTTGGAGCGCGCGGCGTACAGTGCGCTGGATAATTATGGCATCTGCGCAAAATTTGTATCCGGCGCGCTGCTGTTTGACCGCACGCATTCAAAATAATCCCATCGCTTTGGCGTCGGGATAGACGGCGAGTAGATATTGGACACCAAGGCGCGTCAATAGCTGCGCTTTGGCCTGCAGCGTATCTGCGTCATCGAATAAAACGAAATGCGCCTGATCGTCTTTGGTATAGGTAAAGTATTTGGCGCATAATTCGCGCGAGAAAAAGACCGCAGAACCGGTAGCCGTCCGCAGTGCTTGAAATTGCTTGGCGGTCAGCACTGTTCCACTGGGAGACGCGCAGGGGAGCGGGAAATCCATACAGGTGCAGGTGAGCTGTGCGGCGAGCCGATGCTCTCCAAAGCGCGAGAGCAAATTGGAAAAATACTCCTCCAAGCTGCCGCCGGAAATGACGGTGTCCGCGATGACTTGCGCATGCGGCGCGTAGTCTGCCAGCGGGAGCGGAACGAACAGCGTGAGGTTTTGCTGCTGCGTCTCGCGATTCAAACAAGCCGTCAGCTCTTGCAGCAGCGGCCGCTCAAAATCCGCCAAAATTCCCGTGCAGTGCCGGTTTTGCGCGGCACAGACTGCCTCTCGTGCGAATGCGGCGCAGTGCTTGGGAATGCCGCGGCTGTCCGCGATGCCGAGATAATCGCCGCGGGAACCGGCGGGCAAAGCGGTCAGAGAAAATGTCCCTTCTTCGGACAGGCGGGAGCAAAAATGGACACAGGAAAAGCCGGCTTGTCTGGTCTGCTGGGCGTCCGCTCCGGCGGCTGCAATCATCCAATGAATGTTTGATGTCATGCGATGTCCTCCCTTTGTTTTTTGCGTGTCTTTGGTTGCAATTTAGACGGAAATCCAGTACACTATATGAGGTGATTACATGAAAACAATATTTGGCCCGGCGGGCAATGCAGTGTCCTTTACACAGGCGGGCTTTCAGGCGACGAAAGATGCGCCTGCATGGATCGCTGCAAAAGGTCTGACTGCGTATGAGTATCAGTGTGGACGCGGCGTTCGCATTGGGTCAGAAACTGCAGGTCTCATCGGACAAGAGGCACAAAAGCATGGTATTCAGCTGTCGCTGCATGCGCCGTATTTTATCAATTTGTCCACCGATGAGGCGGAAAAGAAACAGAAGAATATTGGCTATGTGTTGGAAAGCTGCCGTGCGGCGCGCGACATGGGCGCAGACCGCATTGTTGTTCATACCGGCGGCGTGGGCAAAAAGCGCACGCGGGATGCCGCGATGGCAAACAGCCGCGTCAATGTCCGCGAAATTTTGGCGGCAAAAGAAGATGCGGGCTATGCCGACATCACGATTTGTCTGGAGACGATGGGAAAAATCAACGTGATTGGCACCGCACAGGAAATCATGGAGCTGGTTGCGCTGGATGATCGGCTGCTGCCGTGCATTGACTTCGGGCATCTCAATGCGCGCACACACGGCGAGATGGCGACACGAGAAGAAGTTGCCGCTCTGTTTGATTTGATGGAACAGACCATCGGCATCGAACGGGCGAAAATCTTTCACAGCCATTTTTCTAAAATTGAATACAGCAAGGGCGGAGAAGTTCGCCATTTGACATTTTCTGATGAAATCTATGGTCCGCCATTTGAACCGATCGCTGCGGAGACCGCGGCGCGCGGTTATACACCCAGATTTATCTGTGAGTCTGCCGGCACGCAGGCGGAAGATGCCGTGACCATGATGCATATCTATCAAAACTATATGAAGCAAACCGGTTGAATCAGAAGCAGAATCGAGGCAATTTTTTTATGCTGAAGCAAATTCAGGAAGCCCTGCGCCAGGCTGATTTTGACGCAATTTTGATTACCAGCCCACAAAACCGACGCTATGTGACGGGATTTCCGTCCTCGGCAGGCGTCTGCGTGGTGACGGAAAAGAGCGGGTATCTGTTTACGGATTTCCGCTATATTGAAGCGGCAAAAAAACGCGTCCGCGCGGGCATTCAGGTGGATATGGTGCGCCGGTCTTATGCGGCGATGGTCAATGCGGTGTGCCAGCGCGATGGCGTCAAGACGATTGCATTTGAAGAAGAATTTATGACCTGTGCGGATCATGCACAGTGGGAACCGGCGCTGATGGCAAAGATGCAACCGATGGGCTCGCTCATCAGCGACCTGCGCGAAATCAAGACGGAAGAAGAAGCCGCGTGCTGCGTCAAGGCACAGCGCATCGCAGAGCGCGCACTGGCAGAGACACTCAATGACATTCACGCCGGCGTGACGGAAAAACATATCGCGTCGCTGCTGGAATTTCGCATGCTGGACTACGGCGGAGAAAAGATGTCGTTTGATCCGATTGTGGTCTCCGGCAAAAAATCTTCAATGCCGCACGGCGTTCCGTCGGAAAAAATCATCGAGGACGGCGATTTTGTCACGATGGATTTCGGCTGTACGTATGAAGGGTACTGCTCGGACATGACGCGCACCGTCGCTGTCGGCCATGTGACGGAAGAAATGGATAAGGTTTATCACATTGTGCTTCGCGCGCAGGAAGCTGGCATTGCGGCAGCAAGACCTGGCGTTACCGGCGCGTTTGTCGATAAAGCAGGCCGCGATATTATCGAGGCAGAGGGATACGGTGCCTGCTTCGGCCACAGCTTTGGTCACGGCATAGGCATTGACATTCATGAGCTGCCGTTGGCTGCGCCGCGCTATGAAAAAATTCTGTGCGCCGGCAACATTATTTCGGCAGAACCCGGCATCTATATTCCGGAAAGATTTGGCGTTCGTATTGAAGATATGCTGTGCATTACGCCGGATGGATGCCGAGATTTGACAAATGCGCCGAAACAGCTGACAATTTGTAAGTAAGGCTTGCAAAAGTCGATATAATAGGGTAGAATAATAAGAGATTTACTGAAAATTTATAACTTGTTTTATATGGAGGAATTGTTTTATGCAGGCAGGCGAATTTCGTAACGGTGTTACCTTCGAGCTGGACGGCAATGTATTGCAGGTCATTGAGTTCCAGCATGTAAAGCCGGGCAAGGGTGCCGCTTTCGTTCGTACCAAGATGAAGAACGTCATTACCGGTGCTGTTACCGAGCGTTCTTTCAACCCGACCGATAAGGTAGAGGAAGCTTTCGTAGAGCGCAGAGACATGCAGTATCTGTACAACGACGGCGATCTGTACTACTTCATGGATACCGAGACCTATGAGCAGGAGCCGGTTTCCAAGGAGACTCTGGGCGATGACTTCCGTTTCGTAAAGGAAGAAATGATGTGCAAGATCCTGTCCTACAAGGGCAAGGTATTTGCTGTTGAGCCGCCGATGTTCGTAGAACTGGAGATCACCGAGACCGATCCGGGCTTCAAGGGCAACACCGCAACCAACACCCTGAAGCCGGCTATCGTAGAGACCGGTGCTGAGGTTAAGGTTCCGCTGTTCATCGATCAGGGCGAGAAGATCAAGATTGACACCCGTACCGGCGAGTATCTGGCACGCGCAAAGTAAAAACATAATCAGCTGACTGTACAGCATTGATCCGAAAAGGAGGAATGGAACCATGACTGTAACCGAACGTGTTGCGTATGTTCGCGGCTTATTTGAAGGTTTGGAGATCAACGTGGATAAAAAGGAAGGCCGTCTGTTCAAGGAGATGATTACACTTCTCGAGGATATGGCACTGTCCATCACCGATCTGGAGGAAGAAAACGATGCATTACAGGGTGTTCTCGATGCAATGATTGAGGACATTTACGATGACGATGATTCGTACGATGAAGAGGACGTCGACGAGGACGATGCAATCTATGATCCGGACAATGAGCTGTTTGAGGTTGTGTGTCCGAGCTGCGGCGAAGAAATTTACATCGACGAGGCAACGTTGGAGCAGGGCAATATTTCGTGTCCGGCATGCGGTGAAGAGTTGGAGTTTGACATGTCTTCTCTCGATGAGGACGAACCGGCAGATCCCGATGCGGTTCCGGCAGATGATTTTGAAGATGCCGATATACCGGAAGGCGATCTGACAGAGATTTCCTTCGAGGAAGAAAACATTCCGGAAGATGATATTCCGGAGGATGAGGAAGACGACGACTGACGCTGATTGAAAATTTGCAAGGATCGCATGGCTGCCCGCGTGGCCATGCGATTTTTTGCCGAATAACAATGGAAAATCACGGTAAAAAAGTGTATGATAAAGACAGATAGGAAGGAGGGGCTGCGATGACACTGGCTGAGGCGATTGTCCGCGCAAAGGCAGGAGAGCAGGACGGCTTTATCTGTCTGTTTTGGCATACGGTGCCGCATGTTTGGCTGGCTGCGGCAATGTTGGGATGTTCCAAGCCGGGTGAAGCTGTCGTACAGATTTACAGGGATGCAATGGCATCGTTGGACTCTTTGCGCTCCCCTAGCGATCTGCGCGTATGGATTGGCACACGGGCATATGCGGTTTTGTTGCGGCAGGAGGAGAGAGAGGGGACGGAAATCCCATCGCTGTCAGATGCTGCGCAGGCGGCATATTCGTTGATGGGCAAGCTCCCCCGATTGGAACGGCTTGCGCTGCTCGTTTTGTGCGGAGAGGGATGCTCTGCGCCGCAGGCGTCGGAGATTCTCTCTCAGCAGGAGATTGAAATCAAACGAGCGCTGCGGCGGGCGCGTCAGCAGCTCTCGGAACAGATGAAGCAAGCGTATCCGGCTGTTAGTTGCAACATGAATGGGCTGATTGCGCTGCTCACACAGATGCGCACAGAACAGACCGAGGCTGACAAGGCGCAGCTGCAAGAGATGCTGTGCTGTGTGCAGACCGGCGAAGCCTATACACAGCCGGAAGCTGCGGAACAGCCGATCACAGCCGATCATGCGGACATAGAGGACAAATCGGAAGAAAAAAGCGGATTTTTTCATAAGTTATTCCGTTCCCACCGATTTGGATAACAGGATTTTCGGAACGGAACGAAGGGTCTCCCTGCGTTCCGTTGCTTTTTGAGCGGAAAGAAGGAGTGGCTGGAAATCAAGACACAACATTGGGATACTGCTGACAAATCAAACCATTACGATGCAATAAAATTTGCGGCGACTTTTTTGGTCGTTTTGGCGCATGCATCCAGAATGTATACGGGAACCGGCGTGGTCATTCCATACAATGCCAGCGACGGACTCAATCATTTGACCAATATCATCTATTCGTTTCATATGCCGCTGTATATGTCGGTTTCCGGTATGGTATATGCGCTGTGCATTCATGACTATCAAAAATATCAGGACACTGCACGGTTTTTGAAAAACAAAGCGGTTCGTCTGCTGATTCCGTATGTGTTTTTTGGCATTTGCTATGTAGCACCGGTCATGTGTCTCTTGGGCTTTACCGACCAATCTTATCTGCGGTACTGCTGGGACGGCATTGTTCTGGCGCACAATAACAGGCATCTTTGGTATATCATTGCCCTGTTTGAGGTGTTTGTCGTGTGCGGCGCAGTCAAAGCCGTGATAAATAACGTGATACCGCACGGTTCGCATACCGACGGAAAGATTTTGCGGCATCCGATTGTGTGCGTCCTGACCATTGTGCTGCTGCTTGCCGTTTCCCATGAATCCGGCAGAGCGCCATATTTCTTCTCGCTGAGTAGCTGTGCATTTTATCTGATATTTTTCTATTTCGGATATTGTTTTCACACGCAGTATGACACCGTGATGAAATATCTCAAGCATCCGGCGGTCATTGTGATTTGTCTGGCGGCATTGCTTGTGCTCAGCGAGCAGACGGATTGGCACATGCGCATGATAAAAGCACTGTTCGGCGGCTGCTTTGCCATCGGCGCAACATATTATATGCCCAAGCACATCATGCAGTGTGCATGGGTCAAAAAGCAAATCAAGAATGGATTTGGCATCTATCTGTTTCATCCAATGATTATTTATGTGCTGTATGTCTGGCTGGGACAGCGGGATATACAGCCGTGGGTATTGTGTATTGGCATTGCTGCCGCGGCATATCTGGCATCGGATTATTTGACGCGGCTGCTGCGCCGGTGCGGATTGGGTGTTCTGATTGGCGAAAAATAAATCCCGCAAAAATGATATAGGAGGAAAGTATTATGTCTAAGACAAAAGAAGTTCAGCAGCAGATGATGGCTGCAATGAAGGCAAAGGATGCAGAACGCAAGGCGGCGCTGTCGCTGCTGCTGTCCGCCCTCAAGGCAAAGGCAAAGGACAAGCGTGAAGATCTGACCGAAGAAGAGGAGAACGCCATCATCCAGAAGGAAATCAAGCAGACCCGCGAGACGATGGAAGCTGCTCCGGCTGACCGCGATGACATTCGCAGGGAATGCCAGTATCAGCTGGATGTCTATAAGGAATTTGCTCCGGCAGAAATGAGCGAGGAGGAAATCCGCAAGTTGGTACAGAGTGTTCTGGATCAGCTGGAAATCACTGCACCGACCATGCGCGATAAGGGACCGGTTATGAAGCACCTGATGCCGCAGGTAAAGGGCAAGGCAGACGGCAAGCTGGTCAACAAGATTGTTGGGGAGATGCTGCAGGGATGAAGCGCCTGATTTTTATCGGAGAGCATATCAAGCAGGCGGCAAAGGTTTTGTTTGCGGAAGATGACCGCTACACGCCGCAGATGGCGGCGCGGTGGCCGGAACTGGAGGTCACGGTGCATCATGACGGCAGATATGCTGTTTGGGTCAATCTCATGGATGATGCCGAGCTGCTGCAGGATACCATTCCCGATCACAAGAATCTGGTGCGGCAGATTGCAGGCTTTGCAGACGAAGTTATTGAGGACTGAGACGACAAAAGGAGAGCAGCGCGGGTATCTTCCCCTGCGCTGCTTTTTTTGTGCGCAGGGAAGTGCTTCGACTGCCTTTTTGCGCGGCGCATGCTACACTAGCAACAACGAGCAAAGGAGAGTGGAACATGCTTACATATATCCGCACAGAGCAAAAAGATGACCGACAGCGCACATGGTATGGGGTGCTGGCGCTGCAAGACGGAGTGCCTGCCGCACGGGCGGATCTGCTGACAACAAACGGATGGTCTGCACAGGCGCTGGTGGCGCGTATGAACGACTTTCAGGCATCGCTGGTACATTTTCATGAGCTGATAGATGACTACGTTGCATTGGGCATATGAGGACATAAAAAAAGCCCCGCAGAGCATACGCTCTGCGGGGCGACTGATTGCTCAGTCATAAGGTCTTTTGACCGGATGTGTTTATTTGCAGTATCTCTGGATATGCTTTGCAGTCTCTGCAGCAGCGGTCTTGATG
>OHAC01000417.1_pt1 | contig 44791 bp, 39 predicted proteins | sample 1577051 | NCBI WGS metagenome assembly OHAC01 (sample SAMEA3541499, study PRJEB24748) | human gut metagenome | biome: human gut; feature: human-associated habitat; material: faeces | place: China | collected 2012 | reverse complement strand
TAATCTAAGTATATATGTAATAAATATAAAAGACAGTAAGAAAGTGAATTGTGGGAATAAAATAGTGTGATAGAACTTTGTATATTTGACATACATTCTAAATATGCTACAATAAAGTTAAATACAGAAATAATAGTAATTATATTTATATTACTTATAATAATAATAAAAATAATCTATATAATATTTTAACATAATACAAATCAAAACAAATAATAAAGCAAAATACATCAGATATAATAAAATAAAACCTAAAAATAATATACTGATTATCAGTATATTATCACAAATAGAAATTCAAGCCGGGGGAAAAATCTATGAATGAAAAGGAAGAAAAAGATAAGAAGAGTAGATATAGAGAATCTATTATTGGAGCTAATACGACTCAAAATGTAGGAAGATATGGAGAGGCGGCTAGTGAGTTTATAAAAGGATATAAAGGTAATGTGGCAAATGATGGAACAATAATTAAAAAAGGATTAAAACAAGTGTCAGAATCAAAAGTAAATCCTGATTATAAATATGCTAATATTAAACAACAAGCTGGGTTCTCTGCAGAGATACATTATGTAGATAAAGAAAATGCAGATAATATTATAAATAGGAATAGAAAAACCATATATAGATCAAATGATTTGGGTAGAGGAAATGATCCTGTATATGATGTACTATCAGTAGATGAACAAGGAAATCCAACTTGGGGAGCACAAATGAAATTTTGTGGAAAATATGAGACAGATGAAGAAATTAATAAGAGTGCTAAGAATTTAGTACAAAAATTATCAGGTCACAAATGGGAAAAATATAGAGGAAATAAAGTACTTGTACCAAGTGAACAATATGAAAAGGCATGTGACTATGCAAAAGAGAAATCTGAAGAATATTTAAAGCAATCTGAAAAGCTCATACAAGATGGCAATATAGAAAAGGCAGAAATTTTAAAACAGAAATCAAAAACTTACAAACAAATAAGTAATGATTTAGAAAATAGCGGAATAAGTTCAAAAGAAGCTATTTTTATAAGGGAACATCCAAAGCTTGCTACAGCAAAATATGTTACAGAAAAAGCACATCAATCAGGCATTGAAAATGCTAAATCAGCAGCAGTCTTATCAGGAGCAATTTCATTATCACAAAATATTGTTAGTGTTATGAGGAAGGAGAAAACAGCTAGTGAGGCTGTTGATGATGTGGGAAAAGATACTGTAGCAGGTGCTGTTACAGCATATGTTTTAGGAACAGGTGATACAGTGATAAGAGGAGCTATGAATGCAAGTCAAAATGAAATTTTTGTTAATCTTTCAAAAACAAATATGCCATCAATGATAGCTACTACATCTGTTCAAGTTGGAAAGTCTTTAATTAAATATTCAAAAGGGGAGATTGACAGCTTGGAACTTATGGAGGAACTAGGCGAAAAAGGAACTGGTATGATGGCAGCTAATTTTGGAGCTGCAATTGGAACTTTAATATTGCCAGGTATAGGAACTATAGCAGGTAGTATGGTTGGTTATATGACGAGCAGTACAATATATAAATCGTGTATGCAAATTTTGAACGAAGAAAGAATGTCTGAAGAAAGAATGAAAAAAATTCATAGCATTGCTAGTGCAACAATTGAGTCTATGGAAAAACAAAGAAAAGAGTTGATAGAACTTTCAGAGCGTTTTTTTGAACATAGAAAACAAGTATTTGAACACAATTTAGTTCAAATAGAATTAGCTAGCAAAAATAATAATTTAGATTTATTTACACAAGGGTTAAATAATATAGCAATAGAGATGGGAAAAACATTACAATTTAACTCATTTGATGAATTTGATGAATTTATGCTAGATGATACAACATTTACTTTTTAGGAGGGAATTATTTTATGCCATTACCACTAATACCAGCTATAGTAGCTATAGCAACTGCAGGAGGAGTAGCTCATGGAGCTAAAAAAGGAATAGAAGCAAAGCAAGATATGGATAGAGCAAAGTCAATTAATTCATCGGCGAAAAATATTGCCGATAGAGCTGAAAAATCTATTGAAACAACAAAGGAATTAACAAAAAAAGCAATCTGTAATTTAGGAGAAGAAAAAATACGAATATTAAGTTCTTCTATAAATGATTTTGTTATTTATTATGAAAAAATAAAGAATATGACATTAATAGAAGGAGAGGGTATAGATGAATTAAAAAATTTTAATCCATCAAGTGAGAGTTTTAAGAAGTTAAAAGATGTATCATTTGAAGCCAAAGATATGGCTGTAAATGGAGTTGCTGCTGTGGGAGCAGGTGCATTATTAGCTTTTGGAACTTATAATGTTGTTATGGGAGGTCTAGGTGGACTTTTAGTAACTGCAACAACAGGTACAGCACTTTCTACATTAAGTGGAGTTGCAGCAACAAATGCAACTCTTGCATGGCTTGGCGGAGGAGCACTTTCAGTAGGTGGACTTGGAATAGCAGGAGGAACTTTAGTACTTGGGGGATTAGTAATAGGACCTGCACTAGCTGTTGGCGGTTCAGTTTTTGCAAAACAAGCTAAAACTGCTTTAAATGATGCTCATAGTAATATGGATAAAGCACGTACTTTTGAATCACAAGCAAGAAATATAGTTTTAAGTCTTAATAATATACAAAGACGTGCTAATCAATTAAAAGATTTATTAAAAAATCTTGATAAGAATTTTTTAATAGAAGTAGAAAAATTAAAATATATTATAAATAACTATGGAAATGATTGGAGAACATATTCTATTGAACAAAAAGAAGATATATTCAGATGTGTAAAATATGCACAAGTTATAAAAGTTATTTTGGATACCCCACTACTTAAAGAAAATGGAGAATTAGATAAAAATAGTGAAAAAATTCTTAAAGAAGGACAAAATAAATTACAGGAATTAAAAGGAATATAGAAATGTTTTATTGTGATAAATGTGGCTTATGTTGCAAAAAAGTATATGCTAGTGATATATATGCAAATTTAAATAGAGGCGATGGAATATGTAAATATTATGATGATAGCACTAGATTATGTAAAATATATAATACAAGGCCTTTAATGTGTAATGTAGATTTAGCTTACGAAAAAATTTTTAAACACATAATGACAAAACAAGAGTATTATAATGCTAATTATAAGGCATGTAAATTATTAAAATCACAAGAGTTTAATAATGGAATTTTTAGTAGTAAAAATCAAGAAATACTTAATACTGATTTGTTAAAAATAATTGAAAAACTAGTTAAATAATATTATACATAAAAATTTAAAAATATTACATCTGGTAAGTATGAAAATTGATGATGTAAAATAATTTGTGATTATAACGAAAAAAATACTTCTTTTTGGAAATAATATAATAAATGCCAAAAAGGAGTATTTTTTACTTACAATGAAATTATAATTATTGGCTAATTGGGATATTGCTATGAATAGTGAGTTGCCATTTAAAATAGAACCACTAAAATAGGGGGGATTGTATGTATTTAGCTGTAAAAGATGTAAAGACAATTGATGATTATAAACTTATATTAACATTTGAAGATGACAGTGTAAGAATATTTGATATGAAACCACTTTTAGGAAAAGGTGTATTTAAAGAGTTAAAGGATGAAAAATTATTCAAAACAGTTAAAGTAAGTTTTGATTCAATAGAATGGGCAAATGGTATAGATGTTGATCCAGAGACATTATATGAGGATGGAATACCGATTTAATAGGCTTATTATAATGGGGCTGTTGCAGGATATATGTAACAGCCTTTTTTAACAAAGTATATAAATAATTTTAAGATACCTTTATAATGTAGATATATTTAAAAGCATTGTAATTATATTTAACGACTTTGTGATATAATTTATAATAAAATAAGTCTTAAACTATAAAGTGTTTACAGTAAAATTCTTTATAGTTGGTTCCATGGTAAGAAAGGACTTATTTTTAGAGGAGGGGCTGCGAACTCGATTTTATTGAAAAACTTAGGTTTATTCAAAGAAAGAGAGGTCGTACAATGGAAGAAAATAAAATTAGCAAGTATGAGGAGTTGATGAAAAAATACAAGCGAAAAGTTGAAAAAAGTCATGATAACAAGGAGTATATGATACTAGATGAGACTGGATTCAACTTGGATAAAATGCTGGAATTTGACATTTTTAATAACAGCAAACTTGTAGATATCAATTTAGATTTATTTGAAAAAGTAGAGCTAATATTTGACTTTAAAAAAACTGATTGTGGTTTTGAATTTGTAAAATTTACTTTTGAAGATTTGGCTTATTACAAAGATAATTTTAAGGAATTAGAAAAAACTTTATATTATGACGAAAATAAAGGAATAAGGTCTGTTTTAGAATCTGTAGAATTTATAAATTTAAAAGGAAATTTTAGAATGGAATTTTATTTAAATCTTAAAAATGAAGAAATACTTAAAAGTAAAAATAAAGATAAAATGCACATAATCGAAATTGAGGCAAGGTACTTAACTATTGAAAAAATACATAATTTTAAAGTTGAAAAATCTAATATTTGTTGTGATGAAGCTGAAGAAGAAACATTTTATTTAGATGGAGTTGAAAAGATATATAATGAAAATAAAATCAATTCTTTAATAAAAAACTTATGTATAAATCGCAAAAAGGCTTTAAAATTAAGTGATTTTTATGATGAATTTGGTAATGAAGAATACTACTATGAGAATATATATAGAGGCATTATCCTTGATAAAAAAGGAAATTTTAATCTAAAATATATACAGAAGCTTAGAATATCAAATGGATTAAAATCATTACTTACAGATATGTACTTACCTTGGAGTGAAGTTATTTATTGGGGAAAAACCAATATAGAAAATGAGTTTTATATTGTATTTCACTTAAATGAAGAACATATGATAGATGGAAAATATTGTAAAGTTGAAGATGGGGAACCTGGCTATGGTGTGTTTTATGGACAGTATAAAAGAGAATGTGGAAACGAAATTGTATTAGTCAAATTCAAAGAAGTCAGTCTTTTAAAAGGAATTGATTTTAGGGGTGAATATGTAGCATATAACTATGTAGAAGTCGACTACGAAGGGTTTATTAAATTTAAAATAGGAAATAAAGACGGAGAATTTTTTACCATTCATGCAAAAGACGTCGAGGTAGATATTTTAGATGATTGTAAAAGATTTTTTGAATGGCCTACTTATTGGAACAATTTAGGGAATAAATAAAGAATAAAAGATATAGGATTTTTGATCTGTTTAAAATCCTATATCTTTTTTGTTTATGCATATTTATCATTTTATATACAAACATACACAATTAAAAATATTAAAAAACTATCTAACTGGAGTATAATCTAACTCAGATTCCTCATCAGTTCTTTCAATCTTAAAAATAACAGGTCTTAATCCATCATTACAAGAGCAGATTGCGACACCTTCTTTGTCAATCCAATCTTTATAATAGAAAATATCGCATCCATGTGATAACGCAAATACATATTGATACATAGCCTTCCACGCTTCATCACATAAGCCATCTGGTTTTGCATAATCCCCATAAAAAACATCTCCGACTTTATGCATTGGGCATTTGCCAAGGTTTTTACATCCGTATTCTTTTGCTAAATCTTCATGAAATGTCGTTTTTAAAACTTCTATTTTACATTTTTTCATACTCAAAATCCTCCTTATGGTTTTAGTTGAATTAATTATACTAATTGTTTTATACTTATGTAAGTATGTACTTTTTTGTAAGGTACTAACCTAATTGTAAGTATTAGAGGTGATAAAAATGAGCATGGAGAAATTTAGAAACAGGGATTTAAAAGATATAAAATCGACTCCATTTGGATATACATTATCTATTATCGGCGGGAAATGGAAAATGGTTATAATGTTTTGGCTTGTAGAATACGAAACACTTAGATATGGAGAATTAAAAAGATGTATCGGACAGATAAGCGATAAAATGTTAAACAGCCAACTTAAAGAACTAGAAAGTGATGGGATAGTGATTAGAAAAGAATACCCACAAGTGCCACCGAAAGTTGAATATTCACTTTCAAAACGAGGATGGTCGCTAATGCCTATATTGGGGGAAATGTGCAAGTGGGGCGAGGATAATCAGATATAAGAAATTATTAAACACATAGAGTATAGTAATTATACATACTGTTACACACACTGTAATTATTTTTAACGACTTTTTGATAAAAGTCATGCAACGAATTATCACAAAGTTGTTTAAAATAATCATATGGTCATAACAAATTGACCTTGAGAAATTATATCTAATCTCCTAAGGTCAATTTGCGATGGCATTATTTTTTAATTATACATTCCATGTTTATTCATATAATTATAAATCTGTTCACCGTGTTCTTGTTCTTCTTTTTGAATATGGTTTAAAACTTGTCTTATATTTGTATCCCTAAATTCAAAAATCGAAGTATTATATGTAGATGAAACATATTTTTCGGTTGATAGAGCATCTTGGCATAAAAGTTTGTCGCCTTCGTTATAGTTCATTTGAATTTGACCTTGTAAATTTCCTAAATTAAATTCAGATTGTGTATTTTGCTCATTTCCTTGACCTTGGCTCGCGTTTTGGTTTATATTTGGTACTGTTCCGTTTAGAATTTGATTTATAGTGTCTAAGTGTTGTTGTTCTTTTGAAGCTAAGGAATTAAATAGATTTTTTAACTCTTGGCAATTTGTTTTTTCTGCGTGGTCTTTATATTTTGCTACACATAAAGTTTCGTGTTCTTTAGCGTCTTCTAAAAGACTTTTTTCTTTAGTATTTAAATTTAGCATTTTATCACCTCAATAGTATTTTGTATAAAATTTTTTAAAATATACATATAGATTACTGTTTTTTAACAAATTTAATACAAGAAAAATGTCACTTTTTGACGAGGAATTTTATAAAATATTAGTAAGAAATATTTTGTCCTTTATTAGTATTTACAAGAACTATAATGGTTTTATATTTTATAAAGTAAAACTTAATAATGGACATCAGGAAGGTGATAAAATGGCAATAAAAGTATGGGGGATTGATGTGAGCAAGTACAATCACCCAATCGATTGGAAAAAGGTCAAAAATGCTGGTGTTAAATTTGCGATTCTTAGAGTAGGATTTGCAAGTACATCAAATAGAAACAAGCTTTATGTAGATCCTTATTTTGAAGAATTTTATAAGGGTGCAAAGAAAGTTGGAATGCCTGTTGGAGCTTATTTTTACTCAAGATGTAATAGTGTAGAGACAGCAAAAAAAGAAGCAGAATTTATATTAAATGCTATAAAAGGTAAACAATTTGAATATCCAATTTGGCTAGATGTTGAAGACATAACAACTTTAAAGTCAGCAAGTAGGTCAACACTTACAACAGCTGTTGTAACTTGTTTGGAAAAAATAAAAAACGCTGGATATTATGTTGGAATATATTCAGGAAAATATATATTAAGAGATCAATTAAACGATGAAAAATTGAAAAAATACGATCACTGGATAGCACAATATGCAACACGTTCAACTTACACAACATATAAAATATCAATGTGGCAATTTGGTGGAGAAGTAAACTTCCTAACACGTAAAAAAATTCCTGGAATCGGAAATGACGTAGCCGATCAAAATTACTGTTATAAAGACTATCCAACGATAATAAAAAATGCAGGATTAAATGGGTTTAAACAAAATTATCTAAAATTTGAACTTCCATTTTATATTAAAACATTAGGCAAGGTAAACATAAGAAAATTACCAAGTACAGATTCTCAAATAATCTACACAGTTCCAGGAAAAGGTATAAAATATAAAATTACAAAGATTTCTGAAAATGGTAAATGGGGCTATGCTTCATATCGTAAAGGATGGATTACTTTAAATAAGAATTATGTAGAAAAAGGTTAATATACAGATAAGTTTATAGAAATATATGTAAAATACCCCGTGTGTGGGCCTATAAAGGGCATCCACACATGGGGTATTGGTGTTTGTATTAATAACTATAAAACTTGACTTAAAATCGAAAAAACTATGTCATAAATATAGGTATTTATATTACCACCACTTAATATATTTCTCGTCGTATCTAGATATAAATTCCTTATCTAGTGAAGCTTCATGCGCTATATAAGGAAAATATTTATATAATAAAGATGGTGATTTAATTATACTAGCCCATCTATTTTCTCGCTTAAAAATCCAGTGAATAATGATACGAATTTGATAATCTGTAAACTGTGATAGTTTTGGTACTAATAAGTTAAAATCGTCTATCCAATTATAAAGAAGTGAAAATTCCTGTTTAGAATTTGGTGAAGAACCAAAAATAGATATATAGAAAAATATAGCAATATTATAAATATATCGTTCCTCTTGGCTTTGCTGTGAAAGATAGTCTTGAAAATCTTTATACGGTTGCTCAACTTCATTTTCCTCTTTCATCTTAGCTTCATATTCTAATTCTTCATAACTTTTAAAAAGCTCATTAAAATTTTCACCATATGTAAAATAAGAAAACTTCCCACCAGAAAAAACAGTCTTTTTCTTCAAAATCCCCAATTCACACATACGCTTAAGTCTCTTATAAATCGCATCCTTTTTCAAATATAAAATCGGCAAATCATCGATTAACCCTTGGTAAGAAACCCAATAATACTTCTCGCCATCAAGCGTCATACAACGCATGCGATTTGAATCTATAAAATCAACAATCCATCTAAGCATATGTAAATCAACAGAATCTAGGTTGAAATTTACAGCAGCTAGTTGAGAAAAACCAGAAATAGTATACTTCATAATTGAACACCTCTTTTATTTGAAAATTTGAGAATGTGTTTTATATATTGCTGCGTTTTGTTGTGGTTGTGTAGTGAAGATTTGTAGTGGGAATTTTTATAGATATTCTCTTAATTTAATTATACTTAAAAAGTATGGAAAAAGTCTTGTTCTGTTATTTCTATTTTTCAAAAAATGATTTATTTTTTTGTTTTTTTATAGAGTTATATAGTAGAGGAGTTATTTGTAGAGTTATATAGTAAAGGAGTTATTTGGTCCATGTTTTCATCAGTTTTATTCGTATTTTGGTTTGGATAAAGGGGACTGAAATTCGGTAAGGGTGAACTTTTGGGTCAAGTGATAGGGTGTTTTTTGTCGAATGCGTGGATTTTGGTCAGGATGGTGTGATTTTTGGAGACCTGGTGAGGACTTTGGAGTTAGGGGGGAGTAATTTTTAGATATATAGTGGGTTCATTTTGGTAAAGTGGAGGTGCTTTTGGAGACCCCGTGGATGTTTTTGAGTCAAGTGTTATGATTTTTTGTGATTCAGTGGGTGCATTTGGGTTCGATGGTGTGTTAAGTTAGTTTCTAGCAGTTAAGAAATATATTGTTTGGCACACTGTAATTCTATTTAACGACTTTGTGATAATTTTATAAGACTTATAAATTGTAATACAATTTGTATAATAATTTATACTTTGAATTTGATTTAGTATCTAAACAGGATTATAATTTTATTAAAATAAAGGAGGGGAAATATGGGACTTTTAATAGTGATAATATTGATTTTTATAATAATTAATTATATTGGAAGTAATAATAACTCCGACTATAAAACAAATAGTAGTAATAAATACGATTCTGGGGTAACTAGTAATAAATACAATCCCAAAGTAGACAATAAAAAAAGTGATTCACAAATAACTAGTACGTATTATATTGATTCTGGAAAAGTTATTTATAATGGAACAGGATCTTTGGAAGGAAACTTGGATATAGAAGAAGTAATAGTATTAGGATCAGTTACTTCTATAAGACCATTTGCATTTGCAACATGTAGAAACTTAAAAAAAGTAGAAATACGAAGTTTAGTTACTTCTATTGGAAATAGTGCATTTGCAGGATGTAGTAATTTGAAAGAAATAAAAATACCAAATTCAATTAGAACCATAGGGGAATATGCATTTGCAGGATGTAGTAGTTTAAGAGAAATAGAAATACCGAAATCTGTTATTTCTATTGGAGAATTTTTATTTAAAAATTGTAATGATATTTGTGTATATTGTAGTAAAGGATCTTATGCTGAGAAATATGCTAAACGAAATAAAATTTCTTATAGATATATAGAAGATACTGATTTTCAATATATAAATAATACAAATAAATATTCCATAAAAGAAACTAATAGTGAAAAATTAACAAATAAGAATTATAAGGAGGAAAATAAAATAGAATTTTTAAGTGCTCAAGGTATAAATATAATAAATAGAATTGTTGAGGTAGCATATGAAGATTTTGATAAAATGAATAAAAATGAATTTTATTATTCGATAAGAGTAAATATATTTGATAAAAAATTAAGTCGAGTTAGGGGAAATAAACAATTATATGCAAATTCTTTAGAACGAGATATTTTATATTGTTTTAATTTAATTGAAGATATGAATATAGATATTGCTAATTATATTAAAACTAAGAAATTTCCAGCATCAAGTTCAGAATGGAAATCTGAATTTGAACAATTAAAAAATAAAAATCAATTTACTAATGTAAATAAAGCTAGAAATAAAGATAGATTAGATGTATATAAATCTTTTGATGATATTGATAAATTAATTCCTGAATTAGAATTCGATTATATTTATTTTTATATAAATTCATTGCTTTTAGCACAGAGTATTATGGAAGTATCAAAAAATAATGATTTTGTAAGACCTCTTTTCAAAGAATTTCCTGATGCGATTATTAAAAGGTTTGAAAAGTGTTGTCAAATAAAAACTAGTAGATTTTTAAAATGCATTAAAGATTTATTTGAAAATAAGAATAATTTAGAAGTAAACAGTAGTAAAACTTTTAGAGAATTTTATACTAGTAAAACAGCAGCTCAATTAAAAAATGATTTAGATGAAGTTTATTACTCTAAATTAAGACAATTAAATTTAAAAGATGCTAGTTTTGGTGAAAGTGGAAGCAAAGAATTTTTAGGAGCAATTGAATTAGTTTTATTTGAGATAAAACTAAAACCTTACATAGAACAAGGTATAGAAAATGTGTTCACTAGAGACTGGGGGCCTTTTGATTTTAGTGGATTTATGGATGAGGTAGTAGAAAAATATAGCAGTATTACAATTGATGAATGGAATGAAGCATGCATATACTTTGAAAAAAATCATTCATGGCTAGCTGAACATCCTTGTACATCACAAAAGGTTGAAGAAAAAATTTTAAGAGAAGACGAGTCTACTCCAGAAGAGATTATGTTAGAAGAAGTAGATAACATGATAAATATAATCGAACGTTATTTAGGAAATCAAAAGAAGTAGCTGAATTAGTAAAAGAATAATTATTTAGGAGGGATTTTTATGAACGTAAAAGACAAATATATATATCCTGCTATTTTTGATTTTGATAATGACGGCATAACAGTTACTTTTCCAGATTTACCGGGATGTATAACTTGTGGGGATTGTCAGGAAGAAGCATTTAGAAATGCTAAAGAAGTACTAGAATTATATATGTATGGATTAGAACAAGATGAAGAAGAAATTCCAGAACCATCTCAGATAAATCTAATAAAAACAGAAGATACTCAAAGCATTGTTTTAATAGATATATGATGATTCCCGTAAGAGATCAAATGAAAAATAGATGTGTAAAAAAGACTCTTATTTTTATTTAATAAGAGTTATATAGTAGAGGAGTTATTTGGTCCATGATTTCATCAGTTTTATTCGTATTTTGGTTTGGATAAATGGAATGCAAATACAGTAAGGGTGGACTTTTGGGTCAGGTGTTATGATTTTTTTGTGATTCAGTAGGTGCATTTGGGTTCAGTGGTTGTTTTTGTGGAGATTGATGTTAAAATAGATTATATATAATATTTATAAAAATTAAAAATATAAAATGGGGAGAATGAGGAAGATATAATGACAACAAATGTGAAGAGTAAATTATTTAAGGCTGAAAAAACACAATGGGTAATACCTTGCAATCCAGCATATTACGATATTTGTGGCGTGTTTAATAAATTAGACAAGGTTGAATGGAAGCAAAGTACAAATGTAAATGAGGGTGATATAGTTTACATATATGTAACAAGTCCAATTAAAGAAATTCGATATAAATGTGTTGCTAGAAAAGTTGATTTAGATTATGCAGATACAGAAAAAGATCGAGAATTTATATTAAAAGGAGATAATTATGAAAACTGTGGAAGATATATGGAGTTAGAGCTTATAACAAAATATAAAGAAAATAAGTTTACATTGGAAAATCTAAAACAAAATGGTCTAAAATCAGTTCAAGGTCCAAGCAAAGTGTCAGAAGAACTGGCTAATTATATTAAATCAAATGAGATAGATATGATAAAAAAAACTTTGCAAGAAGATAATAATATAGAATATGATTTAAAAAATTATATCTATAAAATAAATGTCGATGAAAACTTTACTTATAAATATGATAAAAAGAAAAAACAAAAATATACAATTCAAAATGGAATTAAAACATATATACGTGATAGAAAAGTAGCAATGAATGCATTGAAAAAGGCAAACCATAAATGTGAAGTGGATTCTGAGCATGAAGTATTTTTACGAAGAAATGTAGAGGTTGGATATACAGAATCACATCACCTTGTTCCAATGGCTTATTCAGATATATTTGATGTGTCATTAGATGTCGAAGAAAATATAGTGTCACTTTGCAGTCATTGTCATAATTTATTGCATTATGGCAAGGATTTTGAGAGGGTGCTTGAGAAGTTGTATTATGAGAGAGTTAATCATTTAAATAAGGTCGGAATTTATATCAGTTTTGACCAGTTGCGAGAGATGTATTTGTAGTATTGTTTTGCATAGTGTTAATATATTTAACAACTTTGTGATAAATATATTATTAATGATAAATATTTTTAAATTTACTTTTACTAAAAAGCAGAAAAATATCAAATTGATATTGAAATTTCCACCAATATGTCTTATCATTATACCTGTAGGGGGTATTTTTAAAATACCTCGACATCCAGAAAACATATATTAACAAAATAACAAAAAAATATAAAAAAGGATGTTTAAAGCGCGCAAATTTTGTACACAATAAAAGGTAAGGAGGAAATCTTATGAGCAATATAGTGAAAGAGACATATAAAGTGGAAGGTATGACATGTGCATCTTGTGCTAATGCAGCTGAGAGAGCTGTTAGAAAGCTTGATGGTGTTGTAAACCAAAATGTAAATTTAGCTACAGAAAAACTAACTGTAGAGTTTGAAGATGATAAAATCGACTATGATACGCTGGAAAAGGCGATTAGTAAGGCTGGTTATAAATTAGTTAAAGAGGAAGAAAAAATAAAGAAAATAGAAATGAAAGTTGGAGGCATGAGTTGTGCGGCTTGTGCGAAGGCTGTTGAGAGAGTTACTAAAAAGTTAGATGGTGTTAAGGAATCTAATGTAAATATTGCGACTGAAAAGGCTGTTATTTCATATGATGAAAATAAAGTTTCTCTTGATGAAATTAATAAAGCTATTATAAAGGCTGGGTATGAGCCTATTATGGAGTCTAATAATAAAAAAATAGAGCTTACTGTTCACGGTATGACATGTGCTGCTTGTTCAAAGGCTGTTGAAAGGGTGACTAAGAAGCTTGATGGTGTTGAGGATTCTAGCGTAAATATAGCAACTGAAAAGGCGATAATTACTTATGACCCAACTAAAGTAAGATTATCTCAAATTACTAAGGCGATTGAAAAGGCTGGATATGAGCCGATAACTGAGGAAAATAAAGAAACTGTAGATGAGGATCAAAAGAGAAAAGATAAAGAGAGAAATACTTTATTTAGAAAGTTTATAGTTGCGATTTGTTTTGCAATTCCTCTATTTTACATTGCGATGGGACCTATGGTTCCGAAACCTTTTGGACCTTGGCCAGTTCCAAACATCATAAGTCCAGAGACAAATATTATAAATTATGCACTTATACAAATTGTATTAGTTGTTCCTATTATGCTTGTAGGATACAAATTCTATATAAATGGATTTAAATCATTATTTCATGGAAGTCCAAATATGGACACATTAGTTGCTATTGGTACATCATCAGCGTTTATATATAGTTTATACACTACTATAAATTTAATAAGAAATGCTGGCGTTTCAATGGAAATGCATATGTCTCATCATCACCAACTTTATTTTGAAAGTGCTGGGATAATAATCGCTTTAATACTTCTTGGTAAGTTTTTAGAATCTCGTTCAAAGGGTAAAACTTCTGAAGCTATTAAAAAACTTATGGGGCTACAACCTAAGACTGCGACAATTATGGTTGATGATAAAGAAGTTGAGGTTTCAATTGATGAGGTTTTAGAAGGCGATATAGTCGTTGTAAAACCTGGTGAAAAAATACCTGTAGATGGTAAAATCGTATTTGGACATACGTCAATAGATGAATCTATGCTTACTGGTGAAAGTATGCCTGTTGAAAAGACTGTTGGTGACAGTGTTACTGGTGCAAGTATAAATAAAAATGGTCTTATAAGATTTGAGGCTACTAAAGTAGGTAAAGATACTGCTCTTGCTCAAATTATAAAACTTGTTGAGGATGCTCAAGGAACAAAGGCTCCTATTGCAAAACTTACAGATACTGTGGCAGGGGATTTTGTGCCAGCTGTAATAACAATTGCTGTAATTTCTGCTTTACTTTGGGCTATTATAGGTAAAGAAAATACTACTTTCGTTCTTACAATATTTATATCAGTTTTAGTAATTGCGTGTCCTTGTGCGCTTGGGCTTGCAACACCAACTGCGATTATGGTTGGTACTGGTAAGGGTGCTGAAAATGGAATATTAATAAAAAGTAGTGTTGCTTTAGAACTTGCACATAAAGTAAATACAGTAATATTCGATAAAACTGGTACAATAACTGAAGGTAAACCAAAGGTTACTGAAATAATAACTTATGGAGATTATGACGAAGATTATCTATTAAAATTGGCTGCATCAGCTGAAAAAGGATCTGAACATCCACTTGGTGAGGCTATTGTTAGATATGCAGAAGAAAAAAATATGAATTTAATTAATGTAGAAAAATTCAACTCAGTTACAGGAAAAGGTATAAATGCAGTAATCGACAATAAAAAAATAAACCTTGGTAATGTAAAAATGATGGAGGATTTAAATATATCTTTAGATATAGTTGAAAATAAATATGAAGAATTATCCAAACAAGGTAAAACTCCTATGTTTATATCAATAGAAAATGAACTTGCTGGAATTATTGCAGTTAATGATGTTGTAAAAGAAAGTAGCAAGAGAGCTGTTGAGCTTTTACACAACTTAGGTATAAAAGTTGCTATGGTTACAGGTGACAACAAAAACACTGCAGATGCAATTGCTAAGCAAGTTGGAATAGACATAGTTTTAGCAGAAGTTCTTCCACAAGATAAATCAAATGAAGTTAAGAAATTACAAGCTGAGGGTAACTTTGTCGCTATGGTTGGTGACGGTATAAATGACGCTCCTGCTCTTGCAGCAGCAGATATTGGTATAGCTATAGGTAATGGTACTGATGTTGCGATTGAATCAGCAGATATTGTTTTAATGAAAAATGATTTAATGGATGTTCCAACTGCTATAAAACTTAGCAAAGACACTATAAGAAATATAAAACAAAACTTATTCTGGGCATTTGGTTATAATACAATAGGAATCCCAGTTGCTGCTGGAGTTTTATATATATTCGGCGGTCCGCTTCTAAATCCAATGATAGCAGCAGCTGCTATGAGTTTAAGTTCAGTGTCTGTTGTATCTAATGCTTTGAGATTAAGAAAGTTTAAACCTTATAATGCTTAATGATATAAAATATTTTATACATGCAAAACAATAAGTTTAAAAATAAAGTGTAATATTCACCATGACACGAGTTAGAAATTTTTAACAATTATATAAAAATATCCTTAAAAAATTTAAATTAAATAAGAATCAAAATATTAAAAGATTGTTGGATTGCAAAGTCTAACAATCTTTTAATATATATAAAAAAAATTATATGGTAGCAAAAATACAATAAAATAGAATTGGTATTTAATAAAGTAAAACGAATTCATAAATTATTATAAATAATTATATGTTATAATAAACCTAAAGATATGTTTTAACGTATAAAACGTAAATATAAATAATGGGTGGTATTAATCAAAAAATAAAATATATTGGTATTTAGAATAAAGTTTTTTTTGAGTAGGGAGGTTACTGATGGAGAAGTATATACTAGTAGTAGAAGATGATTACAAAAGCCAACAATTATTACAGCAATTCTTAACCTCAAATGGTTATAAAGTAGATTGTGCAAATGATGGTTTGGAAGGAATACAGATGTATAAAGACAGAAATTACAATTTGATACTTCTAGATATAGTAATGCCAAATTTAGATGGGTTTTCCATGTGCAAGATGATAAGAAAAGAGTCAGATGTCCCTATTATATTTGTGACAGCATTAAGTAGTGAAAGCGATCAGATAAAAGGTTTTGATTTATTATGCGATGATTATATTGTAAAACCATTTTCGTATAATTTATTAATAAAAAGAATAGAGGCTGTTTTAAGAAGGTCAAAAGAAGATAAAGCAGGGGTTTATCTAACTTTTGAAAAAATTAAATTAAATCTGAAGACATATTCTGCTGAAATTGATGGTAAGATAATTGATTTAACGCTTAAAGAGTTTAATATTTTAAAATCTTTAATCGAAAATTATCCACAGGTAGTAACAAGGGAAAAATTATTAGATAGCATTTGGGGATATGATTATTTTGGAGATACTAGAATAGTTGATGCACATATTAAAAATATAAGAAAAAAAATAATTTTACCGTACATAAAAACTGTAAAAGGAATAGGTTATACGCTTCAAAAAGATATTTAAATTTTGTTCTCTTTATAAATATTTTATTTTGTTTTTGGAAAAATAATAATATCGATAAGGAGGTAATAATATGGCTAGCTTAAAAACACATATGAAGAATATGAAAGACGATGTTAAAGAAGGTATGCAAAGAGTTGGGCATACCCTAAAAAATACAGCTTCTGATTTAAAAGGTGAAGCAAAAGGTGTTATGCAAAATTTAGAAGATAAAAAAGATGAATTAGTGGAAGAATATAAAGAAGAAGAATATCATCGAAAATTAAAAGAACATGTAGATAAAGCAGTTAAAAATGACGACTTTAGAAACAACTCTTTTAAATAAAATTAGCATTTTTTAATAAGGGCTGGTACGCTAGAAATAGGGTGCCAGCCCTTATTTTGTTGTAAAAATTGTATCAATACAAAAAGCGAAAAATAGAAAAAACCAACAATTACATACAAAATTGTATTACAATCTAAATATAATTTTTTAGGAGGTAATTCTATGGAGAATGTAAAGGTAAATAAAAATGTATCAGTAAGAACAAGAAATTTAGTTACATCAGCATTATTGGCTGCTATAATATGTCTAGTTACAGGGTATATACTTCATATTCCAACGCCAAACGGTGGATATGCTCATATAGGAGATGCGGTTATATATTTGAGTGCATCAATACTTCCACTGCCTTATGCAATAGCTTGTAGTGCAATAGGGGCTGGACTTGCAGATTTGACAACAGGGGCAATTATATGGGTTGTACCAACATTAATAATAAAACCAATTTTAGTTTTGTGTTTTTCAAATAAAAGCGATAAAATAATAACAGTGAGAAATGTTGTGGGAGCATTTTTTGCTGGGATAATTTGTTGCGTACTTTATATGTTTGTAGAAGGATTATATTTCGGAAATATAATGGCTGCATTTACAATTACTGCAGTTGGCATGATTCAACCAATTGGTAGTTTTATAGCATTTATAATATTAGGCTTAGTTTTAGATAAAATAAATTTTAAAAAGTTTTATAGTGCATAAAAATTTATAATATTAAGGAGAGAGAAATGACATTATTATATCCAATAGGAAAAAGTTTATACGTAAATATAACAAATTTATGTTGTTGTAAATGTGTATTTTGCGTAAGAGATATTACAGATAGCGTGGGAGGAAGTGATAGTCTTTGGCTAGATCACGAGCCTACAATAGATGAGTTAAAAGCAGAACTTAAAAAATTCGATTTAGATGATTATGAAGAAGTTGTATTTTGTGGATATGGCGAACCTCTAATGAGAATAAATGAAGTTGTGGAATTTGCTACATATATAAAAAGTAAGAAAGATATAAAAATAAGAATAAATACAAATGGTCTTGCTGATTTAATTCACAAGAAAAAAACAGCAGTTATGCTTAAAGATGTAATAGATGCTGTATCAATAAGTTTAAATGCACCAAATGAAGAAGTGTATTTAGAAGTTACACAACCTGCATTTGGGATAAAATCATTTGATGCTATGCTTAGTTTTGCAAAAGACTGTAAAACTTGTCTAAAAGAAGTATGTTTTTCAGTAGTAGATGAAATATCAGAAGAAGAAATAAATAAGTCACAAGAGTTAGCTGATTCACTTGGTATACCGCTTAGAGTTAGAGTTAAAAATGGTTAGACTGAATTTATATAAAAAGTAAAACTTAATTATACATAAAATAAAGGTGTGGGGAGAAAATAAAATAAATTATTTCTCAATGCACCTTTATTTTTTGCATTAAATTAATTAAAAGATTTAGATATAATACGATGAAATTAAATTAAAAGTGTCAAAAATAGAGATATAACAGTACTAAATAAAAAATTATAGCGAATAAACTCGACTTATTAAAATATGCAAGAAATACGAATAATAATTTCAATTATATAAAATTTATTTGTGCTATTGACTTTTTTTGTCGAATAATTTAAAATAATATTCGTGAAATAAACAAATGGGAGGTATCATTTATGAATCAGGATGCAACATTCATGCAGAAATTGTTTCCAATCTTGACAAATAAAGACGTTAACAAAAGAACAGAAATGATGGCTGGTTTAACAACATTTTTAACAATGGCGTACATAATAGCTGTCAACCCTAATATATTATCAGAAGCAGGAATGCCAGCAGGGGCACTTGTAACATCTACTTGTTTAGGTGCTGCAATAGGTTGTTTCTTAATGGGATTACTAGCAAATATGCCATTTGCATTAGCATCAGGTATGGGACTTAATGCATATTTTGCTTACACTGTAGTAATCGGTATGGGAGTAAGTTGGCATATAGCATTAACAGCAGTATTTGTTGAAGGTATAATATTTATAATTTTATCACTTTTTAAAGTTCGTGAAGCTGTAGTTAATGCAATTCCAAAGAACTTAAAATTAGCAGTTTCAGGTGGTATAGGATTATTCATAGCATTTATAGGTTTAAAAAACTGCGGTTTAGTAGTAGCAAATGAATCTACATTAATCGAAATGGGAGACTTCAACCCAGCTATTATAATAACTTGTATAGGTTTAGTTGTTACAGCAGTTTTAAGTAAGAAAAATGTAAAAGGCTCTATATTAATAGGTATAGTTATTTCTTCATTACTTGCATGGGGATTTGCATTAATAAGCCCAGAAGCTGCAGCTAATCTTGGAATATACCTACCAAATGGCGTATTCAAATTTGAATCACCACTTCCAATAGTAAATAAATTAGACTTTACTTATATTACTAATCCAGAAACAGCATTTAACTTTATAACAGTATTATGTACATTCTTATTCGTAGACTTCTTCGATACTGTAGGTACTGTTGTTGGTGTTGCTTCAAAAGCTAATATGGTTGATGAAGATGGAAAAGTTGAAAATGTTGGTAGAGCTTTACTTTCAGATGCAATAGCAACTACTATAGGTGCTTGGTTAGGTGTTTCAACAGTAACTACTTTTGTTGAAAGTTCAACAGGTGTTCTTGAAGGCGGAAGAACTGGATATACTGCAATAACAGCAGGTGTATTATTCTTAATAGCTATGTTCTTCTCACCAATATTTATAGCAATACCTTCTTGCGCAACAGCTCCAGCATTAATCTATGTTGGATACTTAATGTTAACTTCAGTTAAAGAAATAGAATTTGAAAATATAACTGAAGGTGTTCCAGCGTTTATAACAATAGGTGGAATGGCTTTAACTTATTCAATAGGTGACGGTTTAACATTAGGAGTTTTATCTTATGTATTCATAAATTTATTATATAATTTAATTGCTAAAAAAGAAGATAAAAAACACGTTTCAGGTGTTATGATTGTTTTAGCTATTTTATTTATATTAAAATTATGGTTTATGTAGTATAATAGTACTAGAGCTTCTAGTATAATAGTATAAAAATAGATGGTGCTTTTATACCAGTAGATAATTACTGTATTAAAGCACCATTTTTGTGTTATAATCTAGTATAAGATTTGTAATAATAATGATTAAAAATACAATATATGAGGTAATTAATATAAAAAACAATTAAATATATAAAACTTTATATATTTATAAAGTAGTAAAGGAGAAACAATGAGAGAAGTAGAATTATTAGCTCCTGCTGGTGATTTAGAAAAGTTAAAAATAGCTTTCATATATGGAGCCGACGCCGTTTATATTGGTGGAGAAGTTTTCGGAATGCGTTCTGCAGCTAAAAACTTTTCAAAAGAAGATATGATAGAGGGTGTTGAGTTTGCACACAGCATGGGAAAAAGAGTATTTGTAACAGTTAATATAATTCCAAGAAGTGAGGATATAGACGCTTTAACTGATTATATAAAAGAATTAAGCGAAATAGGTGTAGATGCGGTTATAGTAAGTGACGCTGGAGTATTTAATATAGTTAAAAAAGTAGATCCAAATATGGAGATACACATAAGTACTCAAGCAAGTACATCAAACTATATTGCTGCAAACTTCTGGTATAACCAAGGTGCAAAAAGAATAGTAACAGCTAGAGAGATGTCTTTTGAAGAGACAAAACAACTTAGAGAAAACACTCCAGAAGATATGGATATAGAAGCTTTCATACACGGAGCTATGTGTATGAGTTATTCTGGAAAATGTGTAATAAGTAACTATACTACAGGAAGAGATGCTAATAAAGGATCTTGTGCGCAATCTTGTAGATGGAAATACAACTTAGTTGAAGAAAAAGACGGAGAATATGAAAATGTATTAGACAACGAAGATTACCAATTCTTCTTCAACACAAAAGATTTATGTATGATTAAATATATACCACAAATATTTGATAGCGGTATAACAAGTTTAAAAATAGAAGGTCGTATGAAAACAGCTTATTACGTTGCAACAACAGTAAGAGCTTACAGAATGGCAATTGATGCTTATTATAAAGACCCAGAAAACTGGGAGTTTAATCCTATGTGGTTAGACGAACTTAAAAAGGGAAGTCACAGAGATTTCTCAACAGGATTCTTCCTTGATAGACCAGGGAAAAATTCAAACAACTACGAATCAGCTTCATATATAAGAAATTACGACTTTATAGGAATAGTAAGAGATGTTTTAGATGATGGATATATAATAGTAGAACAAAGAAATAAAATGTCTGTAAATGACGATATAGAAGTAATAGGGCCTTATAAAGAAACTATGTTCACAACTATTTTAGAAATGTACAATGAAGATGGTGAGCCGATTGAATCTGCTCCACATGCAAGACAAATAGTTAAGATGAAATTAGGAATTGAAGTTGATAAAAATTATATACTTAGAAAACCTATAATTAAGGGTTAGGGAGGAAAATAATGTTATTAGGAAGAAATAGTAAATGCTGGTGTGGCAGTGGAGAAAAATATAAAAAATGCCACATGGAATTCGATGAGAAATTAAAAGAATACGCAAAAGCTGGTTATCAAGTTCCAACTAGAGATATGATAAAAAACGCTGAGCAAATAGAAAAAATAAAAGAAAGTGCTAAAATAAATACAGCTGTACTTGACGAGGTTGCAAAACATATAAAACCTGGTATGACTACAGAAGAAATAAATACAATAGTTCACAACTTCACAGTTGAACACGGTGCAATACCTGCCCCACTTGGATACGGTGGTTTCCCAAAAAGTGTTTGTACATCAATAAACGACCAAATATGTCATGGTATACCATCAGAAGACGACGTTCTTAAAGAAGGAGATATAGTAAACGTAGACGTATCAACAATATACAACGGATACTATTCAGATGCATCAAGAATGTTCAAAATAGGTGAAGTTAGCGAAGAAGCTGACAGACTTGTAAAAGTTACAAAAGAATGTATGGAAATGGCAATAGCAAATGTTAAACCATGGATTCCAATGGGAATAATAGGTGCTACTATACAAGAACATGCACACAAAAATGGATACACAGTAGTTAGAGATTTTGGTGGACACGGAATAGGTGTTGACTTCCACGAAGATCCATTCGTATTCCACTATGGAAACGAAAACGACGGTGTTCTTATGGTTCCAGGAATGACATTCACAATAGAACCAATGATAAACGAAGGTGGATATGAATTATATATAGACCAAGATAATGAATGGACATCTTACACAGATGACGGAAAATTATCAGCACAATGGGAAAATATGATATTAGTAACTGAAGACGGTTGCGAAATATTAACTTATTAATTAGAATTTATAAAATTAACATAAAAGTATGGATATCTTATATGAGATATCCATACTTTTTTGATTTTAATATATTTAAAAATAACAATAATGAATTTTATATTTAATGTAATTAGTATTCAATCTAATTTATATTTTGATATACTATAAATAGAGATAAAGAAATATATTTATACAAATGAGGGGAGATTAAAACAATATGAATCAACAAAATGAAAACAATAAAGTTATAAAAATAATAGTGGGAGCAGTTATTTTAGTAGGACTAGTAATTTTTTTCAGCAAAGATAGTATAATGTATGGATATTATGTCAATAAAGGAGATAAAGAAGTAGAATCTTGGAAAGCAGTACAAGATTATACAGATGCATTGAAAATAAAATACGATGACCTTCTAGTTGATAAAATAAAATTAAACGTATTACAAAGCGATGAATACGCAACATCATTATTAGAAGACTTAGATGGAGTTTTAAAAAGTAGTGATTTAAACCAACTATATGTAGATGTATATGTAAAAGAAGCTACAAATGCATATAAAGAGGGTGATTATAAACTTTGTGAAAAGGAATTAGATAAAGCTGTATTTTATGGATACTACAAAAATGACTTTAAATATATAGATGAATTAGAATCATATAATAAAACAAATAGCAGTTCAAATAATAATACAAATAAAGTAGTGAGAAATAACAGTAATTCATACTACAACTACAACAGTAATGAATATATAATTCCAGACAGTGATTCTAGATATCTTACAAGAAGCGAACTTAGCAGATATACAAAAACAGACCTTGGGTATATAAGAAATGAAATATTTGCGAGATATGGATATGTATTTTCAAAAGCAAAATACAGAAATTATTTTGGAGCTAAATCTTGGTATTATCCAGACCCAACTGTTCCAGATGATGAAAGTATATTAAATAATGTGGAACGTGCAAATGTTCATTTAATAAAATCTATGGAGTAAAGTTGATAAAATATAGATAGAATAATAAAAAATACAGAAATATATAATTTGATTTATAATAAAATTAAATATTTCTTAAAAATATATAGCAAAAATAGAAAAAAATTGATAATATACTAATGGATAGGTATTCATTAGTCATGTTAAAAAAATAACATCGATGTACGCAATTGTACTTAATATGAATAAAAACACAAAAAATTGACAAACTAAAATAAAAACATCGGAGGGTATATGAAATCAAAAGTAGGAATTATCGGAACAGGGATGGTTGGAATGAGTTATGCATATTCAATGGTAAACCAAGGAACATGCGAAGAACTTGTTTTAATCGATATCAATAAAGAAAAAACAGAAGGTGAAGCAATCGACTTAAATCACGGTCTTAGCTTCGCACCACGTAAAATGAAAATATACTCAGGGGATTATAGTGATTTAAGTGATGCAGCTCTTGTTTGTATAACAGCAGGACCACCACCACAAGAAGGCGAAACAAGATTAGATACAATACATAAAAGTATAGCTGTTATGAAAAACATAATATCTAATATAAAAACTTCTAGATTTAACGGCATAATATTAGTAGCTACAAACCCAGTTGATATCATGACTTATGCAGCTTGGAAATTATCTGGTTTTGACAAGACTAAAGTAATAGGTTCTGGAACTACTCTAGATACAGCAAGACTTAGATCTGCATTAGGAGAAAAATTAAATATAAACGAAAAAAATATACATGCATATGTAATTGGTGAACACGGAGATTCACAATTCGTTCCTTGGAGTTATGCTCTTTGTGGACCAAAACCAATATATCATTTTGCAGCGAAAAACAAAGGAATAAGTTTTGAAGAATTAAGCGAAATAGAAGATGAAGTTAGAAATATCGCATATAAAATAATAAAAGCAAAAAGAGCGACTTACTATGGAATAGGTATGTCTCTTGCGAGAATTACTAAAGCAGTATTAGATAACGAAAACAGTATACTAAGTGTATCTTCATACTTAGATGGAGAATATGGACATGATGATGTTTATATATCTGTACCAAGTGTAATAAATGCCGATGGAGTTAGAGAAGTTGTCGACCTTAACTTAGATAAAGAAGATAAAGAAAAATTCGATAAATCTGTAGCTATTATGAAAGAAAATATTGCGAAATTAGATTTACAATAGTCTAAACTAAGCCCAATTGATATTAAACCAATTGGGCTTTTTTAATTGTGTGATTTAAAAATTAATCTAAAGAATTATATATATAATAATAGAAAATATTAAAAACAACCAGCCTTCCAAAATGAGGAAATAAATGATTGTGATATTTAGTTGACAATTATTATCATTATCAATATAATTAAATTAAGGTGATAATAATTATCAATTACGGAGGGTATAATCATGAATATAGATTGTAAAAATAAGTGCGAAAATAAAAATTGTGAAAATAAAACAAATTCATCATATATAAAGAGAATAATAAAATTAATCGGGCCTGTGATTTTAGGATCAAAGCCGTCTGAGATTGTAAATATTCCAGGATGTCCTGAAGAAAAAATTATTAAACTAAACGAAATAGAAGTCTTTTTTGGAAATTGCAAAAAAGTAAAATATAAAATTATAAATGTGCACGATGGCAGTAAAAGGGTTTTATTTATAAATGAAAAATCTATGAATAGAAGACTTTTAGATAAAAAATGCAGAAACTTTTTGAGATTTTTAGGTTATCCAAGAGAATATAATTTCGAATCATATATGAGAGAATTAATGCTTAGATTAGAATCTGAAGAATTTCCTCACGAAATAGGGATTTTCCTTGGTTATCCATTAAAAGACGTTCTTGGATTTATGGGATACGGAAAACAAGAATTTGTAGAAGTTTGTAGCTGGAGAATTTATGGAGATAAAGAAGTTTCTTATAAAATCTACAATAGTTTTTTAAGAGATAAGATGAAAATGCATGATCTTGTTGAGAAGATGTCCATAAGCGAGCTTAAAGATGTTATATAGATATTTATATTAAAAAGTATTAACTAGTAGATATATTATTTGCTAGTTTTTTTGTATAAAAAAACTAAAATTGGATAAAATAACATAAAGTATATATATAAATTTAAAAGATTTTCCTAAAAAAAAAGAGAATGATTATAAAATTAATATTAAATGTAAAAATAAAAGGGAAACACAATACCTATGTAGAATTTAATAAAATCAATATTGTAAATTTGGGGGTGCGAAAATGGGGAATTTAACAACGGTAAATTATAATATAGAAAGAAAAATAAAAGAAAACTTTAATAATGAAGCCTATATAAATAAAGAAACTCAAAATTTGAGATATAAGCCCATTGAAGAAGAATATGCATATAAAATAAAGGAAATATTAAAAGTATGCCAATTGGAAAGAGAGATAAATCTAGATATTTTATCTAATAAAATAATAATACAACATATCTCAAAGCCAATAGATGTTGGCGAAAATGGATATAGTTGTGCACTTTTTAAAGACAAACAAAATAGCGATTTTGATGAAAATGATGAATATGAATTAAGTTTAGGAGTATTTGATTTTGACGAAGAAAGCAGGATAAAAGGTACTACTGTTTATTTACAACATTGGGGAAGTGTTCTCGACTTTTTAGATTTATCAGATGCTATAGAACAAGATGAAAATATATACATATTAAAAAATATATCTGATGCAAAACAGTGTGGAGCTATTTGCAAATTATATAGAAATGTAAAAAATCACGAGGGAATAATAAAAAGACAAGAAGATTTAATACAAAAGTTAGGAAGCCAAGTTGTCGAATATGACGATGCATCTTGGATTATTGTAAATAGTATTAAAAAAGAAGACTTAAATAATGAAGAAAAGTTTAAAGATGTATTACATAAATTCTTAGAAGACTTTATAAAATATGCGTTTACAGTAGAGTTTATTTCAAAGGGATATTAATTCCAAAATTTAGACAAAAAATATTCTTAAATATTAGAAAATTTGCTTAAAATATTTAACTGAAAAATAATACAAACATATTGAAATAACTTGTATACAAATAAGAAAAATATGGTATAATATCTAATTGTGATTGAAACAAAAGGAGGTTATATCATGAAAAAAAATAAGGATATTTTAATACAATACATAGGATTAATAATAGCTTGTATGATAATGGCTGTTGGATTAAATATGTTCTTAGTTCCAAAGACAATCGCACCAGGGGGTCTTAGTGGTCTATCTGTTGTAATATCAAAACTTACTGGATTTCCAGTATCTAACATATTATTCACGATAAGTACACCGCTTTTACTTTTCTCAGTGAAAATATTAGGTAAAAAAGATGCAATAAAAACATTTATAGGAATGGCAATTCTTACACTTTCGCTTAAAGTAACAGAGCCATTATCGACTATATCACTTACTGACAATACGCTTTTAGCTGCTATTTCAGGATCTATACTAGTCGGATTATCTCTAGGAATACTTTTCAGAATTGATGCATCAACTGGGGGTACAGATTTAATTGCACTTATGCTAAATAGAATAATACCAAGTATACCAGTATCTAAATGCTTAAGTATGATAGATGGAACTGTTGTAGTTTTAGCCGGGGTAGTAAATATGAATTTTGAAACAGGACTTTATTCAGCAATTGCACTTTACATAATGGTCAAAATCATAGATACAATCACAGCAGGATTTGACTATGCAAAGGCTTTCTTTATAATAACTGAGAAAAAGGATGTTTTACAAGAAGCTATTATAGAATTAAACAGAGGTATTACTATTTTAGATGCAAAAGGTGGATATACTAATGAAGATAAAAATGTAATGCTTGTTGTTGTAAATCAAAAAAAACAAGAAGTCGCGCTTAAAAAAATGGTTAAAGAACTAGACGAGAAATCGTTTATTATTGTTACTGATGTTTATGAAGTACTTGGTAAAGGATTTAAATCTATTGACGCGGTTTAGAATTTAAGGCTGTATGGAGAAAATTTTTCTCTGTATGGCCTTTTTATATATATTTGCAAATAATGATATAATAAAAATAGATGATAAATTTATTAAGGGGAAATTTTATATGAAAGAATACGATAATATTAATACAAACAAAAAAATACTGTTAAATAAAATGTTAGATCCAAGCAAGTTTACTACAAGTTATAAAATAATGTGGTTTTATGCAATATATAAAGAGATACTTAATGGTAATAAAAAAGCATCTATAAAAAAACTTTCAGCAACTATGGTATCAGCTGCATATTACCCAATAGAACATGAAAATTTAGATTTTGGAAAACTAGACAAGTTAAGTGATATTACATTATACTTAAAAAATAATTTAAAGATAGACACATTAGAAAATGAGGATTATATTTGTGGGTATATAATGGGAAGCAATGATGAAAAATTAAATGAGATGGTAATTAAATTAGGCAAATATGTACCATATAGATTAATAAGACCTTTTTATGATGATTTTATAAAAGATAAAGAAGAAAAAATGGGGAAAAAGGTCCCTGATGCTTATATTAACAAATATATTCAAGAGTTAAATGAGGAAAAAGATGATATAGATGTACTTTATAAAATAAATAAAAATGGCGATATGATAGAATTTTGTGAGTCATGGATAAAATATATTATTGAGAATAAAAATTCAATCTTATATCTAATAAAACATAAATTGATATCATATTTAGAAACTAAAAATCCTAATGACAATAAAATAGAGTTTAAATTAGATAAAAAGCTAGCTACAGATAAAAATCTAAGTTTTTAAAAATATTAAAACAAATATTTTCATTATTCAAATCTTAGGTATAGATAAACAAACAAAATGAGGTTATACTAATATATAAATAATAAAATACATAAAAATTACATCGGAGGCAATATGAAAAGAACAGATTACATATCATGGGACGAATATTTTATGGGAATTTCTCTATTATCAGGTATGAGAAGTAAGGATCCATCTACACAAGTTGGTGCATGTATAGTAGACAGCGATAATAGAATAGTATCAATCGGGTACAATGGATTTTTAAATGGATGCAGTGATGAGGATTTCCCTTGGGAAAGAGAAGGTGATTTTTTAAATACGAAATATCCATATGTTGTTCATGCAGAACAAAATGCGATTTTAAATGCGCGTGGCAAGAATTTAGAGGGATGCAGCATTTATGTAAATTTATTCCCATGTCATGACTGCGCAAGAAATATAATTCAGTCTGGGATTAAAAAGGTTTATTATTTAGAAGATAAATATAAAGATACAGATTCAACAAAGGCTTCTAAGTTTATGTTTGAGAAGGCAAAAGTTGAGTGTATTAGATTAAAACCTAGGGCTGAGAAGATTGAAATATCTTTTAAAACACAAGATTAGTTTTTTGATTTAAGTTAAGAAAATTAATTGTAATAGGTATTAAAATAACACCATAACATAGAGACAGATTACTATGTTATGGTGCTTTTGTGTTTTGTGCAATATTCGTATAAGTGTGAATTATTTTCGGTATACTAAAATTATAACCGCGCGGAAATTTTAGACTTTGGCGAATGTTTTGAAGCTTATCATAAAATAATGTACGTTGAAATTAATATAAGTATAAGGTTTTATTACAAAAATAAAGCATTATCTTAAATATAATACTTAAAATTACCAAATTTATATAAATACCCATTAAAATATGGTCTAATCATACCAAATATGTGTATTTTCGTAAATTTATTACAAATACTTAAAACTATTGAAATAGATTTAAAAACATATTAAAATGAATGAGATTAGGGAAAGTGATGAATTAAAACGTAAAATATAGGTAGATGAAGGAGGCGAATATGATATTAGGAAAACTTGCTAAAACAGGAGCGTTAGTCGCATCGGGTATTTTAATAGGTGGATTATTATCTTATAATTCTGAAAAAACAAAAATAATAAATGGGATAGATTATCTTAAAAATACTGCGATAGAAGCTAAGAATGAAGTATCTCAAGTAACTGCACAAAGAGATAAGTTAAAAGAAGATTTAGAAAAGGTAAAATCAGAGCTAGAAGAGAAAAAAGAAAAAGTAGAAGAATTAACTGATGAAAGGGATTCTTATAAAAATAGAGTTTCAGAGTTAGAAGAACAATTAAAGAATACAGTATCTAAAGAAGATTCAGATGAGTTAAAAAATGAGATAAAAAGGCTAAATCAAACAATAAGAGATTTAGAGACGAAATTATCTAACTTACGCAATGAAATGACCGAGTTGAAAAAAACTTTACAAACATCTCAATCTGAAATAAACAGATTAAATGATTTAATAGCTCTTAAAGATAAACTTTATACTCAAACTTACATGAAAGCTATGGAATATGAAGATAAAATCGAAGAGCTAAAAGAAGCTTTAAAAGTTAAAGAAGCTACAATTTCAAGGTTAGAACAGGAACTAGAAGAATTAAAAAATGCAAATAAAAATCAGTCTAGCGAAAATGTAGAATTAAAATCTGAAATAGCGAACTTAAAATCTGAAATAACTAAATTAAATAAAGAAAAAAGTGAGCTTGAGTCAACTATAGCAGATTTAAATAATCAATTAGAAGACTCTAGAAATGAAATCAGCAGCGTGATTGATAGAGCGAGTCAAGAAATCCAAAGAGCAAATCAAGATCAACAAGATATATTAGAAGCTGTTGAGAATGCTAAAAATGAAGTAGAAAATTATTAATAATATTTATATAAAAAGATAGAGCCCCGGCTGTTAGATGAATCTGATGGTCGGGGTTTTTAATGGATAATGGAAAGGCTAAAGAATGGTCAGGAGCAATTTTATATTTAATTGCAAAAGAAAGTGGACTGTTTAAAATGTCAGAAGTTAGAAAAAATGATGAAAGTACATTTATGTTATATAACAAAGCTCTATACTATCATATTTGTAATGATGAAGTTAATGCAAATTTATATATACAAAAAGCTTTTGAAAAAAATAATATTGTACCAAAATATATTTTAGATGTAGAAGATAAAAGTTTTGAAGAGGGAAACGTTACAGATTTTATGGGTGGAGTAAAATCAATTTATATTGAAGGTAGTAAAGAAGAAGCTTTAGTCAAGATATATTTAACTCATCAGATGATGATGAAGATTAAAACATAATACATAAAATAAATACAAAATCCCCCAAAAAGTACTATAATAAAACTATACAATAATATCAGGGGGTAAAAAAATGCAAGAAGTATATGAATTTTTAAAAGCTTGTGGTACATATTACCTAGCAACTGTAGAAGGAGACCAACCGAGAGTTCGTCCTTTTGGAACTATAGACATATTCGAAGACAAATTATATATTCAAACTGGTAAAGTTAAAGACGTATCAAAAGAAATGCAAGCAAATCCTAAGGTAGAGATATGTGCTTTTGATGGACAAAAATGGATTCGTGTTGCAGGGGAAGTTGTAAGAGATGATAGAGTTGAACCTAAAGAACATATGTTAGACAGTTATCCAAATCTAAAATCTCTTTATCGTGCTGATGACGATAATACAGAAGTTCTTTATTTAAAAAATGCAACTGCTACAATATCTTCATTTACTGAAGAACCTAAGGTTATAAAATTTTAATTGAATATTTATTATATATAAAAACTCTTTATTTAGATTTATCTGAATAAGGAGTTTTTTATAGCACATAGGAAATTGTATTCCCTTAAAATTATGGATAATTATATTGGTTTTTGAAGAAAATAAAAATCTAATATTTTTAGAGGCAATCGAATTGACATGTAAGCTTTCAAGAAAAAGACCGTCACCTCTTCAAGGCGGAAGGACAAAACATGGGTAGTAGCTGTATTAAATACGATAATAAGTATTTTGATAATAGAAGAAGTTAAAGAGGAAGAATATTCAAGAGAAAAAGAGCAACACTCAGCTTATATGTCTTTCAGGTTTGAAGGGAGAATCTATTTATAATAGATTTGATAATATTTATGTGCTAGATCTTGTTAATTCTAGACTTAAAAATAATGTGAGTATTCTAAAAGGCAACCATTATAAGGGTGAAGAAATAATCAAGAAGATTGTTTATTCTAGATTTGAGATAAAGAAAGAAGAGGTTGATCAAATTAGCTTATTTTAGAAAAAATAATTCTAGTTCTGACAAAAAATACACTGTAGGTATTTGTCAGCTTGTTCAACATGAGGCGCTTGATGCGGCTACAAAGGGGTTTAAATCAGAAAGAGCAGTTTATAAAGAACTACTAAAAACACTTGGTCTAGGACTAGAAAATCGTATGACTTCAAAAGTCGGTTTACTTTCTGGGGGCCAACGCCAAGCACTAACATTATTAATGGCAACACTTAAAAAGCCAAATTAGAACATAATATTGTTTGGAGGGGAATTTTATGAACAAGTACAAAGTAAATTTAAGTAAAAAAGGAAATCAAATTAATTCAGTAGATGATTGGTATAATTATGCACCACCTATGAAAAAGGATATACATTGGAAAGATGGCAAAAGTGCAAAAGAATTAGCTAAATATATAATAGAAGCAAATAAATATTTACCTCAAGAATTAGAAGTTTTATTAATAAAAATAGGATGCAGACCAAGTGGAGAATTTCAAGGAGAACCAGAAGCAATTACAGGCTTAAAGTCTAGAGGTCAAGGTAGAACTCATGATTTATTATTAGTTAAAGAAAATGAAGTGGTAGTAGGGATTGAAACTAAAGTAGAAGAACCATTAGATGAACCTGTGTATAAAATAGTAGAAAAATTAATTATGAAAAATCCAGGAGATGCTAAAGGAAAATATGAACGTTTAAAATATTTATATAAATGCATATATGATTCTGAAATAGATAATACATATTTACAATATCAGTTATTGACAGCAACAGTTGGAACATTACTGGAGGCTGAAAAAGCAGGTGCTAAAAAAGCTGTTTTAGCTGTTATAACTTTTATATCCTCATTAGGATATATGTCTAATTCTATGAAGAAAAACAAAGATGATTTAAATTATTTTATAAGTACAATTTCTAAGTATAAACAAAGTGATGGATTTTATAGATTGCCAGGATTTGAAGGTATAGAATTTTATGTAGAAGATTTATATATATAAATTTAAATATAAAATAAGGAGGCTATTATTAGTCCCCTTATTTTATGTTAAATAACTTAATTTGTCTGAGCAACTTCAACCTCAACTTCATAATTTACAAGTCCGGAAACCTCATCCATCTTCTTCTTAAAAACAAAATTAAAAAGCGCAATACATCGTCCAACGCCAATCATAGCGATTAAAGTCCCAAGCCCAATTGCAACGACATTGCCAGTAAATAATAACCCAATACCGCATGTTGTAGCGACTGAAAATAAGTCTATTGCATTTTTTCCAAAGCCAAGCCCCTTATTCAACAAATCGCCAACCGCCTGTGCAAGCCCATCTGCAGGATTTGGAACAAGCTTTATATTTACTGTCATAGCAGCTTCTATAGATGTTACGATTATTGCAACTAAAAGAAGCATTAGATTTTGCCACAATGTAAATACTTGATATCGAAAATGGGATAGATATGATTGGAGATACTCCAAGTCCCGATTTTGTGTTTAATGTAATGCCGATTGAAAGGACGACAAGCCCTATTGAATAAATCAAAATGCGATAAAACCAACAATTATTTTTACTGTTTTCCATTTTACATCACTCTTTCTAAAAATTATCCTCTAATAATAAATTGTATAGTCAATATATGGAAATGACTTTGGTATATATGTTAAATAATAAAATTTTCTATATAGTAATGATAAAAAAAGTAAATTTTTGAATTATTTCAACTAAAATGTGGAAAAAGTTGTAAATGAAGATTAGAATTAATATATAAAAACACAACGAGGAGATAACATGAACAATAATTTAAAATACGTAGCCACAAATATGACGATGTTATTTTGGGTAAATGAAATGATAACTGGCGCAAAACTAAAAAAACAAGGCAAAACAGAAAAAGAAATAAGAGCATTAGCACAAGATGAAGATCTATTTCAAGCTGGCAGTGAAAACTTTAGAAAAAAAGCAGCATCGGGTGTGATATCAAGACTAAGGACATTAGATGAATTTACAACAGAATTACTTTGTAACTGCAATATAGAAACAGCTAAGCAAATCACAATTTATTCTATATTAAAAAGTGATTTACTATTTTTTGATTTTGTAAATGAATTATATAAGGAAAAAATTATTTTAAAGGACTACAAAATAACAGATGCAGATATAACAATATTTATAAATAGAAAGCAAGAACAAATAGAAAAGATAGCTTCATGGAGAGAATCTACAATAAGAAGATTAAAAAATAACTATATTTCATATCTATCTGAAGCTGGATTTATAAAAAAACAAAAAAATTATCTAGAAATAATTAAACCAGTAATAGATAAAACATTTGCAGAGCATTTAAAAGAAATAGGGGAAGAGATATATTTAGAAATTATGACAGTATATATATAAATTTAAAAGATAACAGACGTATAAAAAACTAAAGAAATAAAAGCGGTAAGAAATTGCGGGGGATAGTATGAAAGATATACACCAAAGGTTAGGTGAAATAAAGGAGAGAATAACAGATAAATCATTTAGAGAAAATAAGGGACTTGGAAACGAGATTGGATTTCATATATTTGACTATGAACCCAAATATGAAATGCTGGTTCGAGATTATGTATTTAATTTACAAAAGCAAATCAAAAAAGAAAATAGCAGTATAAAAATAAGAGAATTTGACTTATATGAAATCATGCTAGAAGTATTAGAGCAAAGAGGATATTTAGAGAAAAACTTTGAGATGGAACAAAAAAAGGGAAGTGAGTTTGTATTTTATGCCACAGAAAAGACACTTAGATTAACATCTCAAAATGAAGATAATAAAATAGTTCAATATATTATAGATAGAACTCAAAGTGATGAAATAGTATTTTTAACTGGGGTTGGGAAAGTATGGCCTATAATCAGGTCGCATACAGTTTTAAACAACTTACATAGAGCATTAGACAAAGTTCCAGTAGTTTTATTTTTCCCAGGAACATATGACGGGGGATCACTTATGTTATTTAATGAAATAAAAGATGATAATTATTATAGAGCATTTCAATTAGTAGACAAGTATTAATCATCAAAAATCAAGTTAATAAGGGGGTTAACTATGAGGTTATACGATATATATCAAAAAGCAATTGATAGAGAAATTACAGGGGTAATAAAAGTAGGACAAGATGATAATAAAAATGTATTACAAGAATTAGAAGAATATGTTTTAACTGATGAACTTGGTCAACACTTTGATACATTTTTTGAAAACTATAAAAAGGGTATAGTAGCAAATACAGATAAAATGGGTGTTTGGATTTCTGGATTCTTTGGTTCTGGGAAATCACACTTTCTAAAAATCCTATCATATTTATTAGAAAATAAAGAAATAGAAGGAAAAAGAGCTATAGATTTTTTTGAAACAAAGATAAAAGATCCAATGGTTCTTGCTGACATGCAAAAAGCTGGAAATACAAGTACAGATGTAATACTTTTCAATATCGATTCTAAAAGTGAGTCTAATTATAAAACTTCAAAAGATGCAATTCTTAAAGTATTCAACAAAGTATTTGACGAAATGCAAGGATATTGTGGTGTTTTACCATGGGTTGCTGACTTAGAACGACAAATGGTAAAAGAAGGTGTATATGATAAATTCAAACAAGTTTTTAAAGAAGAAAGTGGATACGAATGGAAAAAAAGTAGAGAAGATATATTCTACGAAGGTGATGCAGTAGTTGCAGCATTAAACAAATCTAGAGGTATGAGTGAAGAAGCAGCTAATAATTGGTTAGAAAAAGCAGATGGCAATTACAGTTTAAGTATAGAAAAATTTGCAAAGAAAGTAAATGAATATATAGAAAGCAAAGGTCATAACCATCATGTAGTGTTTTTAGTGGATGAAATTGGACAATATATCGGTGATGACAGCGGACTTATGTTAAATTTACAAACAGTTGTAGAAGATTTAGGCATATACTGTTCGGGAAAATGCTGGGTATTAGTGACTTCGCAACAAGATATAGACACACTTACAAAAGGACAAGTAAGAGGAAATGACTTTTCAAAAATACAAGGTAGATTTAATACAAGACTTAGTTTATCATCTTCAAATGTAGATGAAGTAATCAAAAAACGTCTTTTAAGCAAAACTGATGGAGCAAAACAAACTTTAGAAATCATGTATTCAAATAAAGAGTCTATACTTAAAAATATAATAAATTTCACTATAGACACAGCTGAAATGAAGAATTATCAAGATTCTAAAGATTTTATAGAAACTTATCCATTTATACCATACCAATTTAACCTTCTTCAAAAGGTATTCGAAGGAGTTAGACAACATGGTGCAAGTGGAAAACATATATCAGAAGGAGAAAGATCCTTACTTGGTGCATTTCAAGAATCCGCAATAAGATATAAAGATTATGAGTTAGGAACTTTGATACCTTTTCATGTTTTTTATGAAACAATAGAAAACTTCTTAGATGGAAATATAAAATCAGTAATTTCTCAGGCTAGTAAAAATACTAGATTAAATGAATTTGATGTAGATGTTTTAAAAGTTTTATTCTTATTAAAATACGTAAAAGAAGTAAAACCTAACTTAGAAAACATATCTATTCTTATGTTGTCTAATATAGACGATGATAAGATTGAAATTAAACGAAAAATTCAAGAATCAGTAAACCGATTAATAAGAGAAACATTAGTCCAAAAAAATGGAGATGAATATGAATTTTTAACTAATGATGAACAAGACATAAATAAAGAAATTCAAAATATGCAAGTGGAAATCGGTGAAATTATCGAAAAGGTAAAAGAAATTGTATTCGGAGATATTTATAGAACTACTAAATTTAGATATTCACCTAAAAAAGACTTTTCATTCAACAAATACATAGACGAAAGCCCACATGGAATAGCAAACAATGAAGTAGGAGTTAAATTGATAACTCCACACTATGATATAGATGATATGACAGCCTATGATTTAAAACAATTATCAATTAGAGAAAACAATGTAATTATAAAACTAAGCAATGATATGTCTTATTTAGAAGAGATAGAAGAAGCTTTAAAAATAGAAAAATACTTGAGACTTAATAGTGGTTCAAAATCAAATTCAACAGTTGAATCTATAAAAGAACGCAAAGGAACTGAAAAAATAGAACGAAGAGAAAGAGCAGTTTTATTATTAAAAGAAAATATAAAAACTGCTGAAATATATATAAATGGATCTTTGATGGATATTAAAGAAAAAGAAGCTGAAAATAGAATAAACGAAGGACTAAAGGTTCTAATAGACACAGTATATAACAAATTTAATTACATTAAAAAGAGCATAAATTCAAATAAAGAGCTTGTAGAGCTTTTATCAAATAGAAAAAATGAACAAATTTCTATAGATGGATTTGATGAAGATGAAAATAAATTAGCCATAGATGAGGTTTTCAGATATATAGAAAGATACAGCATAGGAAATTCAATAACTATAAAAACAATACTTTTATCATTTTCAAAAGCACCTTATGGATGGGATGACTTAGATATCCAAGGTATTATAGCTAAACTATTTAAATCACAAAAGATAAAACTAGAATGTAGTGGAGAAAATATCACGCTAGATAATAGGGATGTAGTCAATTATATAACTAAAAGAGATTATGTTGAAAAAACTAAAGTTAAAGTTAGAAAAGGTGTCCCAAATAAATATATAAAAGATGCAAAAGAAATATCTAAAGATGTTTTTTATCACACTATAACCGAAAGTGACGAAGATGGGGTTATGGCTAATTTCAAAAATAAAGCCAAAGATGTAATTTATGAAATAGATAGATTACTAGATGAGTATAAGTTTGGAAGATATCCAGATAAAAAAATACTTGAAGAAGGAAAGAAATTAATAGAAGATTCTATTTATTATAAAGAACCACTTGAATTCTTTAAAAATATAAGCGATTTATATGATGATTTTCAAGATTATGGAGACGATAGTGAAGAAATTCGTAAATTCTTTAAAAAAGACAATGGCAAAGATAGTATTCAAAAGGTCAATTTTGATAAAGGATTAAAGACAATTAAACATGCTGAAGAAAACATGGATTATCTAGATGAAGAAACAAAATCTATAGTAGACAATATTAAACAAATAGTAGAAATGGATAAGCCTTATAATAAAATTCATGAACTTCCAATTATGATTGAAAAATACAATGATAAATTAATAGAACTATATGAAAATGAAGCTAAAAATATAGAACCTATTTTAAAAAATCACAAATCAGAAGTTATAGATTATTTAAATCAATTTGACTTTAGAGATGAGTTTAAAAGTGAATATATTAAGAAATTCGATGACCTTATAAATAAACTTCAAAACGCTAAACAATTTAATGAAATACTAGCAATGCCACAAATCTCTAAAAGAACTAAAGAAAATTGTATTAGTGAAATAGATAAAGAACAAGAAAAAAGAAACAAAGACAGTAAAACTAATGGGGGCGATGGTGCAGATATAATCAAGGACCCACCAGTAGTTAAAGAAATTAGAAAAGTGCATAAGTCTAATTTAATATCTGAAAATAGTGTTATAAGTAGTCAAGAAGATATAGATAGATTGTTAAATAATTTAAAAAATAAGTTAGAAAAAGAACTTAAGCAAAGTGGAAAATTTAAATTAGTGTAGGAATACTATTATATATTTGATAGGAGAAACAAAATGATAAAAATATATTTAGATTTAAACCATAAATTAAATGAGAAGGCACAAAAAAATATATGCAAATTTATTAATTTTTTTGTAGATGGATTAAAAGAAGCAATTTCACAAGAAGATGAAGATGACTATTATGAAATTATATTTCCAAGGTTTATTGTAAGAAAGAATAAAGAACTTTGTAAAAATGTAATAATGGATTTATATGATTGGTCTAAAGACTCATATACCCATACTCTTAAACCACTTTATGAATATGCATTTTTTTATATATTAAATTATTGCAGAGAGATAGACGAAGATATTTATAAAGAAAGAAAAGAAAGTTTATTTAACATGAAGTATGATTTGAAAGATGATGTTGATGATTTAGAATTAGAAATTGATACATTTAGTTTTTATGAAGCATATTGCTTTCTAGATATAGATTTTTTAGATGTATCAGCAATGTATGAGCTTTATAAAAAATCACCATTACTAGTTGATTATATGAATGTTGAATTAGATGATTATATAGATTTGATGCCATATGATATAGCTGATGAGTATAAACAAAGAAAGAAATACTATGACGAAGAAATAAAAAAATTAAAAGAACAGACAATGGAAAAAGATAAAAAACCTACTGTATTTATAAGTTATAGCTGGGATAGTGATGAGCACATAAGATGGGTGTTGCGATTGGCATCTACATTAAGAGAAAAAGGCGTAAATGCTATTGTTGATCAAGTAGAAATACAACAAGAAACATTAAATTTAAATAGTATGATGTTAAAAAATATGCAAAAGAGTGACTTTATATTAGTTATTATGACTGAAAACTACGCACATAGAGCAAATAATGAAATAGGAGGTATAGGATTTGAAACAAATTCATTAGTTAATTATACAAGAGAAAATATAAGTAAAATAATACCTATATTAAGAGGGGATTCAGATAAATCTATACCATTTTATTTAAAAGGGATTTCTTATATTGACTTATCAAATGAAAAGAACTTTAGAGATAATTTTAAAAATTTATTATATAGGATATACCAGCAAGATATGATAAAACTAAGTCCAATTGGAGAAAAACCAAATTTTAAAACAGAAAAAATTGAACCATTTGATATATAGTTACAGCTAAATTAAAGGGGTCAAATGAAAAAGGGGATATTATGGATAAGAATGCAGTTAAAAAATTCGCCGTAAATGCTAGAAGAAAGTTAATCGATTCAGTTAGCCAAAAATCATACAGTTTAGGGATTAGTAGAGATGAAATAAAAGAAGTAGAACAAATTCCAAATGGAAGCAGAATAAAAATAAACAACGATTATGTTTATTTAACTGATATAGAAACAGAACATAGAGAAAGATTAATAGAGCAAATAGAATACAAAGGTTATGAGCAAGTTATGGAAGAAGTAGCCTACACTTGGTTTAACAGAATAATAGCAATACGATTTATGGAGGTAAATGACTACCTACCAACTCGTGTAAGAGTTTTATCTAGTGAAGATGAAAACAAAGTAGAGCCAGATGCAGTTACTCAAGCATTAGAATTGATTGAAGATTTAAGATTAGATAGAGAAAAAATATACAACTACCAAGATAATAACGACACAGAGGGATTATTTAAGTACATATTTATAAAACAATGTAATGCGCTTGGAAAAATAATGCCTGTGATGTTTGAAAAGATTCAAGATTATACAGAATTATTGTTACCAGACAATTTATTAGTAGAAGGTTCTGTAATTAGAGATTTAATAAATGATATTAAAGAAGACGACTTTAGGAATCAAGTTGAAATTATAGGTTGGCTGTATCAATATTATATTTCAGAGAAAAAAGATGAGGTATTTGCTGGTTTAAAGAAAAACAAGAAGATAACAAAAGAAAACATACCAGCAGCCACACAGCTATTTACACCAGATTGGATAGTTAAATATATGGTTGAAAATTCACTAGGAAGACTTTGGTTAGAAGGTCATCCAAATGATGAGATTAAAAGTGAATGGAAATATTATTTAGAAGAAGCTAAGCAAGAGCCTGATGTAGAAAAAGAACTTGAGAAAATCAGAGAAGATAGTAAGAAGCTAAGTCCAGAGGATATAACTGTGCTAGATCCAGCTATGGGAAGTGGTCACATCCTTGTGTATGCTTTTGATGTGCTTTATCAGATTTATTTGAGTGCTGGATATTCTGAGAGGAACATTCCTAGACTAATTTTGGAGAAAAATTTGTATGGGCTTGATATAGATGATAGAGCTGGACAGCTTGCTTATTTTACTCTTATTATGAAAGCTAGGAGTTATTCTGGGAGATTTTTTAGGGAAATTGAGAAAAATCCTATTGAATTAAATGTTTGTGCTATTCAGGAAAGTAATGGGATTAGTGAGGAGGATATTGAGTATTTTGCTGATGAAAATGAAGAGTTAAAGAGGGATGTTGAGTATTTAGTTGAGATTTTTGCTGATGCTAAGGACTATGGGGCTATACTTAAGGTTGAAGAAGTTAATTTTGAAAAAATTAAAAATAGGATATTGTATATAAATACAAATTTAAAAGATTTATTTACTAATAATATTAAAAATAATATAATCAAAAAACTATCAACTATGAACAAACAAAGTTATATGATAAATATGAAGTATTCAATGTGTTTAACAAATCCACCATATATGGGTACAAAAGGAATGAATAAAAATATGGCTAAATACATTAGTAAAATATATCCTTATTCAAAGGGAGATTTATTTGCTATATTTATGGAATTATGTGAAAGTTTAACTAAATACAATGGATTTACCTCAATTATAAATCAACAATCATGGATGTTTTTGAGTAGTTTTGAAAAGTTAAGAAAAAAATATTTAGATACAATGTTTACTATAAATATGATACATTTGGGTAGTAGAGCATTTGAAGAAAATGTTGGTACTATTGTACAAACAACAGCATTTATAACTAGAAAGAACAATAATTTAAGAAAGTATAAAGGAAAATATATAAATCTAACTGACAACTTAACGTCTAACGATAAAGAAAAAGCTTTGAAAAAAATTGCAAGAGGAAATTGTGAGATAAATGTATATCTTAAATCTATAGAAAATTTTAATGGCATACCAGGTATTCCATTAGCATATTGGATAAGTAATAATATAACAAATTTATTTAAAAATAATGATAATTTAGAATCAATTGCAAAACCAAGACAAGGACTTGCAACTTCTGATAATGAAAGATTTTTGAGAGGATGGTATGAGGTAAATATAAAAAAAATAAATTTTGCATGTAAAAGCATAGAAAATGCAGTAGAGAGTGATTCAAAGTGGTTTCCATATAATAAGGGAGGAAAATATAGAAAATGGTTTGGAAATAATGAATTTATAATAAATTGGGAAAATAATGGGAAAGAGGTTAAAGATTATGCAAAACAATTATATAAAAGTTATACAAGAACAATAAAAAATATATCATTTTATTTTAAAGAATGTATAACATATACTTTTATATCTGAGGATATGGGGGTTAGATACTCTCCGTATGGATTTATATTTGATGTAGCCGGTTCATCTATATTTATAGAAGGAAATAATTTATTTATTATTTTAGGATATTTAGCATCTAAGGTATCGAGTTTATTTTTAGATATATTAAATCCAACTTTTAATATACAAGTTGGAGATGTAAAAAAAATACCTATAGTAAAAGATATGTTAGAAGTAGATAATTCTAATATAATTTGCTTGGTAAAGGAAAACATAGATATAAGTATAAATGAATGGGATTTATATGAGATTTCATGGAATTTTAAAAAACATCCTATAATTGAATTTAAATCTAGTAACATAAAAAATACATTTAAGAATTGGTCAGGTTTTGCAGAAAAACAATTTAATCAACTTAAATCAAATGAAGAAGAATTGAACAAAAATTTTATAGATATATATGGATTAAAAGATGAATTAACACCAGAAGTTGAAGATAAAGATATAACTATTCGAAAAGCAGATAGAGATAGAGAAATGAAATTATTTATATCTTATGCAGTAGGATGTATGATGGGAAGATATTCTCTTGATGAGGAAGGGGTAGTGTTTGCAGGTGGAGATTTCGATATAAATAGATACAAAACTTTTAAATCCAACAAAGATGCTATAATACCAATAACAGATATGGAATATTTTGAAGATGATATAGTTTCTATATTTGTTGAATTTGTCAAGGAAGTGTTTGGGGAAGAAACTTTGGAAGGAAATTTAAACTATATAGCTGATACTGATTGTTTCAAAAGAAAATCCAATGAAACAAGTAGGGATTGCTTGAGACGATATTTCTTAAAAGGATTTATGGAGGATCATATAAAAGTTTATCAAAAGAGACCTATTTACTGGATGTTTGACAGTGGTAAGCAAAACGGATTCAAGGCACTTATCTATATGCATAGATATGATGAAAATATGGTAGCTAAAGTTAGAGCAGATTATTTGCATGTTTTACAAAGAAAGTATGAGTCTGAAATCAATAGACTAGATAACGACATAAATTCTGATATATTGTCAACTAAAGAAAAAACTGATGCTAAGAAACGAAAAGAAAAAATACAAAAGCAATTGGCAGAGTGCAAACAATACGACCAAGTAATAGCCCATGTTGCTCATCAAAGAATAGCAATAGATTTGGATGATGGCGTTAAAGTTAATTATCAGAAATTCCAAAGTATTGAAGCTCCACAAGGCAATGCAAAGAAGGATTTAAAACAAGATTTATTGTTTAAGGTTAAAATGTAAGAAGTGATTAGAATAATATTTTATAAAAGGAGATAATTAATATGGCAGTAGCAAAATGGTGGAAAGTAGATTTTCACACACATACACCTGCAAGCAGATGTTTTAAAAATTTTAAAAGTTTAAATGAAAATGATGATATAAAAAATGAACTAGCAACAGCGTGGATAGAAAAAAGTATTGAAAATAAATTAAATGCAGTTGTTGTTTGTGATCATAATTCTATGGGATGGATTGAAATACTAAGAAATATTAATAATCAATTAGGAAATAAAATTGTTATATATCCAGGTATTGAATTGTGTACAACGATAAATAAAATGCATATAATTATTATTTTTGACCCAGCTTCAACAGAAGAAATGCATAGAACTTTTATGGAACAGTGTAAACTTCCTAAAAATATATGGGGAGATACTGAAAAATATGTAAATGAAGATGATTTGATTACAGCTATAGAATATTTTAAAAAAGAATATAAAGAAAAGATATTACTTATTCCTGCCCACTATGATAAAACTAAAGGCATGGGAAAATCATTAACAGAAGAGGGAATAAAAGAATTTATAAAAAAAATAAAAATAGATGCAATAGAAATTAGAGATGAAGATGGAGAAAAACGTGTAAAACAAGATATAAAAAAACAAATATTACCTAATATTGCTACAGTTATAGGATCTGATAATCCTGGGGAGAGGTTAGGGGAACATTCAATAGAAGGATTGGGAGAGAAGTATACATGGATAAAAATGAGTGAACCATCATTAGAAGGAATGAGACAAGCATTATTAGATTATGATAGTAGAGTAATAAAACCTATTGGCAATTTTAGAGATGAGTATAATCCTAATGAGATAGATCATAGTTATTTATCTGGAATAACAGTAAACGATTTGAAACATATAAAAAATATTAATGTTAGATTTTCTCCAAATTTAAATTGTATTGTAGGACCTAGAGGTGCAGGAAAGTCGACTATTATAGAGAGTATAAAATTGGCTTTAAATAAGGGAACTAATTTAAAAAATCTTAAAGTTATAAATAAAACATATACGGCAAGAAGTAATATAGATTTATATTATAATTTTGGATCATTAAGACCATATAAAATTACTATTAATGGAAGGAGAAGTTTACCAAAATGTACTGTTATAGATTCTAATGAAAAAATAGTTGATGAAAGCCCAGAATTTAATGCAGTAATATTTGAACAAAAAGAAATATTTAATATTGTTGAAAATGAAGAGGATATTGAGAAAAGTGAAAATAGTCCATTATTAAATATAATAGATAATAATATAACTATAGATAAAATTGATATAGAAGAAGATATAAATAAAAAAAGGGAAGAACTACTCAAGTTATCAGAAGATTTAACTAATAAAAGAAAAAAATTAAAAGAAATTCCTAAAATAAGAGCTGAAATAGAAAAAAGTAGTAGTCAGTTAGAAAAGTTTAGAACTACAGGAATATTGGATAAAAAAGAAAGGTTAGATAAACTAAAGAGAGATTTAGAACTAATAAAAGAAAAAATAAATACTATAAAAGATAGTAATAAAAGTTATTTAGATATGATTAAAACTTTAATAAATGAATATAGTATAATTGAAAAAAATGGTTTAAGCGATGAAGGAAAGTATTTATTTAATTTATTATTAGATAAATTGGATAGACT
>OHAC01000404.1_pt1 | contig 45457 bp, 33 predicted proteins | sample 1577051 | NCBI WGS metagenome assembly OHAC01 (sample SAMEA3541499, study PRJEB24748) | human gut metagenome | biome: human gut; feature: human-associated habitat; material: faeces | place: China | collected 2012 | reverse complement strand
TCAGTGGTGGGAGCCAATCCCCCATCTGATATAGCCTCCGGCAGGATTACAGAGGGGCGCAGTTGAAGTATGTCATGCAATTGCATGACGCGCACCTCTGTAATCCTGCCGGAGCATTCTTGAATATATGCATGTATGGCTTAAACACTTTCAAATTCGTCGATAATCTCCTGTGATGGCGGTGCAGTCAGAAGGCTGACAATTACGATCGCAGCTGCGGAAGAAAGGAATGCAGGCAGCAGTTCGTAGATACCAAGCAGTCCACCATGCGGTGCGATCAGGAATTTCCAGATAAATACCATGGAACCGCCGACGATCATTCCGGCAAGGGCACCGTTTCGGTTGGAACGTTTCCAGAACAGTGCAAACAGCATAACTGCACCGAAGGTAGCACCAAATCCTGCCCATGCGAAGGACACGATACGGAATACGGAGCTGTCCGGGTTACGAGCCAGAAATACGCTGATAGCTGCGATGATCAGAACAGTAACACGCGCCATTGTCATAGATTGTTTTTTCGTACATTTGATTCCGAAGCAATCCTGCAGCAAGTTTTCTGAAATACTGGAAGATGCTGCCAGAAGCTGGGAATCAGAGGTAGACATGGTACTTGCAAGGATACCTGCAAGGATCAGACCAGCCATCAGTACGGCGAGAAATCCGTGATTGCTCAGCAGGACTGCAGTTCTGACGATCAGTGTCTCTGACTGAGAGGAATTCTCCAGCACGTCCATAGCACCTGTTTTTGTCATGGCGTTTCCGATAATACCGATAAAGATTGCGATAAACATGGAAATAACAACCCAGACAGAAGCGATACGACGGGATGTTTTTAATTTGTTTTCATCTTCAATACCCATGAAACGCAGCAGAATGTGCGGCATTCCAAAGTAACCTAAGCCCCATGCCAGAGTAGAAGCAATGGTCAGTCCGTTGTACGGAGTCGTTCCACCAGTTGCGGCATCGTGGGACATTGTCATGCTCAAATAACCTTTCAGGGACTGGGCATTTGTGATAACGGCATCCATTCCACCGGCCATATGTACACCGTAGATCAGTACGACGATCAGGGCACCGGTCATAATGATACTCTGGATCAGGTCGGTGGTACTTGCTGCCAGGAATCCTCCCAGAGAGGTGTAAGCTACGATAATAACAGCACTTACGATCATGGCAGGCATATACGGTACGCCGAACAGTGTGGCAAACAGTTTGCCGCAGGCTGCGAATCCGGATGCGGTGTACGGTACGAAGAAAATTACGATCATAATCGCTGAAATCGCCAGCAGGGAATTACTTTTGTCCCGATAGCGGTTTGCAAAAAAGGACGGGATCGTAATGGAATTGTTTGCTTTGTGGGAATAGCGGCGCAGACGTTTTGCAACGATGAGCCAGTTAAAATAAGTTCCGATGGCAAGTCCGATGGCGGTCCAACCTGCTTCAGCACAGCCGGACAGATATGCGACACCCGGCAGACCCATCAGAAGCCAGCTGCTCATGTCGGAGGCTTCAGCACTCATGGCGGTCACAACCGGACCGAGTTTTCTGCCACCCAGATAAAAATCACTGGTGTCGTTGTTTTTTCTGGAAAAGAGAACGCCAATCAATACCATAACACCCAGATAGATGATCATGATGATCAGCATTCCAATTGTGTTTGCGTTCATAAAATCAATCTCCTTTATTACGTTACTTCAACAAATTTCTGCCAGTATACCATGAATAAAAATAGACTGCAATACAGAATAAAGTATAGACTATAGTATAGAAAAATTGTGAAAAATATGTATTAAATATGCTAAAATAAAGGAAAAATGAAACTAGACTAAAATATGAAAGAAAATATAGAATAAAAATAAATACAAAAGAAAACGGTATTTTAACAAGAGTAAAACAAGAAAAAGAGGAATTTCATAAATACATCATCCCCCAAAATATGGTTGATAAAATAACCATCCTTATTGATTATAAATGATGATATGAATAAAATAGACTAACAGTATAAGTTAATGATAGGTGCTGTTATAAATAAAATAGGCTAACAGTGTAAGTTTTACAAATCATAATATGAATGAAATAAACTAACAGTGTAAGCCAATTTGAAAAGTTAATATATGTATTAATTTAGAAATATCTTTATTACGAATCATTGCGAATCTGTGCCAGATAGATCGGCATCGCCGTGGAACCATAAGTTTTCAGTGAATACTCCCCATTGCAGATGCACCAGTCATAAAGCAACGCACGCTCCGCAATCGCATACAGTTTTACCATCTCATTGACGGACAGATCCGTGCGGAACTCCCCGCTTTCCTGGCCTTCCCGGATAATGCGGCGCAACAGTTTATAATAGTAGCGGTTGCGGTCCAGCAGATGTTTTTCCCCTTTTGTAATTAATTGAGTGGATAACAGTCGCGCCAGCAGATCCAGAGAAATACTGTTTTCAATCATGGAAAAAAGCTCCTGATTCAGATAGATCAGCTGTTCATAGCGGGTAGCAAACTGATCCAGCTGAGCTTCCAGTTCCGTATATTTTTCATCAAAAAGGAAAGAAAGGGAGCCAAGCAGGGCATCTTTTCCCTCAAAATAATGATAAAAAGAACCTTTGGATGTGCCGGATTCGGCAATGATCTCATCAATGGTTGTGTCATCGTATCCCTGTTCGTAAAACAGTTTCCATGCGGCAGAAATAATTTTTCCTTTTGTGTTGCGCGGTTGTTTTTTGCTCATATATAAAATCCTTTCAGAAAATAAATACAGGTGGACAAAATTTGAATATTCAAAAATGTTCCAGACATGCTTACTGCTGGATGTTCGTCGTGCAATGCATATCCTGAAAAATGTTATGAAAACAGTTATATTGTAGCAGAAAAAATGAAAAATGTGTGAAAAAACGGCAAAAAAGTGGTGACGGGTTGTGAGAAATAGACAAAAGTGGTAAAATAATATCACAGTTCACGTATCACATATATTTTGCTGACGACTACATTCGCATGAGGAGTTAATGGGATGTATCGTGGACTTTAGGAAGAATTTTGGAGGAACATTTATTATGAAGAAAATCGTAGGAAGACTGCTGAGTGTGTTGTTGATCGCCATGCTGGCTCTGGCAGGATGTGGAACAAAAGATGCAGGAACAGCAGGTGGAAGTGCTTCTACAGAGACTGAGCAGGCTTCGGTAAAGTCAAAGGTGAAGTTTGATGGAACATACACAGCCGGGGATACTGTAAAGATTCAGATGGATCTTACGAAAGAAGGAACCTGTGATTATGGATATATCGGAATGTATAAACTGGTTACGAATGAGGATGGAATGAGGATCCTGAACCTGATCTATTATGGAGAAGAAAATGCAGAAAACAGCAGCGACAGCCAGCTTGCATATGATTCTTATGCAATCCAGCAGAATGAAGATGGCACTTACACCCGATGCAAATACACAGAAGGCGAGACACCAGATTTTTCAACAGGAACACAGATGAGCTGTGCCAGCGGTGATGATCAGATCATGAATGGAGAGCAGTTTGGTGCAGAGTATACATCCGATGGTGGCGCTTTTGTAAAACTCAATGAAGACGGAACCTTTATGTTTGGTGTCCACATGAACTACGCAGCAGACAAAAAACAGTTTGAACTGATTGGTGCAAGCGGATCATCCGTATATACTTATGAGACAGACGATGACCAGAACAGTATTGTTCTGAGTAACGAGGATGGCAATATAGTAATGAGCCTTGAACGGAAGGAGAGTTAAGTTATGAAACCAGAGGGAAGCAACGTAAGCTACAGAGACTTGGCAGAACGTTTTTATGCATTGGATACAGAAGTATACAAAGCATCCGGAAGTGAATTGGGGAAGGTATTTCCGGGACCAAAACACATTTCCGAAAAACAGATTCTGAAAGATTTTGAACATGATGACACGGAAAAAATCAAGGACGAACTGATCCTGATCGGAAATATGATCAAGATCATTCAGGAGAATGGTGGACGCTATGAAGAATTTTTCATTCGTTATGAACATCTGTGCAAAGATATCATGGATGTTTTAGAGGATGATGGATTCCGTGATCAGATTACCAGAGATTTTACAAAAGATCATTTTGGACTGATGTACAAGACAGAGCAGAACCATATCGTAATCTGCATCGCCAGAGAGACAGGAGCAGGCGGTCATGAGATCGGCTCCAGACTGGCAGAACGTCTGGGATTCTCTTTTTACGATGATTCCGTGCTGGATCTGATGATCGATGAACTGGATGAAAAAATGCCGGGAATCGGTGGCAAAGATGCACATTTTATCAAGCAGAGCCGTGTGATCAAATCTATCGCAGAAGCCAGTGATTGTGTCATTGTAGGCCGTAGCTGCGGTCATGTACTGATGACAAATAATATTCCGCGTCTGAGTGTATTTATCGGGGCACCATATGAAAACCGTGTGCGTAGAAAAATGCTGATCAATGATCAGGGGCGCAAAGAAGCAGAAGAATTTATTCGCAAGACGGACAAACGCAGAAGAACTTCCTATGATTATTACACTGGTAAAAAATGGGGCAACCCGGCAGATTTTGATATTTGCATCAACAGTGCATGCTATGGCATTGAAGGAACCGTTGATTTACTGGAAAAATTGGTAAAATATTCACTGGAGCAGAAATAGAATTGATCTCAGTCTGAGTTGAGACTCCCACTTCTGCAAGTGGTGAGTAGTAACAAGTATTTCTCAGTGGGAGTTCAATCTCCGACTGAGATAAATGCTCCGCGAGGGCGCACATTGTCTGGGAGACAATGGTTTTGCGCCGACCGGAACGGAGTGTAGAGTGCAGTGATTCTGAAAAGAAGATGTCAGCTTGCGCTGACCAGAAGCACGCACCAAGTCTCACGTGCGTTCGACTTGAATTAATGAAACATTGTAAATAAGACAGTTCAGGCAGACAGCTAAGGAAAGGATCGTTTGTGGGGGAGTTATTTTTTGGAACACAGCTTGTAAAATTGATGAAGGCATCGATTTGCAGATATGATGTCAGTACGGGAGACTGTCAGACGTTTGGTGAAAAACAGGAAGCATATACAACTTCGGAGGAACAGAAGAAAATTTTAGAAAACTGCTTTCACCTGCAGCAAAATGAATATCCGAAAATTCACATGCTGGAAGCGGATATTCTGGTGGCAGAGATTTCGCATACGGATGCACCAAACGTGTGGAGCCTGTTTGGACCGATTCTTCTGGCTCCGACATCAGAAAAACGGTTCAGTCATGCGAACAGGAAGTATCGTATGCTGAAAAAGGTCGGATTGAATCTGCAAATGTGTGAATTGGATACCTTTGTGACGGGAATCCTGCTGTGCTACTATTTCCTGACCGGAAACGAGCTGAGTGTCGCAGAATTTTGGGAACGTAATGAAGAGTCTATGCCAAAGGTGCAGGGTGCCCTGGAAGAGATGACGAAGAATCTGTTTCAGTACCAGGAAAAAGAAAGGGTTGGATTACACAATCCTTATGAACAGGAACAGAGGGAACAGGAAGCAATCCGGCATGGAGACATCGCGGCGTTGAATCGAAGCATCTCTGAGACCTATGAAGGACAGATCGGGCGACTGGCAAAAGATTCGCTGCGCCATCACAAAAATGTGGCAATTGGAAATATCACATTGGCATCCAGAACGGCGGTAGAGGCCGGTGTCAGTGTGGAAAAATCTTTCACCATGGCAGATAATTTTATCCAACAGATAGAAGAAATTGATAATGTAGTAGAAGTGGAGGCGTTCAAACGTGAAGCCCAGCGGCTTTATGCATCCGCGGTTGCAGAAGAACAAAAGTCGGACACGGGCGGGTATAAAAATCCGTTGATTGGAGAGGTCAAAGATTATATTTTTCGGCATTTTCACGATACGATCCAGATTACAGACATTGCAAAACATCTGAATGTGAATCCGGATTATCTGTCTCATCTGTTTAAAAAACAGGAAAATATCACCATTAAGCGGTATATTTTAAAGGAGAAGATTCGAAGGAGCAGGAATCTGCTACAGTATTCGGACTATTCCATTCAGGAAATCAGTTTTTATCTGGGATTCAGCTCCCAGAGCCATTTCTGTAAGGTATTTCAGGAGATGACCGGAGAGACGCCGGGACGCTATCGGAAGCAGTATGTACATCGTACGAAGTGGAAGATTGTATAAAAATAAAATAAGAAATATAAAAAACAGCTAAGATAATTGATATATCTTAGCTGTTTTTTATTTTATACTGGATATTAAGGTAGGGAGTTTTTCTTATATCCCCAAAGAAAATGAAAACTGCCAAAACGAGGAGGAGGAGAGATTACATGAAAAGGATGAGACAATTTGCAAGTCTGATCGCGGCAGCAGCCATGGTTGTAACCAGTGTTCCGATGAACGGCTGGACAGTACAGGCACAGGCAGCGACTACGCCATCTGTAGATACTACGGTTAAATTGAAACCGACGGAAGCATCTACATTCAATGATACGAATAACGACGGACTTGGCGAGTTTCAGGGATGGGGTACATCCCTGTGCTGGTGGGCAAATCGTATCGGTTACAGTGACAAATTAACAGAGCAGGCAGCAAACCTGTTTTTCAGTGAAGATGGACTGAACATGAACATCGGCCGTTACAATGTTGGTGGCGGTGATGATATAGCAGACACTGTGACTACGACAAAAGTACCGGTAAACGAGAAAGCTAAATTTTATGATCTGACAGCAGGAACGTATACTTACGGCGGTTCCAACGGAAGTGTAACGACATATTCCAAAATGGCGGATATGACTTATTCCCGTTCTGATGCTGAGTTTGGAATTACCAAAGGGGAGAAAGTTGGTTCTTTCGATAAACTTGGCTGGATCAATAAACTGGGTGATACTGTTGGTTCAGGAGACAATCTACGCTATAACGTAAACGTAGACGAAGCTGGTGAATATACCGTAAAACTTCTGTTGACACTGGAAGGAACAAACAGCAGGGATGTGGCAATTCGTGTTAATGACGACAGCACTCAGGATAAAGTTATTTCTTCAAGTGACATTAATAACAGTATCATTGCAGAGGGTACCAATAATAGCAGCCATTGTATGTTGTTCTGCGTAACGATTTCTGGCGTACAGTTAAATGCTGGTGAAAACACCATTAACATTGCAGGAAAGTCTGACTGGACACTGGATTTTGTCAAGATGGCAGTCGTAAAGACTTCTGATCTGGCGGAACTTCCGGAAGAAGATGAGTTTTTACATCAGTCACATATCGTTCGTTCCGATGGTGGCGTTCCGGGTTATGCGACAGAAGTTACTAAAATTGATACAACAAAGCATGACATTAATTATTATGCTGAAAAATTTGATCAGTATGATGAAGACTGTGGTTATGCATGGAACTATGACTGGGAAGCTGACAAAAATCAGGTTGCAGTTTTAAAAGCAGTTGCAAAAGCCAGCGGAAATGACTTCATCGCAGAGGCATTTTCCAATTCACCGCCATATTTTATGACAGTCAGCGGATGCTCCTCAGGAAATACAGATTCTTCCAAAGATAATCTGCGTGAAGATTCTGTCAATGCATTTGCAAAATATATGGCAGATGTTATGGAACACTGGCAGGAAGAAGGCGTGATCAGCTTCCAGAGTGTAGATCCGATGAATGAGCCTTACACAAATTACTGGGGCGCAAACAGTAATAAACAGGAAGGCTGCCATTTTGATCAGGGAGAATCTCAGTCAAGAGTGCTGGTAGCATTGAACAAGGAGCTGCAGAGCAGAGAAAGCCTGAAAGGTGTGATTATCAGTGGTACAGATGAGACCAGCATTGATACACAGATTTCTTCTTATAATAATTTAACAGATGAAGCAAAAGGCGTTATTTCCAGAATTGATACCCATACTTATGGTGGATCTAACCGCTCCGGATTAAAAACAACTGCACAAAATGCTGGAAAGAATCTGTGGATGTCTGAGGTAGACGGTGCTTATACTGCAGGTACAAATGCAGGTGAAATGACCGCTGCGCTTGGTCTTGCACAGCGTATGATGACAGACGTTAACGGTCTGGAATCTTCTGCATGGATTCTCTGGAATGCCATTGATATGCATGCGGACAGCAGCGAAATAGGTCAGTATTGGGTAAGCAAGGGCAGTGCAAATGATTATCTGAGTATGGATGCTCTGGAAACTGCATGGAAATCCACAACTTCCAGTGGTTACTGGGGACTGGCAGCTGCAGATCATGACAATGAGAAAATCGTACTGAGCCAGAAATACTATGCATACGGACAGTTCTCCAGATACATCCGTCCGGGCGATACCATCATTGGTTCCGACCAGGAAGGAAAAACACTGGCAGCTTATGACGTAGATGGCGATAAAGCAATCATCGTTGCGATCAATACATCAAGCTCCGATCAGAACTGGGAATTTGATCTGTCCGGTTTCGAAGAAATGGGCAGCAAGGTTACCGCAATCCGTACAAGCGGGGATCTGAAGACCGGTGAACATTGGAAAGACGTAACTAAGAGTGATAACATCGTTGTAGACGCAGATGAGCAGTGCTTTACAGCAACGATGAAAGGAAATTCCATTACTACTTATATCGTAGAAGGCGTGAATGGAATCAAAGACACTTCAGATGATAATACAACGGAAAAACCGGAAGTAAGACAGATTGCAATTGCAAAAAATCAGGTAACCGGAAGTGCACCGTGGAACAATGGTACCACAAATGTGGCATCTAATGTTGTGGATAATAATTACGGTACATTCTTTGATGGTGTCAGCAGTGGATATGTTACCTTAGATCTTGGTCAGGAGACACAGATCGGTGCCATCGCTTATGCACCGCGAACAGGTTATGCAAGCCGCTGTGTTGGCGCCGTGATTTCAGGATCAAATGACGGAGAAAACTGGACAGAACTGTATACCATTTCTTCCACACCGGCAGAAAAGACAGATACTATGGTATACTATACCGATTTCAAGACAACGGGAGTACCGTCCTATCGTTACATTAAATATTCCGTTGATGCAAATGGTAACTGTAACCTGTCAGAGTTGAAAGTATATAAGCTGACAGATGCAATTGCAACCAGTATGACAGCACATTATGATATGTCCGTATCAGACGGAAAATTAACAGATGTGTCTGGAAAAGGCAACGATGCAACCTTACATGATATTGATGAGAGCAGCGTGGCTACATACGGAAAAGAAAGCGTATTACAGTTTAATAAAGATGGATATGCAGACATTCCGGCAGGATTAGTTGGAACAGACGGTAAATTCACTGTTCAGGCAACTTTCAGTACACAGACACAGGCAAACCACTGGCTGTGGTGCTTCGGAAGAACGGTTGCTTCCTGGCCAGACGTTGATAATTATGTATTTGTTGGTGTAAATTCTGCACAGGATAATTACAAAGGAAATACACTTGCAGCAGTCAGTGTTGGTGGTGAGTCAAGAATGCCGGCACCGTCTACCACTCCGGGTGCAGGTTATACATCAATTACAGTTGTATCTGATGGAACCAATCTGTATATGTACATGGATGGAACATTAGTATCTACTCTTGAAAACCATGGAAAAGATATTACAAAAACAATTCCAACAGATGATGCCCTTGGATATATCGGAAAATCTCTGTATAACGGAGATCCGTTACTGAAAGCAAACGTAGCCGATATGAAATTCTGGAATACAGCATTAACAGAAGAAGCTGTACAGAAAGTTCTTCCGACCACAGCAGAGAAGAAGAAAATGGTTCTGGCAGATATCCGCAAAGCTGTATTAAACGGAAATGCTTCAGCATCAGAAGTAACAAAAGACATCACATTACCAACTTCCATCGACGGATATGATCTGACATGGACTGTTCCGGAAAATGCAGCAATTACTTCCAATGGAAAAGTAACAGCTCAGGATGATGATGTATATGTAAGCCTTAAAGTCGCTTATGGCGATCAGACTGCAAGCATTAGCCTGAAAGTTCCAGGTGAGAACATAGAATCCACCATGAACGAAGCACTTGCAAGTGTAGATATCCCGAACAAAGATGATGTACGTGGAAATATCACACTTCCGGAAAAAACAGAAAATGGTGTAACAGTCACATGGGAAACAGATCATCCGGAAATCGTAGATGTAGCTTCACATGACAATGAGGACTATGATGCAACACCGGCAGGTACTGTTACAAGACCGGAAAAAGATACAACTGTCAAAATGACAGCAACTCTTTCCTATAAAGGAAAAACAGAGAAAAAAGAAATTGAGATCAAAGTAAAAGCAGCCGCAAAAGAAATTAAAGATTCTGATTATACCGATTACTTCTTTGCATACTTTGCAGGAGAAGGCTATTCCGATGGCGAGCAGATTTATTTTGCATCCAGCCAGGATGGAATGAACTGGGATGATCTGAATGACAACAACCCGGTACTTACTTCTACACTGGGTGAAAAAGGTGTACGTGATCCGTTCATTATCCGTTCACCGGAAGGCGACAAATTCTATCTGATCGCAACAGATCTGAAGATCAATGGCGGAAACGGCTGGGATGCTGCACAGAACAGCGGAAGCCAGAGCCTGATGATCTGGGAGTCTACTGATCTGGTAAACTGGTCTGATCAGAGAATGGTAGAAGTATCTGCTAAAATTGAGGCAGGCTGTACCTGGGCACCGGAAGCAACTTACGATGCAAAGACAGGTGAGTATGTTGTATATTGGGCATCCAGAACACCAAACAAAGATACAAAACAGCGTCTGTACTATGCAAAGACAAGAGATTTCTATACATTTACAGATCCACAGGTATATATCGATTATGATCAGTCCAGTATTGATACAACAATGATCGAGAATGATGGTACTTATTACAGATTTACGAAAAACGAGGGTGGCAGCACAAATGAGCTTGGTGCACTGACAAAAACAATCTTCTTAGAGAAGAGCGACAGAGTATTAGGTACATTTACACAGATCAAATCTGATTCCCTGAACAGCAATCAGTATGTTGAGGGACCGACCATCTTCAAACTGAATCAGGATGATACAAATGGTATTGACAAATGGTGTCTGCTGGTAGATGATTTTGGTGGCAGCGGATATTATCCATTGATCACAACAGATCTGGAAAGTGGCGAATTCACAAAACCGGATGCCGGCACATACAAAATGCCAAGCCGTGCAAGACATGGTACACCGATCCGTGTAACAGCAGAAGAGTACAATGCAATCATGAAAGCATATGGTACACCGGAAACAGTGAATACTGTAGGAACACCTGGTGAGACACCTGAACTTCCGGAGACTGTAAAATGCGGAAACGAGCAGGTAGCTGTAACATGGAATCTGGATGGTGTCAGCTTCGACGTAAATCCGTACAGTTATGTAACTGTAAATGGAACAACAGAAAACGGAAAAACAGCAACAGCAGATATCCAGATGATCCCGAAAAATGTAGAATACATGATTGACAGTAATAATACAGAATCTGCAACATGGGAGAATGTAAAATCTGTAAGCAAAAAACTGCTGAACAAAGATGCAGCAGATCAGGCTAAGACAGAGGATAACAGCTGGGGCTACACAAGTGTTGTTGGTGACTCAGGAGATATCAAAGGCTTCAGTCAGTCAAGTGTATCCAATCCATATACAGGCGGCTGGTGGGCACGCAGCGGAAAGAACATTACCTATCAGGTAACACTTCCGGCAGGTGACCATGAGATTATGCTTGGAAGTACCGGCTGGTGGAATATGAACCGTAAGATGGATGTATATTATTCCGTAAACGGCTCTGATGAAACAAAACTCTGTGATTTTGATGCAGTAAAGAATGCAGAGTCCTGTGCACAGGGAATGATTTCTCTGGATAAAGAATCGGTTGTAACGCTGACGGTAAAAAAAGCAGCAAATGATGATCCGATTTTAAGCTGGATCAGTATTTCAGATGTAACAAAACGTGATACTACTGAACTGCAGAAAGCTTATGATGAAGCAAAAGGATACCGGGAAAATAAAGCAAATTATACAGCAGGCAGCTATGCAACATATGAGACAGCATTAAAAGAAGCAGAAAGCTTACTTGAGAATCCGACAATTCAGACAGAAATTGATGCAGCAGCTACAAAACTGCAGGATGCAGTAAAAGGTTTAGTAGATATCAGTGAATTAAGAAGTCTCTATAATGAGAACAAAGATATCGCAGGCGATGCTTATACTGCAGACAGCTACAAAGTATACACAGATGCACTTGCAGCAGCAGAAGCAGTTCTTGCCAACGATGATGCAACAGAAGAAGATGTGGCAGATGCTATATCCAAACTGACTAATGCAGTAAATGGTCTGGTTAAGAAACCTGTTGAGCCGACACCGGGTGAGAAACATGCAGATGGTCTTTCCGATGTAAAAGATGCAGATGGCAACTGGTATTACTACAAAGACAACAAAGTAGCAACCGATGTAACAACAGTCGCAAAGAACAAAAACGGCTGGTACTATGTAGAAAACGGAAAAGTTGACTTCAACTATACCGGATTTGCTTCCAATGAAAATGGTGACTGGTATGTAGTAGAGGGAACCGTTGGATTTAATGTAAACGATGTGATCAAAGATACAACCGGAGCATTAGGCAAAGGAAATTGGTATTATGTAGTGGACAGCAAAGTTACTTACACAAATACCGTAGCTAAGAATGCAAACGGCTGGTGGAAGATTACAAACGGAAAAGTAGATTTCAATTACACCGGAATAGCAAAGAACCAGAATGGCTGGTGGAGAATTGTAGACGGTAAAGTTGATTTCAATTGCAATAGTGTAGAGAAGAACGAAAACGGCTGGTGGTACATCCGCGGCGGAAAAGTAGACTTCAGCTACACAGGAATTGCAAAGAATGCAAACGGCTGGTGGAGAATTGTCGATGGTAAAGTTGACTTCAACTGCAACAGTGTAGAGAAGAACAAAAACGGCTGGTGGTACATCCGCGGCGGAAAAGTAGATTTCAGCTACACAGGAGTTGCAAAGAATGCAAATGGCTGGTGGAGAATTGAAAACGGCAAAGTAAACTTCAACTTCAACGGTATCGCATTGAACGAAAACGGCTGGTGGTATCTCCGCGATGGTAAGGTAGATTTCTCTTATAATGGTTATACCAGATATAATGGAATTAACTATCATATCGTAAACGGAAAAATAGTTGGCTAGATACAGTCATACGAAAGTAATATTTGACAGGAGTTTTATATGTTAGGAATGAAAAAGAGAACTCCTGCAGGACATGCGGCAGTGGGGATAATCCTCACTGCCGCATTGCTTTTTGCAGGTGGATGCGGGACAAATACACAGAATCAGACAGCGGGATCAACGGTGCCGGAACAGACCTCTGAATTGACATCGGAGCAGGCATCGGAACAAGGTTCAGGCAAAATTGCGAAATATGTGCCAACAAAAGCAGATGAAGTACAAAACCCGGTGTTGTATCTGGATGGAGATCCTGTTTCACAGGAAGAATATGCGATGCTGGCGCAGCAGTATAAAAACCAGATCATGATGAAATATTCTACGGATCAGGTCAACCAGCCGGATTTCTGGACGACAGAGATCGACGGAGAGACCCCTGCGGATGCGTTGGCAGCAATCGTGCAGGACAAATTACAGGAATACTATGCCATCAAACATCTGGCTGTGGTAGAACAGGTGACGGATGATTATACCTATGCAGATCTGACTGATAAAATGGAGCAGGAAAATACTTCCCGTGGGGACGATTCTAATAATGATACGACTTATGGATTGAATAATTTTGACATGAGTACATATTACAGCTACTGGTATTCAAATCTGCAGACACAGCTTACCAATGCTCTGACAGCAGATAGTGTAAAAGCCTCAGATGCCGACTGTAAGAAGTATTATTCGGAGCATTTGACGGATTTTACATATACGGATGACGTACAGATTTTGTATGCAGAGATTACGCAGCAGGATACGGATCAGGTTGTGGAAGCGGAAGCCAAGGGGAAAGAACTGGCAGAGGCAATGCAGAAAGCTACCAACGAAGATGATCTGCAAAATATCACTTACGCGGATGTACAGGCACTGGAACTGAATTCTCACGATACGCAGGAAGGCATGAGTGGCGTGTACCGGAATCGTTGGGAGATCGCAAAAGGATTATCCGCAGGGGAAGTATACGGTCCTTACGAAGATAATGGAAAAATCTGTGTTATGAAATGTATCGAAAAAGAAGCCGATGGTCAGATTGCATATGAAAATGTGAAAGATCAGATCGCACGTTATCTGCAGGTGCAGCAAGTGGATCAGATGATTCAGGACGAAAAGGATGGCATGCAGGTGACCGCGGGAACGATTTCCGTGCAGGATGCCATTGTGCAGGCGTTCAACTAGAATGAGGAGATTTCCGGCGATGAAGGTATAGATTCATCTCAGACTGAGTTCAAGTCGAACGCACGTGAGACTTGGTGCGTGATTCTGGTCAGCGAAAGCTGACATATTCTTCTCAGAATCACTGCACATCCCCGCGGAGCGTTTATCTCAGTCGGAGATTGTACTCCCACTGAGAAAGACTTGTTATTACTCACCACTTGCAGAAGTGGGAGTCTTCTCGACTGAGATGAATTTGAATTACCCTACAAAGAAAGGAGGTGAACATTCCTGTATACATTATAATGTCGTCTGAAAACGAAACTCTCCCGTTGAGGCAAAAAATCCATAAATTCCATGGTATTTTTCCACAACAGAGATCATGCTCTGCACGCCGATTCCATGTCCGGCGCGATGTGAGATCGGAATGTCATTTTCAAACACCGGTTCTTTACCATAGCTGTTTGCCATGTTGATACAGAGCTGATGATTTTTCTCATAGATCTTCAACTGGATATAACGGGCGTTTGGATCGGTGATCTCTGCACAGGAATGGATCGCATTTTCCAGTGCATTTGCCAGGAGACTGCACAGATCCGGAATCTGAAATCTGGAAAAATCAGTGGCAGTTACAGATACAATGGTCTGAATATCCTGCTCTGTGGCTTTCTCCAGATAAGAAGATAAGATCAGGTTAAGAGCTTTGTCCTGACAGTACCTTTTCACTGGGATTTTATCCAGATCATCGCAGATCTCTTTCATATACTGCATTGCCTGCTCCAGCTGGTTTTCCCGGATACATTCCTGAAGGAAATGAAGGTGGTGGCGCAGGTCGTGTCGGTAGATGGAAGATTTTTTATCTGCCAGAGACAGCTGCGCAATCTCTTTTTGTGCTTGAGCAGCAGCGGTATTCAAAAGCAGATTTTCCCGTTCTGCCTGATTCCTCTGACTGGAAAATTCAATAGTCAGAATCGACAGGATAAAATACAAAAGCACAAGAAAACTGTCCATAAAATCAATGATAACCGGACCGCCGGTGTACATCAGATCTGTATACACAGTAAAAGCGTATTCCAGAATGTAGTAGGACAACGGAAGCAGCAGGAACAGTGTCAGAATGGTCTTGTTTTCGTGCTTTAATTTTATGATATGGGGTGCCATATATTTTACGACAAGGAACAGAAGCGGCAGTGTTACAATGATCGTTGCCGCATCGGCAATCAATGGATCATAATCAAAAAAGCTGGATACAAATGTGCCTACCCATTTTCGCGGAGTACACATCAGATAGGCAGACAAAACTGCCACCATGGAAACGTAAATGCTTTTTTTCAGTCCAAAATAAATAAGCAGGATCAGTGGCAGATGGATCAGCAGCGGGTACCACTGATATAATCGATTCTCCCCAAGTACCAGGTAAAAGATTACCTGCCCGATGCCAAAACAAAGGTAAGACAGCAGATACGTTTTGCGATGCTTCCGAAAAGAAATATCTGCCAGACATAAGGATGCAGTAATGCCAAAAAACAGTACAAACGCGTAATTGATGAGATTTAAGGTGTTTGGCAGGTTTGTCATGGCATTTCCTCCATTTGAAAGGCGAGATAATGTTTTCGGATCTCTGCAACTCTTCGTTGTGCCAGAGGCAGAAGCGTTCCGTTCTGAAGCTGCATATCCGAAGTGCTGATCAGGCGGATATAATTCATATTTACCAGAAATGAACGGTGCACCAGAATAAATTCCGGGTATTGTAACAGCTGGTCACAGACGGGGGAAAAACGGTCTGTGCAAACAATTTCTTCTCCGTTTGCAAGGTAATAAAGTACTTTCCTTCCCTGTGCTTCCACATACATAAGCTGATTTAACAGGATTTTATGTACACCGATATTGCTTTTCAGAACAAGAGATCTGCCCTGTTCCTGATCCCGTTTTTTCCGGATTTCATCCAATGACTGATAAAAGCGGTCAGGCACAATTGGTTTCATCAGATAATTGGTTGCTTTAACCGTATAACTTTCTACCGCGTATTCAGGAGAGGTAGTAAGAAAAATAATGTCCGCGGCTTTGTCGAAGCTGCGGATTTCTTTTGCCAGCTCCATACCAGTGATTTCCGGCATAATGATATCTAACAGATACAGATCGTATTGCGTTTCGGAAAGAGTGTCTGCCAACTTACGGCTATCGTGAAACGGGCAGATGGTAAATGTCACATGCTGCTGTGCCTGATAACTGTCCAGCAGTGACAATATATGGGATAGCTCCTGTCTGTCATCATCACAGATTGCGATTTTCATCTTTACCCTCCTTTTGTTAATCGTATTTAGTACCATATATTTATGGTGAATATCCCCTACAGCAAGTAAGGAATAGGAATCATCTATTTGTTGCTTAAGTTAATTCTTGCTTAAGTTAAATTATACGCGTAGCAGGGATAAAAAGCTACTGGCTTTCTCTGTCATTCATGCACAAAAATACGTCATTCGTGTAAAATGGGGATTACAGTTCGCACGCGTCATTCACAAAATGCGTTTTATCTCAGTCTGAGTTGAGACTCCCACTTCTGCAAGTGGTGAGTAGTAACAAGTATTTCTCAGTGGGAGTTCAATCTCCGACTGAGATAAATGCTCCGCGAGGGCGCACATTGTCTGGGAGACAATGGTTTTGCGCCGACCGGAACGGAGTGTAGAGTGCAGTGATTCTGAAAAGAAGATGTCAGCTTGCGCTGACCAGAATCACGCACCAAGTCTCACGTGCGTTCGACTTGAAATGTAAACATGCGGTTCTTGATTTGCTTACGGGACTTCGGTATAATAAGCATAACCACGAAAAAGTATCCGTACGCAAAAGACTAACAGTGTTAGTTGAAAATTTTGCACATGATGATTGGTGAGAATTTAGATTTTTAGAAAAATGTACAAGAAAACCAGAAGGGAAAGAAATCAGAAAGGAACTTTATGGAGAACGAAACACAGACACCGCACAAGCGACGTGTGCGTTATAAAGGAAAATATCCAAAGAAATTTGAGGAAAAATACAAAGAATTACAACCGGAAAAATATCAGGATACCATTGAGCATGTCATCCGAAAGGGTAATACGCCTGCGGGCATGCACATTTCTATTATGGTAAAAGAGATACTGGATTTTCTGGAGATCAAACCGGGACAGGTTGGTTTTGATGCGACTTTAGGTTATGGCGGTCATACAAAGGCGATGATGCAGTGCCTTCAGGGAGAAGGTCATATGTACGCCACGGATGTAGATCCGGAAGAATCTGCAAAGACCAGAAAACGTCTGGCAGAGCAGGGATTTGGTGAGGACATGCTGACCGTAAAATTGCAGAATTTCTGCACCATTGATGAGATCGCAAAAGAAGTCGGTGGTTTTGACTTTATTCTGGCAGACCTTGGCGTGTCTTCCATGCAGATCGACAATCCAAAGCGTGGTTTTTCTTACAAGGTAGACGGACCGCTGGATCTGCGTTTGAATCAGGAAAAAGGAATCAGTGCGGCAGAACGTCTGGATAATATTTCTTTTGAAGAGCTGGCGGGCATGTTGGATGAAAATTCCGATGAGCCGTATTGTGAGGAGATCGCAGAGGCAATCGTGAAGGAAATTCGCAGGGGAAACCGAATCGATACAACGACAAAACTGCGGCAGGTCATTGAGAAAACATTGGAATTTTTGCCGGAAAAAGAGCGTAAAGATACGGTGAAAAAGACCTGCCAGAGAGTTTTCCAGGCACTTCGCATTGACGTAAACCGGGAATTTGAAGTGCTGTATGAATTTATGGAAAAACTTCCGGGAGCTTTAAAACCGGGTGGACGTGTGGCAATTCTGACCTTCCATTCCGGGGAGGACCGTCTGGTGAAGAAAGCCTTAAAGGATGGGTATAAGACTGGTATTTATGCGGATTACGCGAAGGATGTCATTCGTCCGTCCGCACAGGAATGTGCACAGAATGGACGTGCCCGTTCCACAAAAATGCGTTGGGCGATCCGGTCAGATATGGAAATTTAGATAAAATGTGAAATGAGTAGAAAAGCAGTTATTTTTTGTTGCATTTTAGAAGGAGATTCATCAGAAATTTTTGGAATCTCAAGTATAAGATTAATAGGTGTATATCAGATGGGAGATGACTCCCACCTCTATAGGTGGTGAGAAACAAGCTAGTATCAGTGGTGGGAGCCAATCCCCCATCTGATATAGCCTCCGGCAGGATTACAGAGGTGCGCAGTTGAAGTATGTCATGCAATTGCATGACGCGCACCTCGCAACAAGAATGCCGGAGCATTCTTGAAATTAGGTTTAGTCAGTTTAGAAAGAAGAGAATAGCGTGAAGAAAAATAAGTATGAGATTGATATGTGCAATGGCACGATCATGGATAAACTGATCTCCTTTGCACTTCCATTGATGTTGTCAGGCGTCTTGCAGCTCATGTTCAACGCAGTGGATATTATTGTAGTGGGAAGATTCAGCGGAAGTCAGGCGCTGGCAGCGGTAGGTTCTACGACAGCGCTGATCGCAGTTTTTACAAATTTATTTATTGGAATTTCACTGGGGGCAAATGTACTGGCTGCCCGTTTCTATGCGGCAGGTCGTGACAAAGAAATGTCAGAAACGGTACATACGGCAATTATGCTGGCGCTGATCAGTGGAATCGTGATGGCATTTGTCGGCGTGATCTTTGCAAAAGGGGCACTGGAATTGATGGGAACACCGGATGATGTCATCAATTTATCCACGTTATATATGCGGATTTATTTCTGTGGAATGCCGTTTTTTATGTTGTACAACTATGGTGCAGCGATTCTGCGTGCGGTGGGAGATACGAAGCGGCCGCTGATCTTTTTGCTGATCTCCGGTTGTACGAATGCGGTATTGAATCTGCTGCTTGTCATCAAATTTGATATGGGCGTGGCAGGTGTCGGCATTGCGACCGTTATTTCACAGCTGATCTCCTGTGTACTGGTTTTGCGGTGTCTGCATAATACGGACAGCAGCTATCGACTGTATTTTTCAAAATTGAAGATCAAAAAAGCATATATGCTGCAGATTTTTCAGGTTGGAATCCCGGCGGGAATCCAGAGTACTGTTATTAATCTGTCAAATGTATTGCTGCAGTCATCCGTAAACTCTTTTGGTTCTACAGCGATGGCAGGTTACACGGCGGCAAACAACCTGTTTGGATTTTTGTATGTATCCGTCAACTCTGTGACACAGGCGTGCATGAGTTTTACAAGTCAGAATTACGGTGTTGGAAAACTGAAACGAATGGATCGTGTGCTGCGTGACTGCATCATTCTGACGGTGAGTGTGTCACTGGTGATTGGTGTCGGCGTGTATGTGTTTGGACCGGAGATTCTGCAGATTTACACGACAGATCCGGATGTGATTCAGTGTGCGATGGAGATTTTGCTGTATACAACGGTAACGTATTTCTTCTGCGGTCTGATGGATCTGTTCCCGGGCGCGCTGCGTGGCATGGGGCATTCTGCGGTGCCGATGATCCTGTCTGTTATTGGAACGGTAGGAACGCGAATCTTATGGATTTACGGTATTTTCCCGACACACAGATCCCTGTCAATTTTATTTATTTCTTATCCGGCGTCATGGATTCTGACGATCATCATGCAGGTGATCTGCTTCTATTTTGTAAGACGGCATGTGCATCGGACACATAAAGATACAGAGAGTCTGGCAGAAGCATAGATAAAAATGTAGGAAAACGGATTGTCGAACAGGAGCAGGCAGGAAATACAAGAGCGGAATGAAGAAAATACTTGCCTGCATTGCTGAAGATAAATATATTTCTGCTTTTATTAGAATAATTTTCTTCTATTTTCACATAATAGCATTACAAGCAAAATATGGCATGTGAAGAAAGAACATCCATGCACACGAATCATGGAGGAAAAATATGAAAGCAACAGGAATTGTACGGCGGATCGATGACCTTGGGCGTATCGTTATTCCGAAAGAAATCCGAAGAACCCTGCGTATCCGGGAGGGCGACCCGTTGGAGATTTTTACAGATCAAAACGGGGCAATCGTGTTGAAAAAGTATTCTCCAATCGGAGATCTGAGTACGTTTGCGGGGCAATATGTACAGGGACTTGCGGCGGCATCAGGAAGTCTGGTCTGCGTGATGGATCGGGATCATATCATTGCGGCAGCTGGAAATGGGAAAAAGAATTATGACGGAAAGCCGGTCAGTCGGGAACTGGAACAATTTATTGAATCACGAGGGTGTCAGGTGACAGGTGCGCAGGAAAAAGAGTGCCGGAAGCTGACACTTGACGATAATATGCAGTATCAGACGCAGGCGCTGGCAACAATTATCTGTGAGGGAGATGCCATTGGTGCGGTGGCATTGTGCAGTGCGGAAATGCCGGATCATGTCGGAGAAGTGCAAGGAAAGCTGGCGCAGGCGGCAGCGGTGTTTCTGGCGAAACAGGTGGAACAGTAAATCTTGTCTGTCTGTGTAAATGGAACAAGTTAGAAAAAACTCCAAGGCAAGGCGGTAGACTGATTTCCGTTATCGGAGCGAGCATAGCCCGACCGCGGGAGTGTGTTTGAGGCAACAGCTGTTTTTGCTGTTGGCGAGTTCGCGGAAGCGGTCGGAGATAAGCGGCGCAGCGAAGATAGGAAATCGGTCGTGCCTGCATTGGAGTTTTTTCAAACTTGTTCCCTAAACGACAAACAAGAATTTCCTTAAAAAAAGAAAAACAGTGTTATTTTTAAATTGTTTTATAACAAAAGATGTGCTCTTTGTGTTAGTATAAAATACGAACAAACATTTGGTGTGGTCTTACAGACGTTTTTAAGGAGATAACTATTTTATGAAATTTATACATATCGCAGATGTGCATCTGGGCGTCACACCGGACGCAGGAATGCCCTGGAGTGAGACACGCAGCCGGGACATCTGGAACAGTTTTCGTTTTATGATCGAGCAGGTGCGCAGACAGCAGGCAGATCTGCTTTTGATCGCGGGAGATTTGTTTCACCGGCAGCCGTTAAAGCGGGAATTAAAAGAGATTGCGGCATGGTTTGCAGAAATCTCGGATACGGAAATCGTATTGATCGCGGGAAACCATGATTATCTGCATCCGAAGTCTTATTATCGCAGCTTTGAATGGCCGGAGAATGTACATTTTATTGGAACGCGGGATCTGTCAGCCGTTTCTCTGGAGCGGATTCACACCACTGTATGGGGATGCAGTTTTTGGAATCAGGAAGATACCAGAGCGGTATATCATAGAGATATTTTGCAAAAAGTGTTGCAGAATGCGAATACGGTGAAAAATCATCGAGAGGCAGAGTATGATGTGCCATTCATGCGTGGAACAGGAGCATTTGAGCGATTCGCAGATTCAGGACAGGTAGATCACAGGCGGAGAAATTTTCAGATCCTGCTTGGACACGGCGGCGATGACAGACATCATCCATTTCGTGCAAATGACATCGCAGAAGCTGGATTTGACTATGCGGCTTTCGGTCATATTCACAAAGTGGCGCAACTGATTCCGGGAAAAGTGGTGATGGCGGGTTCTCTGGAACCCACAGACTGTAATGATTTCGGTCCACACGGATTCTGGATGGGGGAACTGACAGAACGTGGCACATCCGTTTCTTTTTATCCGATCAAAAAATGTGAATACATTCAGCAGGAAATCAATGTGACACCGGAACTGTCTGCCTATGCGGTGTCAGAACTGGTGCGGCAGGAATTGCAGAGTCGGAAGCCGTATCAGATCTCACATGTTATTTTGCGCGGATATCGTGATGCAGAGACAGAGCTGCCATTGGATGAAATCGCAGAGATGGAGCGTGTAGTGCGCGTGGTGGATGAGACAGAACCGGATTATCAGTTTGACCTGTTAAAACAGAAATACGACGGCACGTTATTGCAAAAATATATCGAAGTGATGGAGCAATGCCCGAATCTGGAATTACGGAAAAAAGCATTGTATTACGGCGTTCAGGCAATGCTGGATACCGCAGAAGAAGGGCGGGAGAGGATAGGATGATCATCAGACAGGCAGAGATTCAAAAATTTGGCAAACTGGAAAAGGAGCAGTATCGTTTTTCCCCGCAGATCAATATCATCTATGGTCCGAACGAATCTGGAAAAAGTACCTTAATGCAGTTTCTGAAGGCGATGATGTATGGGTTGGAGAAAAGCCGGGTTCGAAAAACGCTGGATACTTATAAAAAATATGAACCCTGGGATGCGCCGGCGTATTTTGCCGGTTCCATGGTTTTTGAGACCGGGGAACAGCAGTTTCTTCTGGAACGCAATTTTTATTATAAAGAAAAAAGTACACGTCTGGTAAACATTCGTGACGGAGAAGAACTTTCGGTGGAATGCGGAGATCTGGATATGCTGCTTGGAAATGTCAGCGCCGGTGCTTACGAAAATACCTTTTGTATCGGTCAGGAACAATCAGTACCGGGACGCGAGCTTGGGGTGCTTCTGGAGGATGAGCGCAGCAATCTGGCGCAGACCGGAAGCGGTGATTTTTCATTATCAAAGGCATTGCAGAATCTGGAACAGAAGCGGAAAAGCAAAGAAAAACAGAAAAAGGAGCTGGAACAGCAGCGACTGGCGGATATCCGACAACTGGAAGTAAAACAACAGATGATGGAAGCGGATATAGCTGCCCTGAAAGCACAGCAGGAGAAACAGGGAACGCGAAAACAGAATGTGCAGGAACAGGTAAAGGAGCTAAAACAGGCGGCAGAGCCGGTGCTTTCGGAATATCGTACCGTCTGCCGGCGGGAACAGGAATTGCAGAAAGTGGTTCGACAGGTGCAGTTAAATACCGAGCGAAAGCATTTAAAGAAAGAAAAGGAGCAGCGGCAGCAGCAAAAGTCAGAACATCGTGCAGGCTTTTCTCCGCTTTTGTTATTGGGCGTTGCCGGTTTGATTCTGGCTCCGATTTTAAGGGCGTATTTGGATGGATTTCAAAAAATAGCACCGATTTTGAATGTGATCTGTATTGCTTTCATTCTGGCAGGACTTATTTTGGCATATGGCAGACAAAAGAAAGTTCAGGAAGCGGAAACAGAAGCAGCAGAGGAAGATGCAGGAGTAGCATACGGTGATGAGGAGGTATACCAAAAGGCTGCAAAGCAGCTTGCGTCGTTTCAACAGAAGAAATCTGCATTGGAACAGCAGATAGAAACCTTTCAGGAGCAGAAAAAAGCACTTCAGATGCAGGAGGCAAGGCAGGAAGGTTCCGGGGATCAGATCATTGGTCAGATACAGGAAAAAGAAGTGGAAGCTGCAAATCTGACAGAACAGTTGCAGGAACTGCAGTTTCAGACGGCGCAGGAGAAGGCAGCAGATCAGGATATTCAGGCGCTTGTGCTGGCAGCGGATACGATGCAGCGACTGGCATCTGGAATGTCAAAAACGCTGGAGCATGTGCTGAATCGGGAAATGTCGGAGATTTTATCACAGATTACCGGAAATGCACATGGGCAGCTTCAGGTTTCCGAAGAACAGGGCATCGTATTGTCGGAACATCAAAAGAGCCGTGCGCCGGAAGCCTACAGTCAGGGAACGAAGCAGCAGGCATATTTTGCCTATCGTATGGCAGCAGGAAAACTGTTAGCGAAAGAAGAAGCGTTGCCGTTTTTGCTGGATGAGGCTTTTGCAGGTTATGATACGGAGCGTCTGCGTCAGACGTTACGCTGGCTTGCCAGGCAGGAGAATCAGATTTTTCTTTTTACCTGCAGGGAGATGGAGGCAGAAGTACTGAGAGAAGAAGGAATTCCTTTTTCTGAGATACACATGTAAAAGCAGAATATGATGTACTCTCGGAGTCTTTCGAAAACGATGAATTCTGAGCGTACATTATGGAAAAAGGGTTGTATCTGTTTTTCAGATGTGATAGTATAAGTACAATTTCATAGAGAAAGATAATTGGTGCTGTCCGTTTCTGAAAAACTGCTGAAACAGATTTGGAAAAATAAGTAGCGATGCAGCTTTACGACAGGTTATGTTGTAAATTGGAGGCGTGGAACGGTTAAAAGGGAAACAGGTGTGATTCCTGTACGATCTCGTCACTGTGATAAGGGAGTATGGATTCGATGATTTGTCACTGATGCAAGTGCATTGGGAAGGCAGAATCTGTATGATGATCTTTCAGCCAGGAAACCTGCCATTTGTCTGGTACAGGGTGAATCCCATGATCACGAGTAATTGGTCGTACTGTTTTGGAAGTCAGTTTTGAATTCCTTTGAATGACATTTACTCCGCTTGAGAATCTTAAGCGGAGTTTTGTTTTGGTGGAAATGATTTTATTTCCGGGTGGATACCGTACCCTGTGGAAGAAATCACTTATTTTCATTATACGAGGAGAGAATAAACATGAAAAAGAGAATTGTAGCCTTAATGGCAGTATTCACCATGGCAGTCGGATTGCTTGGCGGATGCGGAAACAAGAATGCAGACACAAACACAACAAGCGCGCAGAGTGAGACAGAGACAGATCAGGAAGCAGCAGACAAAGTAGCGGCTCTGATCGATGCCATCTATGTACAGGAGCGTACAGACAAAACAGATGAGCAGTGTGCAGCAGCAAAAGAAGCATGGGATAAACTGACCGATGCACAGAAGGCACTGGTAGAAGGTGAAAATGCAGATCCGGATTATTTCGGCAGAGATACCGGAGACGCTTCCAAAGACGATCCGTTAAATGAGGACGGAATTGGTGAAAACGAACTTCTGGTAGTAAGTTTTGGTACATCTTTCAATGACAGCCGTGTAGCAGATATCGGCGGTATTGAGAAAGCACTTCAGACTGCATATCCGGACTGGTCTGTAAGACGTGCATTTACTGCACAGATCATCATCAACCACGTTCAGGCAAGAGATGGTGAAAAAATCGACAATGTAGATCAGGCTTTACAGAGAGCCGTTGATAACGGTGTAAAAAATCTGGTGGTACAGCCGACACATTTAATGCATGGAGCAGAGTATGATGAGTTAGTAGAAACTCTGGATAATTACAAAGACAAATTTGATACAGTTACCGTAGCAGAGCCATTACTTGGCGAAGTTGGTGCGGATGCCACAGTTGTCAATGAAGATAAAGCAGCTGTAGCAGAGGATATCACAGCAGAGGCAGTAAAGACAGCCGGATATAATTCCTTAGAGGCAGCAAAAGAAGATGGCACAGCATTTGTATTTATGGGACATGGTACTTCCCATACAGCAAAAATCAGCTACAGCCAGATGGCTTCTCAGATGAAAGACCTTGGATACGATAATGTATTTATCGGAACCGTAGAGGGTGAGCCGGAAGAGACTGCTCATGAGCAGGTAATCGAAGAAGTACATGCAGCAGGATACAAAAATGTAATTTTAAGACCGTTAATGGTTGTTGCAGGAGATCATGCAAACAACGATATGGCTGGCGATGATGGCGATTCATGGAAGAGCCTGTTTAAAGCAGCCGGATATTTTGACAAAGTAGATACACAGATCGCAGGTCTTGGTGAGATTCCGGAAATCCAGCAGATCTATGTAGCACACACAAAAGCTGCTATTGAATCTCTGGGTGATGCCGTAAAATCTAGTGACGCAGTTACAGCAACATCTGCGCTGGAAGATGGTACTTATACCGCAAAATTTAACACAGACAGCAGCATGTTCCATGTAAATGAGGCAGATGAGGGATGTGGCACATTAACAGTAAAAGATGGCAAAATGACCATGCACATCAGACTGGTTTCCAAAAAAATCGTAAATCTGTATGTTGGAACTGCAGAGGATGCAGCAAAAGACGGCGCAGAGCTGTTACAGCCGACATCTGAGGAAGTTACTTACAGTGATGGAACAAGCGAAGAAGTATACGCATTTGATGTGCCGGTAGAAGCACTGGATCAGGAGTTTGATCTGGCAATCCTTGGAACAAAAGGAACTTGGTACGATCACAAAGTAAGCGTTTCTGATGTTCAGAACGCAGAGTAAGGATAGCGTATGAAAAAAAGAATAGCAGCAGTTATTTTATCTATGGTTTTAGGCGCTGGCATGCTGGCAGGATGTGGTCAGAAAAATACGACAGATGCAGGTGCGTCTTCAATTACAGAAGTTAGTGCGGATGCAGAAAAAGCAGACAGTGCAGCGACAGACAACAAAGAGGAAGATGCGGATGCGAATGTTCTGGAAGACGGTACTTACAGTGTAAATGTGGAGCTGAGTGGCGGCACTGGCAGAGCGACCGTGGATTCCCCGGCAACTGTGACTGTGACAGATGGTCAGGCGACGGCAACCATCGTCTGGAGCAGTACCCATTACGATTACATGATCGTAGACGGGGAAAAATATTTGAATGAAAATGAAGGTGGTAATTCTACCTTTACTTTCCCAATTGATGGCGTGCCTTGTGAGATGGATGTGGTAGGCGATACTACAGCTATGAGCACACCGCATGAGATCGATTATACATTGACATTTTCTTTCCCGACGGAAGTAAGTTTCAATGATCTGAACAGTGGGGGGCGTATGAATCTTTCATACGCCGATCAGTTCAGCGTAGAACAATATGGAGCATATAAACTGGTAACGATCGTGGATGGCGGTCGTTTTTTGCTTGTTCCGAAAGGAGCATCGGTTCCGACGGATGTGCCATCGAATATTGTGGTGTTGCAGCAGCCGTTAAATGACGTGTATCTGGTTTCCAGCGCGGTGATGGATCTGGTGAGCAAAGCGGGAGCGCTTTCCCACATTTCCTTTACCGGAACCAAGGAAAAAGACTGGTACGTGCAGGAGGCAGCGGATGCTATGAAAGCAGGCGCACTGATCTATGCGGGCAAATACAGCGCGCCGGATTACGAACTGCTTTTGAGTAATAACTGTCAGTTTGTCATTGAAAATACGATGATCACCCATAACCCGGAAGTAAAGGAAAAACTGGAAGAACTTGGAATTCCTGTGATGATCGAGCGTTCCAGTTATGAAAAACATCCTCTTGGACGTCTGGAATGGATTCGTCTGTTCGGTGTATTATTTAATCAGGAGCAGCAGGCAAATAAATTTTTCAGAGAGCAGGCAGAGCGTGTCCAGCCGATTCTGGAAAAAGAAAATACCGGTTTATCAGTAGCATTTTTTGCGGTATCTTCCGATGGAACCATTACGGTACGCAAACTGAACGATTATGTGTCATCTATGATCGAGCTGGCAGGCGGCAATTATTCCCTGAACGGTTATTTGCCGGAAGAAGACAATGCTTTGTCTACGATGAAAATGCAGATGGAAGATTTCTATGTGGCAGAGAAAGATGCGGATATTCTGATCTATAATGGAACCATTGAGGGAGAATTGACATCCGTAGATGAACTGATCAAAAAAAACAGCCTGTTTGCCGATTTTAAAGCGGTAAAATCCGGACAGGTTTATACCACCGGAAGTAACTTTTATCAGCAGACAAGCATGACCTGTGATTTTATCGAAGATCTGAATAAGGTTCTGACCGGAAGTGATGATACAGACTATCATTTTCTGAAGCATATTCAATAATATTTTGTGAGGAACGAAGCGTGAAAAAACGATATACGATATCTTTTATCATTTTAATATGTGCTCTGATCGGGTTATTCCTGTGGAATGTAGGTGTGGGAACGGTAGAACTGTCTCTGTCTGACCTGCCGGAGATTTTCGGAAAAGGCAGTGATTCCACCCTGTATCAGGTCATCTGGAAAATCCGTCTTCCGCGTATCATGGCAGCAATTTTGTTAGGCGGAGCCTTATCGGTATCCGGATTTTTGCTGCAGAGTTTCTTTCAGAATCCGATCGCCGGTCCGTATGTACTTGGAATTTCTTCCGGTGCAAAACTGGTGGTGGCACTGACCATGATCGTCTGCCTGCAGCGAAGCATTACGTTAAGTTCTGCCGGAATGGTGGCAGCAGCTTTTGTGGGATCACTGATCGCCATGGGGTTTGTTCTGCTGATCTCCTTTCGGGTATCGAAAATGTCGTTGTTGGTTGTGTGCGGTATTATGATCGGATATATCTGCTCCGCTATCACGGATTTCTGTGTGACCTTTGCAGATGATTCGAATATTGTAAATCTGCACAACTGGTCTCAGGGAAGTTTTTCGGGAATGACCTGGGACAATGTGCGGATGATTCTGTGGATTGTGGCTGTTACGATGGCGGTCACTTTTTTTCTGGCAAAACCGATCGGAGCGTATCAGCTAGGAGAATCTTATGCTCGAAATATGGGCGTAAATATCAAAGCGTTACGGATCGGTCTGATCTTACTTTCCAGTATGTTATCTGCCTGTGTAACCGCGTTTGCCGGACCGATTTCCTTTGTGGGAATCGCAGTGCCGCATCTGGTAAAACTGATCACGAAAACGGCAAAACCAATCATTATGATACCGGGATGTTTCCTGTGCGGCGCGGTGGTGACACTGTTTTGTGACGGAATCGCCCGGACGGTATTTGCACCGACGGAGATCAGCATCAGTTCCGTAACGGCGATATTTCTGGTGCCGGTGGTCATTGCAGCAATGCTGAGAAAGCAGGGGAACAGATGATGGAACTGAGAACAGAAAATCTTGTGGTAGGATATGATAAAACACCACTGATCAAAGATGTAAATTTAAAAGTTGTTTCCGGGCAGGTACTGACACTGATCGGACCAAACGGTGCCGGAAAATCTACTATTTTAAAAACCATTACCCGGCAGTTGAAACGCATTGGCGGAACGATCTATCTGGGACAGGAATCCATGAATAACATGCGGGACAGCGATGTTTCGAAAAGTCTCTCTATGGTTATGACGGAACGTCTGCAGACGGAACTCCTGACAGGACGGGATGTGGTGGCTTCCGGGCGCTATCCTTACACCGGCAGGTTTGGCATTTTAGCCAAAGAGGACTGGGAAAAAGTAGACGAAGCCATTGCACTGGTGCATGCGCAGGATGTGCAGGATCAGGATTTTCGGAAAATGAGTGACGGTCAGCGGCAACGTCTGATGCTTGCTCGGGCGATCTGTCAGGATACGGATATTCTGTTACTGGATGAGCCGACGTCTTATCTGGATATGGGATTTAAGCTGGATATTCTGGCAAATATCCGGATGCTTGCCAGAGAGCGGAATCTGGCGATCATCATGTCGTTACATGAGTTGGATCTGGCGCAGAAGGTGTCTGATACCATTGCCTGTGTGAAAGGAGACCATATCGATCGTATCGGTACACCGGAGGAGATCTTTTCCGGGGATTATGTACAACAGTTGTACGGTGTGACAGAGACGGCATTTGATCCGGTGACAGGAGAGGTCTTTTTGCAGGGAGCAAAGTCAGAGCCGAAGGTGTTTGTTATCGGCGGGTGTGGAAGCGGTATTGCGGCATATAACCGCCTGCAGCGGGAAAATGTGCCTTTTGTGGCAGGTATTTTGCAGAAAAATGATCTGGAATATCCGACTGCCAGAGCGCTGGCGGCAGAGGTGGTTTCACAGAAAGCGTTTTATCCGATAGAAAAGGCGCAGATTGAGGAAGCAAAAAAGTGGATGGAGCAGTGTGAAACCTGCATTTGTACTTTGCCGATGGAGGCATTTGGACCATTGAATGAAGCAAACAGGGAACTGTTAGAATATGCAAAAGAAATCGGAAAGCTTTCAATGTAATAAAAAATGCTGAGTTTGGAAAATGCTGATAGAATGCTGAGAAATCTTAAGATAGAAAGTACGTGAAAAAAAGTCGTTGGCACTCTTAAAAAAGAATGTCAGCGACTTTTTTGTTATTTGATAGGAAATTACATGAATTTCCTATCAAATAAAAGCACTTCGTGCAGACGATGCACACTCACACGAGAAGAAATTATTGCTTCGCAATCGTGTTCGGCGCGAGCAAGAAAGATGTGCTATTAATAATTTTATTCGCGTAAGTGTGTGTTAGCACACTTTCTTGTTTTGTTTTGTACTGCTTTCAAAGCTGTACTCATTTCCCGGAAGGATCGCATTTAATACAATACCAACAATCGCTGCCAGAGCAAGACTGGTCAGTGTAATTGCTGTGCCTCCAACATGGAAAGTCAGACCGTCTGAGAAACCCAGACCGCAGACAAGGATACATGCTGCAATAACAAGGTTACGGGATTTTGTCAGATCTACCTTATTTTCAACAACGTTGCGGATACCGACAGCGGAGATCATTCCATAAAGGATGAAACTGATACCACCGATGATCGCAGCCGGAAGAGAACTGATAATCTCTGCCATTTTCGGGATGAAACTTAAGATGATCGCATAAAAAGCTGCCAGACGGATAACCTTCGGATCATATACACGGCTCAGCGCCAGTACACTTGTATTCTCACCGTAGGTTGTGTTTGCTGGTCCACCGATCAGAGCGGAGAGAGCAGTTGCAAGACCATCACCAAGCAGTGTGCGGTGAAGTCCCGGATCTTCGATAAAGTTTTCACCAACAGTTGCGGAGATGGCAGAAATATCACCGACATGCTCCATCATGGATGCGATGGCAATCGGAGCCATTGCAAGAATGGCTGTAATGTTAAACTTGCAGAGGAAGAACTGCGGTACTCCGATAACGGCAGCGTCAGCAACACCGCTGAAGTTTAAAATGGCACTTCCGTCTGCACAGGTCATTCCTGCAGCGTTCATGATCAGGGCAGCCACATAGGATACGATGATACCCATCAGGATCGGGATGATCTTGAACATTCCTTTGCCCCAGATATTGAAAATAATAACGGTAGCAAGGGCGATCAGTGCCAGCGGCCAGTTGGTGGAGGCATTGGAGATCGCGGAAGGTGCAAGGCTCAGTCCGATACAGATGATGATCGGTCCGGTTACAACCGGCGGAAGGAAACGCATAACCCGGCGTACACCGATGACCTTGATGATCAGGGATAAAACGAGGTAGAGCAGACCGGCGATCAGGACACCACCACATGCATATGGAAGTTTTTCACCGTAGCTCATGTTTGCGAAAATTCCGGTATCCAGATTTGCAACAGTCTGGAAACCACCCAGAAATGCAAAGGAAGAACCGAGAAATGCAGGCACTTTAAAACGTGTCATTAGGTGGAACAGCAGAGTTCCGATTCCGGCGCAGAACAGTGTTACCTGAATGGATAAGCCTTCGCCGTGGAAATAGGTGTTTACCAGAACCGGGACAAGGATCGTTGCACCGAACATGGCAAACATATGCTGAAGACCGAGGATCAGCATTTTCGGAAGCCCAAGCGTTCTGGCATCATAGATGCCGTTTTCGTTTGTTTTCATAAATTCATTCTCCTACTATTTTTATAACGATTTTATGGTTACATGTTCTGATGATCAAGAATGCTCTCAGTATTCTTGCTGCGAGATGTGCGTCATGCTATGCATGACATATTTCCTTTGCGCATCTCTGCAATCCAGCCGGAGGCTATATCAGATGGGAGTCATCTCTCATCTGGTATACAAAGCACTCATACATCAGACCCTGACTAATCAGTATAATGGAAAACAAAAAAGAGAGCAAGAAAATCTTGCGAATGGCGCGTGTGAACTGCAATGATGCGGTTGACTTATCACCTGCAATCCGTTATCCTTGAAGAAACGAGAAGTCTGGCCAGGAGGTTTTTTAGATGGAAAAAATGGAAAATGTATTTATCATGGATCATCCGCTGATCAAGCATAAAATATCAATGATCCGCAACAAAAATACAGGAACAAATGAGTTCCGTAAACTGATCGAGGAGATTGCCGTACTGATGGGATATGAGGCACTTCGCGATCTGCCAACCGAGGATGTGGAGATCGAGACTCCAATCGAGACATGCAAAAGTCCGATGATCTCCGGTAAAAAACTGGCGATCGTACCGGTCCTTCGTGCAGGTCTTGGAATGGTAAATGGTGTAACAACTCTGGTTCCGTCTGCAAAGATCGGACATATCGGTCTGTACCGTGATCCTGAGACACATGAACCGCATGAGTATTACTGCAAACTGCCGGATCCGATCGACCAGCGTCTCATCGTAGTCGTAGACCCAATGCTTGCAACCGGTGGATCTGCTGTGGCAGCCGTAGATTTTATCAAAAAACATGGTGGAAAAAATATCAAATGCATGTTTGTTATCGCTGCACCGGAAGGTGTTAAGAGACTGCATGAGGCACATCCGGATGTTCAGATTTACATCGGACAGCTTGATCGTGAATTAAATGATCATGCTTATATCTGCCCGGGACTTGGCGATGCAGGAGATCGTATTTTCGGTACAAAATAAGAATATAAAGTGTGTGCATAGCATACAAGTAGAAGGCGTAAGTATGCTTCGGCATATTTGCGCTTTCTCTGTTTTAAGGAGGGTTATCATGAAACTGCGAAAAAGAGGGTACGTGGGAACAACATCCACAGAAATGTCACAGCGTGAAAAAGACAATGCCATTCTTGCAAGGGAAGCGGCAGCGGAAGGATTTGTACTATTAAAAAATGAAGCACAGACGCTGCCTTTGAAGCCGGGAACGAAAATTGGTCTGTATGGTGCGGGAGCGGTACGCACCATCAAAGGTGGAACTGGTTCCGGAGATGTCAATAACCGATATAATGTCAATATTTATGACGGATTGAAAAATGCAGGATTTGAGATTACAAGTGGAGATTGGCTTGACGGATATGACAGCGGTTATATGCAGGCGCGGGAGAGCTGGAAAGCAGAAATTTTCCGAAAACTGAAGGAAGAGTGCAATGGAAACTTTTTTGAAGCCTATTCCACAACGCCGTTTTCCATGCCGGCAGGAGAGCCAGTTGATGCGGAAGCAGCAAAAGCAGATGGCGCCGAGGTTGGTATTTACGTTCTTGCCCGGATTGCGGGAGAAAATGCAGACCGCCGGGACGAGCCGGGGGATTACTATATTACAGAAGAAGAGCGGGCACAGATCGCGGCGTTATGTGAAGCCTATGAAAAAGTTATTCTGGTGGTAAATACCGGTGGTTTGATCGATCTTGCTTTTACTGATGAATTTTCCAATATCACAGCAATCCTGCAGTTTGTGCAGGCTGGTCAGGAAGGCGGTAATGCGCTGGCAGATGTGATTTCCGGCAAAGTGACTCCTTCCGGAAAAATGACGGATACCTGGGCATTGGACTATATGGATTATCCGAATGCGGCATATTTCAGTCACAAGAGCGGCGATGTTTACCGGGAAGAATACAGGGAAGGCATTTATGTCGGATATCGGTATTTCGATACCTTTGACGTTCCGGTGCGCTACAGTTTTGGCTATGGATTGTCTTACACCGATTTTGACATAAAAGTAACAGATGTTTCAAAGAAGATATCATCAAAAGGAAGACCATCTTTTTCCGTATCTGTTGATGTGACAAATATTGGCGCTACATATTCTGGAAAAGAGGTTGTGCAGGTGTATGTTTCCTGTCCACAGGGAAAACTGCACAAAGAATTTCGTCGTCTGACCGCTTTTGAAAAAACAAAACTTCTGGCGCCGGGTGAAACACAGTCTCTGGAACTGATTACAGATTTATATCACCTTGCATCCTACTCAGAAGAACAGGCAGCATGGATGCTGGAAGAAGGCATTTATGGTATCTGGATTGGAAATTCGTTATCCGAAGCGGTTCTTTGTGGCAGATTTCGGTTGAATGAGGATAAAATACTGGTACAGTGTGAACATATTTGCCCGTTAAAAGAAAAACTGGAAGAAGTGCAGCCGGATAAGGAGAAACTGGAAGAAAAGCAGAATGCCTGGATACAGGAAGCAAATAAGGAACAATTGCCATACTTCCGGATTTGGGCAGAAAATCTTCCGACAGCTACTATTATATATCAGGAATTGCAGGATCATTATCCGGGCAGAGCCGGCGAGATTGTAGATCAGTTGTCTACAGATGAACTGATCGCTTTAGCCACTGGAGATCCGGCAAAAGATCAGGGGGCAAGTGCTCTTGGTTCCGCAGGACAGACAGTTCCGGGTGCAGCGGCAGAAACAGTCAATGTAGCGGAAAAAGATCCTTATAATGTGGCAAGTATCGTGCTTGCTGACGGACCAGCTGGTTTGCGTCTGCGCAGTGAATATCAGGTGCGGGCGGACGGAAGCGTTGACGGTGGAGACTTTCTGGATGGTTTTGAGAACGGCTATTTTGCAGAGCCAAAGGAGCCGACCGGAACGGTGTATCATCAGTATTGTACAGCCATCCCGGTAGGAACCTTACTGGCGCAGAGCTGGAATCTGGATCTGATGAAAAAACTTGGTCAGATGATCGCCGGGGAAATGAATGAATTTGAAGTGACTTTGTGGCTGGCACCGGGCATGAGTCTGCACCGGAATCCGCTTTGCGGCAGAAATTTTGAATATTATTCTGAAGATCCGCTGCTGGCAGGCAGGATGGCTTCTGCCATGACACTTGGTGTACAGTCGGTACCGGGGTGCGGCACAACAATCAAACATTATGCCTGCAACAATCAGGAAGACAACCGTATGGGTTCTGATTCCATTTTATCAGAGCGAACACTGCGTGAGATTTACCTGAAAGGATTTGAAATTGCGATCCGCAATGCACAGCCGATGGCGATGATGACGTCTTACAACCTGATCAACGGCGTGCATGCGGCAAACAGTTATGATATCTGTACAAAAGCTGCCCGTGACGAGTGGGGATTTGAAGGTGCCATTATGACAGACTGGACAACGACCACAGATTCTACCGCCGGCGAATGTACGGCAGCAGGTTGTATGAAAGCCGGAAATGATATGGTTATGCCGGGTGATATACGGGATCATGCAAGCATCCGTCAGGCATTAGAGGATGGTTCTCTGGATATCCGGGAACTGAAACGCTGTGTATATCATACAGTTAAAATTATACTGCAGTCCAATCAGTATGAGGATGCAGTAAGCTATGAGGATCAGTTTAAATAATACAGATACTGTCATGGGTGATTTGACATGTCAGATACCACACATCCACGCCATTCCTCAGAGCTTCCTCTAGAACTTCGCCAAAAGCTGGGTGTGTGGACATATTTGGTCGGACAACAGAAACGTTCGGCATAGCAATCACGAAAGCAAGGATACAATGGTAGCCTTGCTTTTTTGCATGGAGCAGTTCTTTTACATGACGGACTGCACGTTCACTTGGCGCATCTGGGAAATATCCGATGCCATTAATTTCCAGCGTACAGCCTTTGACTTCCATCAGATATTTTTCTTCGCCTTTCTCCATATAAAAATCAAGACGGGAATCGCCGTATTTGTATTCCGGTTTGATAAATGTATAATCCTTAGTGGCGAGCCATTCTCCAACGACCTTATTCGGAGCCTGACTGTCGATATTCACCCAGCCCAGGGATTCTTTGTATACACTGATCAGATCATATTTTGTTTTGCGGTTCGGATTATCCGAGCAGGTCAGAGCCACCTTTGCATCGGGAAAAAGTAATTCTCCCATGCGGCCTGTATTTTTGACATGTACAGTCTCTAATGAACCATTGATCATTACTTCCGCAACAAAACGATTGCGGCGGCGGACAAAAGTGCCCATTACAACGTTTTCATATTTCATTTCAAAAATCAATCCCCTTCCTCTGTATGAGCCTTGATTTTTTCCTCATCTACGCTGTCTAACTGAATATCCGGCAGTAATTCAAAATAAAAATCCTGATATTTTTCTGCCAGAGCAGCAATGCATTTTGTCTGAAGAATCTGGAATTTTGACAGGGAGATAATGTCTCTGTCAAAGGTAATGTATACACTAATCCAGAGTTTCCGTCCGGTGCGGACAATATCGTAATACAGATTTTTGTGCCCGTAACCACCAATGATCGGTTCTACCGTGGCTTTAATATCATCTACGGTCTCTGCTTCCGGCGGCCAGAGCATCAGGTCACGAAGTCCGGTAATTACCGTTTTGATCGGTGTCGGCAGCATAAATGCGGACAGTACGATGGTGATGATCTGATCCAGATACGGCGTCAGACGTTGGAACCATGAGAATGGAACGATGATCGGAAGTAAAAAGGCAATCGCCATTCCAAGGGAAACCACGCAGTCAATCTTCCAGGTCTGTAATTCAATGTTCACGATCGGTGAACTCATATGTTTGTTTTTAAAAAAGAGACAGATTGCCATGGTCAGACTCAGGGCACAGGCAAAAAGCTCAAAAGCCGAAATCGTGTTAAAAGATACGATATGTCCACCATGAAGCAGCAGATGAATATTGTTAAAAATCAACCCAAAGGTAACCGCCGCCATGATGGCACCTTTGACCACCACGAATCCGGTTTCCACCTGAGTAAAACCAAATGGATGCTGTTCATTGGCAGGGCGGTAAATCAGCGGAATCAGAAAAATCGATGGAAGCATCATAAAAAATTCCACGCTGTCGTAAACCGCATCCAGAAGAACCGCCTGAGAACCGGAGAAAACAGCCATGCCGATTTCCACGATGGCAAAGACGAGACTGCCGTACAGAGACAGTGTCATCGCTGATTTTTCTCTTTTCTGTGTTTTCTTTCCTACATGCATAATATATTGAACCTCTTTTGTAAATATGTTTTTATATGGAAAAATTGCAATCAAATTGCATCTATATATTTTCCTTACTGCAGCAAATTAACTGAGTGAATTTTACATCAACTGAGCAAATAACCGTAAGATCAACTGTCCCAGACGCAGGTGCGCACCGAGCCCGGCTTTGTATTTTTCAGTCACTTCACGGCATTGTGAAAATGTATGTTTGAAATCACGTTTTATCTCATCAACCGCTGGACAGTCCACCATAAAACAGCCATTTTCGAAATGATGATACAGACTGCGGTAATCCAGATTGATGGTACCACAGGTAGCCATACGATCATCGGCAATGCTCATTTTCGCATGACAGAATCCGGGCGTCCATTCAAAAATACGGACACCATTGGACACCAGTTGATGATAAAAAGAGCGGGTAACACTGTAAACCATCTTTTTATCCGGGATTCCGGGTGTGATAATGCGGACATCCACATCACGTTTTGCAGCCAGAGACAGAGCGTGTGACATTTCATCGGTAAGGATCAGATACGGCGTGATAAACCAGCAGTAATGCTCCGCTTTATTTGCCATACTGATATAGACTTCTTCTCCCACCTGCTCATCATCCAGAGGACTATCAGCATAAGGCTGGACATATCCGTGCTGAACCGATTTATATTGGTACTCTGTCAGATAAGGTTCAAAAGAACGATCGCTTGGCAGACTCTTTTTAATCGCATTCCACATTTCCAGAAAAGTGATGGTCAGAGATCTGACTGCATCTCCCTCCAGACGGATGCCGGTATCTTTCCATTCTCCATAAGGGTGAGAAAATCCAAAATATTCGTTTGCAAGATTATAACCGCCAGTAAATCCTACTTTTCCATCAATGACCGTAATTTTGCGATGATCACGGTTGTTCAGAAATAAATTGACACCCGGAACAAAGGGATTAAATACGCGGCAGGCAATGCCAAGCGCTTCCAGCTGTCTGGTAAAATCGTGATTCAGAAAACTGATGGAACCAATATCGTCATAGAATACCCGGACTTCTACACCTGCCTTTACCCGGTCTATCAGTACATCCTGGATTTTTTCCCATGCATCAGCATTTTCAATGGCATGGTATTCCATAAAAATGAATTTTTCTGCCTTTGCCAGATCGACAAGTTGTGCTTCCAGTCCCTGTACAGCTTCCGGGTAATAGGTAATATCCGTATTTTGATAAACAGGATAAGCGGCATTTCGATACAGATAGTCAGAAATACTTCCGGCTGGTGCATAATGTTTTTTCAGGCGATGTGAAATATCGTGATCTTGCGGCAGACACGGCAGCAAAATGGCATCGATTTCCTGATAACGTTTGCGCATATTGCGGGTACCTTTGTTTGTCTGAAACATCAGATACAGACAGACACCGAGTACCGGCATGATCAGAATTAATATGATCCATGGCATTTTCAGGGAAGATGTTTTATTTTTGCTGTAAATATATAAAATGAGGATCAGTACGAGAATTTTTGTTAAGGCATTGATCCATGGCATCTGTGTATTCAGACGTTTTACAATAGAAAGAAAAAAGGCAATCTGAAGAAAAATTGCCAGAAGACAGAAAAAAAGACGCTTGATGCTGTTTTTTGTTTTACTTCGACTTTCCATTGTGTGATGATGTGTCTTTGCCATTGTGCTGTCATCCTTTCTATGGCGTAAATATCGTTTTGTATACAGTGTTTTGACACCAAAATTTTGATTACACGGATTGTTCCGTGCTTTGCACTCCCACAATCCTTCCCGCTATTCGCATATCGTGGGATAAAAATCCCACTTTTATGCTCATATCGGGGCGTGCCCCAAGGTCATTCATCCACCCTTGTGCAAGCACAGGTGGACTCAGACCTTTTGACACTGTAATCATAGATTATGATACCATAATTTTTCCACACAGCAAGAAAAAATCTGTTACAATAGGGAAAAAGTATTCTTAATATGACAAGAAGTAGATGATTATGCAAGAAGCAGATTGTATCAGACAAATAGGATAGAAAAAGCAATGTAGAGATAAAAAATCAGAAAGGCAGCAGTTATGTATCGAATTTTTTGTGTGGAAGATGATGAGACCATCGGAAAAATGATAAAAAAGCATCTGGAAAAATGGAATTTTGAGGTGCATGTGGCAGAAGATCTCAGCCAGATCATGACAGAGTTTGCGGCATTTGATCCGCAGCTGGTACTGATGGACATCCGACTTCCTTTTTATAATGGCTATTATTGGTGCACGGAAATCCGCAAAGTGTCGAAAGTGCCGGTGATTTTTTTGTCCTCTGTGGCAGACAATATGAATATCGTCATGGCGATGAATATGGGAGGGGATGATTTTATCCCGAAGCCATTTGATCTGGAAGTGCTGACGGCGAAAATTCAGGCGTTACTGCGCAGAAGCTATGACTTTGCGGGAAGCAGCAGTATGTTAGAACATAAAGGTGCAGTATTGAAACTGCTGGATGCGAGTCTGATCTGGAACGGTCAGCAGATCGAACTGACGAAAAATGAACTGAAGATTTTGCAGACGTTGATGGAACATAAGGAAAAAATTGTCAGTCGGGAAGAACTGATGGAAAAACTATGGGAAAGCGATGCTTATGTAGATGAAAATACATTGTCGGTAAACGTCAATCGTCTGCGGAAAAAGTTATCTTCGGTTGGACTGGATGACTTCATTCTGACCAAGAAAGGAATCGGGTATCGAATCGGATGAAAACCGGAAAAAGTTTTATCAAACGAAATATAGAGTGGTTGATTCTGGCAATTGTCATGCTTTGCATGCATGTACTTTATTTGTTTTTGATTGGACACCCTGAGGGGGATCTGATCTATGCGGGAATACTGGATTTGTGCATTATTGCGTTTGCGTTATGCATTGCGTATATTCGTTATGATCGGAAAGTGCGGTATCTGAAAGATATGTTGCAGCAGCCATTTTCCGGTGAAATGAAACTGCCGGAGACGGAGGACGTGACAGAGGAACTGCTGGGACAGCTTGTGGAAAATGCGAATATTGAGCGTCAACTGACGTTGAATACCGCAGCCAGACAGCAATCCGAGATGAAGGATTATTACGCGAAATGGGTGCATCAGATCAAGACGCCGATCGCGGGACTTCAGCTTTTATTGCAGATGGAGCGCAGTGAACTGGAAGAAGCAGAGTCAAAGGATGAGATTACAGAAGAACTTTATGTAAAGCAGCTTCAGAATCTGACGGATGTTGAGGAAGAACTGTTTCGTATCGAAGAATATGTGGGAATGGCATTGCAGTATCAGCGGATCAACAGCACCGCAAATGATTATATTTTAAAACAGATTTCACTAGATACAGTAATTCGCGAAGTGATTCACAAATATGCGAAAATCATGATCCGCCGCAAAATCCGGATGCATTATGAAAAAACAGAAGCAACGGTTATCTCTGATGAAAAGTGGCTTTCGTTTGTATTAGAGCAGTTATTGTCTAACGCTGTGAAATATACGCCGGAGGGTGAAATCTCCATTGAAGTGCAGGAAGAACCACAGCACATCTGGCTGGAAATCCGGGATACGGGCATTGGTATCCGCAGTGAAGATATTCCACGGGTGTTTGAAAAAGGTTATACCGGATTTAATGGACATGAGGACAAACGTTCCACAGGAATTGGACTGTATCTGTGCAGGGAAGTGTTGCAAAAACTGGGGCATACGATTCAGGTACAGTCCGAAGTAGGAGAAGGAACTACGGTAAGGGCTGGCTTTTCAAAGGATGCGATTGATTTTAGAGATTAGCCCCCTCAATTTTCTTTTAACAAATTATAGCAAGAATTCTCCTTCCTCTACAGGTGGGAGATGAATTGCAAAAATAAATATAAAAAGCAAAATAGAACACTTGTTCTGCATTCGAGTCGAACGCACGTGAGACTTGAATGTGTAGAGAAATCCTGCAACCTTACGAGGGCAGTTAGATAGTTCCGAGAGACGATTATGGAGGAAGATACATATGACACTGCAACAATTAAAATATGTGATTACCGTGGCAGAGACAGGAACCATCACGGAAGCCGCGAAAAAACTTTACATTTCACAGCCGAGTCTGACCAATGCCATCCATGATCTGGAAAAAGAAATGAACGTAGAAATTTTCCACAGGACAAATAAAGGCATTGATATTTCCAAGGAAGGAGAAGATTTCCTTGGCTATGCCAGACAGGTGTTGGAGCAGGCGGCGATTCTGGAAGACAAGTACAAAAATGGAAGCGGAGGAAAAAAGCAGTTTTGTGTGTCCACGCAGCATTATTCCTTTGCGGTCAATGCGTTTGTCGATCTGATCCAGCAATACGGTCAGGAAGAGTATGATTTTAGTTTACGTGAAACGCAGACTTACGAGATCATTGAAGATGTGGCAAAAATGAAAAGCGAGATCGGCATTCTGTTTTTGAACGAATTTAATGAGAAAGTACTCCGAAAACTGATGAAAGCCAATGATCTGGAATTTCACCCACTGTTTACGGCGAGACCGCATGTGTTTATCAGCAGGAGACATCCGCTAGCAGATCATACGATCATTACGAACGAAGAACTGGAAGCATATCCGTATCTTTCCTTTGAGCAGGGAGAACACAATTCTTTTTATTTTTCGGAAGAAATTTTTTCCACGACGGAGCGGAAGAAAAACATTCGTGTCCGTGACCGGGCGACGCTTTTTAATTTGCTGATCGGATTGAACGGATATACCGTCTGCAGTGGTGTGATCGACCGGAATCTGAATGGAGAAGATATTATTGCGGTTCCGCTCCAGGATGAAAGTGAGATGCAGATTGGATATTTGACGCATCGAAGGGGAATGCGCAGCAGACTTGGAGAAACCTACTTAGCGTTTTTAAAGGAATATCTGAAAGATTGAAAGAAGTTTCTGCATAGTAAATGGTACATGGGATAACATTAATGTTCTTTTTTCAAATTTGATAAAAATCTGTGTCAGCTTCCTGCAATATATCAGATGGGAGATGACTCCCACCTCTATAGGTGGTGAGAAACAAGCTAGTATCAGTGGTGGGAGCCAATCCCCCATCTGATATAGCCTCCGGCAGGATTACAGAGGTGCGCAGTTGAAGTATGTCATGCAATTGCATGACGCGCACCTCGCAACAAGAATGCCGGAGCATTCTTGAATATTAATAAAAAGGGGATCAATTTAGTGAATGCAGGTTCGCCATAGCTTAAAACTATGACAAACCTGCATTTTCATGTATTATACAAAACCGATCTTCAAACTTATAATAAAGACCATCAAGTGCAACGAAAATAAAAATCATGAGTTTGGAGGAAATAACGATGAGCAATGTACAGACACCGTTTCGATATGATTATGTGGGAAGTTTCCTGCGTCCGGAAAAATTAAAACAGGCGAGAAGACAGTTTGATGAGGGAAAAATCCCATATGCAGAGTTGAAAGTAGTAGAGGATGAAGCTATCACAGAACTGATCGGGAAGATCAAAGAGCTTGGCTATCATGTGATCACAGACGGAGAGTTCCGCCGTGCAACCTGGCATCTGGATTTTATGTGGGGATTTGACGGAATCGGACATGTACCGACCAAAACCGGTCTGCCATTCCACGGAGAGTCGGCGATGATCGATGATACCTACCTCACTGGAAAAGTTGGTTTATCCGGTGAACATCCATTTGTAGATCATTTCCGTTTTGTAAAACAGTTTGAGGATGAGAAGACAATTGCAAAACAGACCATTCCGTCTCCGGCACAGTTTTTGGCACAGTTTACCATGCCGTTTAACCGTGAGGAGACAGAGAAATATTATGATTCAGACGAAGAACTGGTAAATGATATCGTTGCAGGTTATGGCAAAGTGATCGATGATCTGTATGCAGCAGGCTGCCGCAATGTGCAGCTGGATGATTGTACCTGGGGGATGTTTGCAGATAAGACAGGTCATTTAATGTATGGCACGACACAGGAAGGATTGAAAGAAATCCAGAAAGTGTACAAAGACATCAATAACCGTGTCATTGCAAATGCACCGAAAGATCTTGTAATCAATACGCACGTATGCCGCGGCAATTTCCACTCCACCTATGCAAGCAGCGGCGCTTATGATCCGGTGGCAGAAATCCTTTTTGGTGAGGAAAATGCAAATGCCTATTATCTGGAGTTTGATGATGAGCGTTCCGGCGGTTTTGCACCGTTAGCAAAAGTATCCGGTGTGAAAAAAGTGGTTCTTGGACTGATTACTACAAAATCACCGAAACTTGAGTGCAAAGAAGAAGTTATTGACCGAATCTATGAGGCGGCAAAATACATTCCGCTGGAGAGATTGTATCTGAGTCCGCAGTGCGGATTTGCTTCCTGTGAGATTGGTAATAAACTGACAGAAGAAGAACAGTGGGCGAAATTGAAATTAGTAAAAGAGATCGCAGAAGAAGTGTGGAAATAAAAAAGCTGTTTCTGGGCATGCAATGTATGAGCAGTAACGATGCAAGGCTGAATGTTTATAATTAGATGTAAATCTGATTGACAAATGTACGAAATCGTACTAGACTACATAGTACGATTTCGTACATTATTTTTTTGAAAGGAAATTTTAAATGAATATCCAGTTATCAGAACATTTTAATTACGGGAAGCTTCTTCGCTTTACCTTTCCTTCTATGGTTATGATGATGTTTACATCAATTTATGGGGTAGTAGACGGAGTATTTGTATCAAACTTTGTAGGTTCTCAGTCTTTTGCAGCTGTGAATCTGATCATGCCTTTTTTAATGATCCTTGGCGCCATTGGTTTTATGGTAGGAACCGGCGGTAGTGCGCTGGTAGCCTGCACCCTGGGAATGGGGCATATAAAAAGAGCCAATGAAATATTTTCCATGCTTGTATATGTGGTGATCGCAGTGGGACTGGCCCTTACAGTGGGAGGTATTCTGGCACTGAAACCGGTGTGTATCCTGTTAGGAGCGGATGAAACTTTGCTTTCCATCTGTGTCCGTTATGGCCGGATCGTCCTTTTGGCGTTAGTTCCCTTTATGCTTCAAAATGTGTTTCAAAGTTTTCTGGTAACAGCAGAACGTCCGCATTTTGGACTTTATATTACAGTAGCTGCGGGCCTTACCAATATGTTTCTGGATGCTTTCCTGATCACCGGATTAAAAATGGGGGTAGAAGGAGCAGCGCTGGCAACAGCCATCAGCCAGAGCATCGGAGGTTTGGTCCCGTTGCTTTATTTTATACTGCCCAATAAAAGCAGGCTGCATCTTGGAAAGACCCGCTTTGAGCTGCAAAATCTTTTAAAAACATGTGCAAATGGTTCTTCTGAATTTATGACCAATATCTCCATGTCCCTGGTGACGATGGTTTATAACTGGCAGCTGATGAAGATCATGGGAACAGATGGTGTAACGATCTATGGCATTATCATGTATGTGAATTTTATATTTGTTTCTGTTTTTTTAGGATATTCCATTGGCAGCGCACCGATCATAGGGTATCATTATGGTGCAGGAAACCGGGAGGAATTAAAAGGTCTTTTAAGGAAAAGTATCTGCCTGATCCTGATATTCAGCTTAGCCCTTACAGGAATAGCAGAGCTGTTTGCCAGGCCTTTGTCAGCCATTTTTGTGGGATATAATAAGGAACTGCTGGCGGTTGCCGCTCATGCATTTTCCATATCCGCCCTGTCTTTCCTTTTCTCCGGCTTTAATATTTTTGCATCTTCCTTCTTTACTGCTTTAAATGATGGACTGACTTCTGCATTGATCTCTTTTGGAAGAACGCTGGTATTTGAAATGATCGCTGTGCTGGTACTTCCTGTGTTCTTTGGAGCAAATGGCATCTGGAGTGCTGTGGCGATCGCCGAGATCTTTGCCTGCCTGTTATCTGTTTTCTTTTATGTTAAGAAGAAAGATATTTATCACTATGTATAAGGGAGCCACAGAGGATGAAAATAGATTTTAAAGAATTTAATGAGATTTTAGGACGGATCGATAACGGATATCACGAAGCTGCTTTAAAACTGGGACTTTCTGACAGTGAATTAGATATTTTATATGTACTTGCAGCTCATGACCATATGTGTTTACAAAGTACACTGTATAAAGAAACCTGGATGACAAGATCAACGGTAAATTCAGCTATTAAAAAAATGGAGCGGGAAGGATTTCTGTATCTGACAGCAGGAGAAGGGAGAAATACCTGTGTACATGTAACTGACGAAGGGCAGAGGCGGATGGATGAAACCGTTTTTAAACTGATCGCTGTTGAAAATGAGATCTATGAAAGCTGGACAGAAGAAGAACGTAAGATGTTTATACGGCTGAACCGGGATTATGCAGAAAAACTCAGCCAGAAAGTAAAGAACCTGAGCATAAAAAAGTAAAACAATGCAGCAGTGCAGCCTTGTGAAGATTCAGATACAAGGCTGCACGGCTGTAAACGGTTTTGAACGCAGATTGTTACAAAAGTCAGAAGATATTTATTGCGGATCTTTTACAGACTGTTCATACAGCCAGATAAAATAAGTCAGTGCCAGAAGATC